>OHHQ01000171.1_pt1 | contig 44500 bp, 37 predicted proteins | sample 1568051 | NCBI WGS metagenome assembly OHHQ01 (sample SAMEA3879567, study PRJEB24766) | human gut metagenome | biome: human-associated habitat; feature: feces | place: USA | collected 1985/1987
CCCGGGTCGGAAAGAGGATAGCCGCCGCTACGGAGGACTATTTGCGGGCGAACGGGATGGCGGATGAGGTGAAAAACTTCGCGTGGGAGTTTAATTTGGTGAATGATCCGCAGGTGAACGCCTTCTGTATGCCGGGTGGCAAGATCGTGGTGTACGAGGGATTGCTGCCTTTGGTTGCCTCGGACGATGAATTGGCGGTAGTCATCGGGCATGAGGTCGCCCATGCCGTAGCTAAACACAGCAATGAGCGTATGAGCCAGCAACTAATGGCCCAATACGGGGCGGCTATTTTAGGTGCGGCCGTAAGCAATAAGAGTGCGGCGGTACAGCAAGCGGCCAATACGGTATATGGTGTGGGAGCGCAGTATGGCGTAATGCTTCCTTTCTCCCGTAAGCACGAGTCGGAAGCGGATTATATGGGATTGGTGTTCATGACTATGGCGGGATACAATCCGGACGTGGCAGTCAACTTCTGGCAAAAGATGTCCGCCGGAAAGAGTGGCTCTACGCCGGAATTTATGAGTACGCACCCCAGTGATGCCACTCGTATAGCGGAAATCCAAAAAGTCCTACCCGCAATCAAAACCAAATACAAAAAGTAGTTGGCAGTTGACAATTGACAGTTATTTTACCACTTGTCTCAATTCTCAATTAAACAAGATTCCCATCTTGTTCATTAAGAAACAAGCATTCATATTCTGGGCTATTCCTTCTCTTAGTTGATAAGAGAAGGATAGCTCCTCGTCTTTTATATCCGCTTCGAAGCGGTAATTCTTTATTTGTTCCGGGAACTCTTCCTCCAAAGTACCCAACACTAAATCGTGGGTGGCGATGATGCCGCAAGCCTTATAAGCGACCAGCTGTTTCATAAGGGCAAGAGAGCCTTTCTGCTTGTCGATAGAATTTGTTCCCTTCAAGATCTCGTCCAAGATGATAAATAGCTTCTCCCCGTTTTGCAGCCTGTCGATAATCATTTTCAGCCGTTTCAACTCCGCGAAGAAATAAGACTCGTTGCTAGCCAAGGAATCCGAGGTACGCAAGCTGGTAACCATGTGGGCGGGATAAACCGTCAAGGAGGCGGCGCAGACCGGAGCGCCTACGCAAGCCAATAAGTAATTGACACCGATCGTCCGGAGGTATGTACTTTTTCCGGCCATATTCGCTCCGGTGATAATCAGGAACCAAGGACTTTTGCGGATATCGATATCGTTCTTTACGCAGACTTCCCGGTTCAAAAGAGGATGTCCCAAAGCCTTGCCTTCCATATGGAAATAAGTGTCGGCAATCTCCGGATAGATGTATTCCGGATGGTTGAAAGCGAAACCACCCAACGAGTTCAGCGCGTCGAAACGAGCCAGCGCGTCGAACCAAAGCGGAAGTTTATCGGAGTAAGTCTGAATCCAGCGTTCCAAAAGGATGGCATGGCGTGTATCCCGCAAGTAGAAGAGATTGAAAATGATACCCGCCAAACTGAATCGTTGGTCTAATCCTCCGATATACGACGACAAGCGTTTGATAGCATGCGAGGCCAGTTCCTTCTCATTCGCTAATTGCCCGCTGATCTCTTTCAGCTCTTCCGACTGGAAATTATCTTCTTCCACACATTGCATCAGCTTTGAGTACCGATTGAAAATAAACTCCATCTTATTGACGGTCGCGTAAAGCGCGTTGATTTCCTTGGCTCGTCCGTAAGCGATCACTAACGTGATTAAGAAATAAATATTCAATAAACTCCCGCTGATCCAATCCAGCGAGTAAGCGATACCCAATACGACCCACAACGCCGGGACCGCCCAGATCAACAGTTTCCACGGTAGGCTATCAACGAATTTATGCTTACGCTGAGTGAGTCGGTCCATAAAGTTGATATCGTTGTCTCTCGTATCTTGCGTGTCCTGCCGGATGATTCCCGTCACATAGAAATGCTGCCGTAAGGCGGATAAAGTCGCTAATTCCTTGACAGCCTCTTGCCGTTTGACGATCTCCTTCTTATCCGTCAAGGGATTCGAGAGCCAACCGGCCAGTCGTTCCCGCCCGAACCCGGTTACGGTACGATTGAGCGATTGAAACAAGGAGCGGTCTCCAAACACATCCAGATCCAAGCAGAAAGAGTGCTCGCCCGAGATCTTATCGGCCGCCCCGTCGAACGCGCTGAAATCATAGTCCAGTCCTTTCAGCTCATCCTCGTTCAGTTTGATCAAGGTCTCGGCGTATACTTTTCGTGCGTACATTTTATTATGGTACCACATCAGGAGTGCGAACGGGATGATATAAGCGAAGGTGATCCCCGTCAGCCATTGCCAACTCTCATCCCTGAATATCCATAAGGAGAGGATCGCTCCCACCACTAAAGCCAACCGGATACTCCCCATCAAATGGATCTTCTTTTTCAAATTACCCAAGCGCCGTGTATAAGCGTCGATATTTTCTTTATAATAACTATAGATTTCTTCCATAGCCGCGAATATAGGAAAAATGAACTAACCTCTTGAATTTTGGTTTATATATTATATTCATAGGTGAAATGACCATTATTCATGTAATTTGGGCGATAAAGCCAACTGCCGTTTCCCCTATATTTGCGAACACATTTATAATTTAAGATCATTTATGAAAAAAACGATTATATCCTTTCTCTTCCTTCTTGTTTGCGGTATGGCACATTCGCAAGTTTTAGCGAAAGGGCCGGAAGAGAGTTATAATGCGGATAGTATTCGTGCGATTTTGGATAAGTCACCTTATTTTACCTTATTCAAGGACAATTATTTTATTGGCGGTATCCCTATCGGCAACAAGCCTACGGCGAGAAACTCCGACGTTAAATTCCAGTTGAGCATCGCCCAGCGTCTTACGAAAAGTAAGCTCCCCTTCGATACCTATCTTTTCTTGCAATACACGCAGAAGGCTTTTTGGAATGTCTTTCAAGAGTCCTTGCCGATGCGCGACCTGAATTTTAATCCGGGTATCGGTTTGGGGCACCTTATCGTACATAAGAATAAATATATCGGGAAAGGCTATTTGATGGTCGAGCACGAGTCGAACGGTAAAGATAGCATCTTCTCCCGAAGTTGGAACAAGATCACCCTAGCGGCGGCTGTCCTGCTGAATAAGAACTGGGAAGTCCAATTCAAGGGCTGGATACCGATCGTGGATGGCAAGGAAAATAAAGACATCCTTAAATATAATGGTATATTCCAAGTAGCCGCCAATTACCGGACGGACAACAGGCGCTTTAACTGCGGGGTTATCTTGACCAAACGAAAGACTTGGTTCAGCTTTAACACTCAGATCGAGTTGAGCTATAAGTTTAATAATAACGAGAACCAATATTTCTTCCTGCAATATTATAATGGTTACGGTGAGAACCTTTTGGAATACAATCAATACAAAAGCATGCTGCGGATCGGTTTCGTGATCAAGCCGCAAGATTTCAGTATTTACTAAAAAATATCCTTCTTGATAGATCTCATTGATCGGGCGATAGATGTAATATATGATACATTTCGTTTCTTTAGGAAACAATACATTTACAGACTTTGTTTTCTAATATATTGAACGTTTCCCGGATAATTAAAGAGATACGCCATGAAGGAAAAAATTGAACAATTAAAAGCTCTCAACCACAAAGCTGAGTTAGGGGGCGGAGAAGACCGCATTGCGAAGCAACATGCGGCAGGTAAACTAACCGCTAGAGAAAGAATCGAGCTGCTGCTGGAAAAAGGTAGCTTCGTGGAAATCGATAAGTTCGTGACACATACGTGCCATGAGTTCGGTTTAGAAAAACAGCGTCCATTAGGAGATGGCGTGGTCACCGGTTACGGAATGATCGGGCAACGTACGGTATTTGTTTTCGCTCAGGACTTCACGGTATTCGGTGGGGCCTTGTCTGAGACGTATGCCCGTAAGATCTGTAAGATCATGGACATGGCAACGGAACTAGGCGCTCCGGTGATCGGGTTGAACGATTCGGGAGGCGCACGTATTCAAGAAGGAGTTCGTTCCTTGGCGGGATACGCCGAGATATTCCTCCGGAACTCGTTGGCTTCGGGCGTGATCCCGCAGATTAGCGCTATTATGGGCCCGTGTGCGGGTGGAGCGGTTTACTCGCCGGCGTTGACGGACTTTATCTTTATGGTAAAACAAACGAGCTATATGTTTATCACCGGCCCGGAGGTCGTGAAAAGCGTGACGCAAGAAGAGGTTACGATGGAGAATCTGGGAGGCTCGGAAGTGCATAGCACCCGTTCCGGAGTGGCTCATTGCACGGCGGATAACGATATGGATTGTATCTTGAAGATACGTGAGTTGATGTCGTTCTTGCCGAATAATAATATGGAAGAGCCGCCATTCGTCCCTACTACCGATAGCCCGAATCGCATCGATCCGCAATTGGATCTGCTGGTTCCTACCAATCCCAACCAGCCGTACGACATGAAGGAACTGATCCTTTCCGTGGCTGATGATCAAAACTTCTTCGAGATACAAGAGGAATATGCCAAGAACATCATTATCGGTTATATCCGTTTGAATGGAAAGACGATCGGTGTCGTGGCGAATCAACCTGCCGCGTTGGCCGGTACGCTGGATATCAACGCGTCCGTAAAGGCCGCCCGTTTCGTCCGTTTCTGCGACGCGTTTAATATACCGTTGTTGACGCTGGTGGATGTGCCGGGTTTCTTGCCGGGCGTGAACCAAGAGTACGAGGGAATTATCCGTCATGGCGCTAAGTTATTGTACGCGTATTGCGAGGCTACCGTGCCGAAAGTGACCGTCATTACCCGAAAGGCCTACGGCGGCGCTTACGACGTGATGAGCTCCAAGCATATCCGGGGCGATATCAACTTCGCTTATCCAACCGCCGAGATCGCTGTCATGGGACCGGATGGTGCCGTGAATATCTTGTTCCGTAAGGATTTGAAGACTGCGGAAGATCCCGAAGGCAAACGGAAGGAATTGCAAGCCGATTACCGGGAGAAGTTCGCTAACCCGTACCGGGCCGCTGAGTTAGGCTATGTAGACGAGATCATCGAGCCGTCTATCACACGCAGCCGCTTGATCCGTAGTTTTGAGTTGCTGGCCAACAAACGGCAATCCAATCCTCCGAAGAAGCATTCCAATATTCCTCTTTAAAAACGAATCCTTATGATAAAGAAAGTATTAGTAGCCAATCGTGGCGAGATAGCGATGCGGATATTCCGCACCTGCCGGGTGATGAACATCCCGACCGTAGCGATCTATACGCATGTGGATCGCGGAGCATTACATGTACGTTATGCGGAGGAAGCTTACTGCATCTCGGAAGATGAAGCGGATACCTCTTACTTGAAGCCGGACTTGATCCTTGAGATCGCCAAGAAGACAGGAGCCGCCATTCATCCGGGTTACGGCTTTTTGTCGGAGAACGCCGACTTCGCCCGCCGTTGCGAGGAGGAGGGCGTGATCTTTATCGGCCCGAGCGCCGACGTGATTGCGAAGATGGGTATCAAGACCGAGGCCCGTAAGATCATGAAAGAAGCTGGTGTGCCGGTTGTTCCCGGAACGGAAAAACCGGTGACGGACATAGAGGATGCCAAGAAGGTAGCCGCCGAGGTGGGTTATCCGATTATGCTAAAGGCGCTTGCCGGAGGCGGTGGAAAGGGTATGCGTTTGGTACATAGCGAGGATGAGATGGAAGCGGCTTTCCGTATGTCTCGTTCCGAGGCTGCCAACTCATTCGGAAACGACGCCATCTATATCGAGAAGTATATCGAGAACCCCCATCATATCGAGGTGCAGGTACTCGGGGATAAATATGGGAACGTGATCCATCTGTATGAGCGTGAGTGCTCTATCCAGCGCCGTAACCAGAAAGTGATCGAGGAAGCGCCCTCTCCATTCGTGAAGGAGGCCGCCCGCCAGAAGATGTTGGCCGTAGCGGTGGAGGCTTGCAAGAAAATCGGTTACTACAGTGCAGGGACGTTGGAGTTCATGATGGATAAGGACCAGAACTTCTATTTCCTCGAGATGAATACCCGCCTTCAAGTGGAGCATCTGGTGACGGAGGAGACAACGGGCGTGGACTTGGTTCGCGATATGATCTTGGTGGCCGCAGGAAATCGTCTGCCTTATAAGCAGGAAGATGTGGCTTGCCGGGGGCATGCCTTGGAATGCCGTATCTACGCGGAGGACCCGGAAAATAACTTTATGCCCTCTCCGGGCGTGATCAAGGTGCGTGAGGCTCCCGAGGGACGTAACGTACGTCTGGATAGCGCCGCTTACGCCGGTTTCGAGGTCTCCTTGCATTACGACCCGATGATCGCCAAGCTTTGCACGTGGGGCCGGACTCGTGAGTCCGCCATCTCGAACATGATACGTGCCTTGCGGGAATACAAGATCTTGGGAATCAAGACAACGATTCCATTCCACCTGCGTGTGTTGCATAACGCGACCTTCTTGAAGGGGAATTACGATACGACCTTCATCGACACCAAGTTCGATAAGGAAGACTTGAAGCGTCGCCAGAACAGCGATCCGACCGTAGCCGTGATCGCCGCCGCCTTGAAGCATTACGAGGAGGAGAAAGAGGCGGCCGCCCGTGCGACGACCGTTCCGCTGGTAGGGGAGTCCCTGTGGAAGCACTACGGGAAGTTACAAATGTTGGCCAATAACTTTTAATGAGAGGAGGAATGATTATGTCAAAGGCTTTAGCGACTTATTTTGCCACGGTGAACGATATACCCGACACGGAGTTCAAGGTAGAGATTCTGGAAGACGGGCCTATCAAGAAAGTATCCGTAAACGGTACCGTTTATGATGTAGATTACAATCTGGGCGGAGATACGATCCACTCGATCATCATGAATCATAAATCCCATGGCGTACAGATATCCAGTGTTGGAGATTCCACTTACGAGGTAAAGAATAAAGGTGATTATTTCCAAGTGCAGGTGATTGACGAGTTGAAAAAATTACGCCTGTCGAGAACCAGTTCCAAGACGGTCGGCCGTCAGGTCATACAGGCCCAGATGCCGGGCGTGATCCAGAAGGTATATGTCAAGGTAGGCGATGAGGTCAAGGCGGGAGACCCGCTTTGCGTATTGGTTGCCATGAAGATGGAGAACGAGATTCGTACGCCGATCGATGGGGTGGTGAAAGAGGTGTATGTCAATGAGACGGACAAGGTCTCCGTGGGTGATAAGATGTTGGTTGTAGAGTGAGTTGTCTCGGGGTTATAGTTTTCCCTCGAGAGAATAGGAAAGGAATCGGAGCAGTCCGGTTCCTTTCGCATGTTTGGTAAAATTATCTTAAAAAACATTCCGTCTTTCTATCGTGTTACAGAGTTATTATTTCTACATTTGTAGCGTTTAAACCTAAATCATGAAGTTATGTTGACAGCAATGGTCATTGTGTTCCTTGTCGGTTATTTGATGATCGCATTGGAACATCCTCTAAAGATAAACAAGGCGGGGACGGCTTTGCTTATCGGTACGGTCTTATGGGTTATGTACACGTACGCGGCCCCGTTTTTCATCCCGAGGGCCTCGGCAGAGGAATTCAGCTTGTTCTTGGAATCGTTCCCCTCTTTGGGCTCTTTAACGTTTAAGGAACAATGTACCCGATTCGTCGTGGAGCATCAGGTTCTGGATAGTATCGGAGAGATCGCCGAGACGCTTATATTCCTGATCGGGGCGATGATAACCGTGGAGCTGATCGATGCCCATGGCGGTTTCATGTTTATCACGAATCATATTACCACGAAGAAAAAGAAGAAACTGCTGGCGTTGATCGCCGTGATCACGTTCTTTATGTCGGCCGTGTTGGACAACCTTACGACCTCGATCGTCATGATCATGCTGATCCGTAAGTTGCTCGGGAATTATAAAGAGCGGTGGGTGTTCGGCAGTATCATTATTATAGCGGCGAATAGCGGTGGCGCTTGGTCACCGATCGGCGACGTGACTACGATCATGCTTTGGGTAAGGGGAAATATCTCCACCTCATCCACGATCCCTCATTTGATCCTGCCGAGTATCGTATCGGCGTTGATCCCGGTCTTGATCGCCATGCGTTTCTTGCATGGAAACGTGACGCCTCCTAACGCGTTCTCGCAAATGGAGGCGGACAATGAGTTGCTGAAGAAATTGAAGGATAAGGAGAAGCTATCGATCTTGATCATCGGTGTGTTGTGTTTATTGTTCGTGCCTGTATTCAAGACGGTTACTCATCTTCCCCCGTTTATGGGTATCTTGATGGGAGTGGGTATCCTTTGGTTCTATACGGAGATGCTATACGCCCGTAAACCGATCGACGAGGACTTGAAATTGCGCTTGTCCAAGGTGGTTCACCGTATAGACGGGGCGACCTTGTTATTCTTCCTCGGAATCCTTTTGGCGGTGGATGCCTTGCGTTGCAGCGGCGTATTGTCGGATTTCGCTTTCTGGCTGGACGATACGGTAGGCAATGTGTATGCGGTGAACCTGATTATCGGCGCCTTATCGTCTATCGTGGATAATGTTCCGTTGGTAGCGGGGGCTATCGGTATGTACCCGGTGGCTACGGACGCTATGGTGGCTGCGGCGACTGATCCGGCTTATCTGGCGAACTTCGTGCAAGACGGCGTGTTCTGGCAGTTCTTGGCGTATTGCGCCGGAGTGGGTGGAAGTATGTTGATTATCGGTTCCGCCGCCGGAGTCGTCGTGATGGGCTTGGAACGGATCAATTTTATTTGGTACTTGAAGAATATCTCTCTGTTGGCCTTGGCGGGATATTTGTCCGGTGCGGTGGTATATATTCTCCAGAATTTGATATTATAATAAGTATATGATATTAATTGCGGATAGCGGATCTACAAAGACGGAGTGGTGCTTGGCGGATCAAGGCAGACCGGTCCGTACGGTCGTGACAGCGGGTACCAATCCTTATTTCCAGACACGGGAGGAGATCGCCGGAGAAATCCGGGATGCCTTATTGCCCGCCTTGAAGGGTGAGCGGATCGATGCCATTTACTTCTATGGTGCCGGTTGCGCCTTCCCGGAGAAGAACCGGATCGTGGAAGAGGCGATTACGCCTTATATCCCGGCTCCCATAGAGGTGTATAGCGACTTGATGGCGGCTGCTCGTGCCTTATGCGGGAGCCGTCCGGGAATCGCCTGTATATTGGGGACGGGATCGAATTCTTGTCTGTATGACGGGACGGAGATAACGGAGCATATCTCTCCCTTGGGATTCATTCTGGGGGATGAGGGTAGTGGCGCCGTGCTCGGGAAGTTATTGGTAGGGGATTGCTTGAAGCGTCAGTTGCCGGCGCCTTTGGTTCGGAAGTTTATGGATCAATATGAGTTGACGCCCGCCTTATTGTTGGAGCGGGTATACAAACAACCTTTCCCGAATCGTTTCTTGGCTACCTTGTCCCGTTTCTTGTTGGAGAATATCACCGAGCAACCGATTTATAATTTGGTCTATACGAGTTTCCGTAGCTTTTTCCTTCGTAACGTGGCGTTATATCCGGGAGCTGATACGTACCCGATTCATTTTGTAGGCTCTATCGCCTATTATTATCAGGAGGTATTGAAAGCGGCGGCCTTATCCTTAGGCTTGAAGGTCGGTACGGTCGTACAGGCTCCCATGGACGGATTGATCCGGTATCATTTTACGAACGAAGAAAAAAATGAATGAGTTATGGCATTTCAAAAGATAACCGAGTCGGAATCGTTGTACGATAATCTGGATCAGATGTCTGTCCGGGAGTTGCTGGAAGGCATCAATAACGAGGACCGGAAAGTGGCGATCGCCGTTGGCCGGGAGATCCCGAAGATCGAGAAACTGGTAACCCGTATCGTAGAGCGGATGCGGAGAGGCGGTAGGCTCTTCTATATCGGGGCGGGTACGAGTGGTCGCTTGGGTGTCTTGGACGCCTCCGAGATCCCTCCCACGTACGGTATGCCGAATACCTTGGTGATCGGTTTGATCGCCGGCGGCGACCGGGCGCTCCGGAATCCCGTGGAGTCGGCGGAAGACGATCTGGATAAGGCTTGGGAGGAACTTCAACAATATCATATCAATACGAACGACACCTTGGTGGGGATAGCCGCCTCGGGTACGACTCCCTACGTGATCGGCGCCCTGCGTAAGGCGCGCTCCGGGGGAATCCTGACGGCCTCTATCTCCTGCAACCCGGACTCTCCGATGGCGGCGGAGGCGGAGATCGCCATCGAGCCGATAGTAGGTCCGGAGTTCGTCACCGGAAGTACGCGGATGAAGAGCGGTACGGCCCAGAAGATGGTGCTGAATATGATCACGACCTCCGCGATGATCAAGCTTGGCCGGGTGAAGGGGAACCGGATGGTGAACATGCAACTGACCAACCAAAAGTTGGTGGACCGTGGCACCCGTATGATCATGGAAGAGCTTCGTCTGGATTACGAGCAGAGCAAGAACCTCCTGCTCCTACATGGCTCCGTCCGGGAGGCGATCGATTCTTATCACCGTGAATGGCGGCTGAATCAATAAATAATTCCTATCTTTCGGGGTAAAACCTAAAAGATTGTTGATTATGATGTGGGATTTCATACTGAGACTTTTCGTGGCAGGTATTCTGGGCGCCGTTGTCGGGCTAGACCGTGAGTACCGTGCGAAGGAGGCGGGTTACCGTACTCACTTTCTGGTTTCGTTGGGCAGCGCGTTGATCATGGTTGTCTCCCAATATGGCTTCCAAGATGTCATCCTAGAGAATAGCGTAAGCCTCGATCCGAGTCGTGTGGCCGCCCAAGTGGTGAGTGGCATCGGTTTTATCGGGGCGGGTACGATCATCATCCAGAAACAATTCGTGCGGGGATTGACCACCGCCGCCGGTATCTGGGCGACCGCCGGTATCGGTCTGGCCGTCGGCTCGGGCATGTACGGGCTAGGTATCGCCGCCACTTTGTTGACGCTCGCCGGGCTGGAACTGTTGAGCGTCATTTTTAAGAGTATCGGGATGCGAAGCTCGCTGGTGGTATTCTCTACTTCCGACAAGGAGGCGATCAACCGGATCGCCCGTGTCATCTACGAGAAAGGTTTCCTGCTGGTAAGCTATGACATGAAAAGACTGGGGCATCAGGAGAAGGACGAGTACGTCGTCAGCATCGTGTTGAAGGCCCGTAAAAACACGGAGGAAAGTCCACTGTTGCTATTGATGGAGCAATTTCCGGAGGTTACGGTGGAGAGAATTGAATAGTTATTCTGTATTGGCGGTAAGTTTTCGTATATTCGCGGCTCGAAACTATTTAATAATCGTACGATGAATTTTATTTCTAAGCTATTCAAGAAGAACGTATCCGAGGCGGAAGAGGCCGGCAAAGGTTCCGTGGAGGAGTTCGTATCTTTAATCCGTGTATATTATCAAGCCGTTATGGCCGTGAACTTGGGTATCACCAACTTGAACATGCTCGCCGATATGGCTTTGTTCAAACGCATGTTGAAGATACCGACCCAGAATAACAAATTGGGTGTCGCCGAGAAATCCCGTGTGCGCAAGGTGTTGATGGAGGATTACGGCCTAAGCGAGGCTTTCTTCAAGGAGATCGACAGCTCGGTGAAGAAGAACTGCAAGAACCAGAATGATATCAAGACGTATTTCTTCATGTTCCAAGGTTTCTGCAATGACTTGTTCAACTTGCTTGGCAATCTGATGCAGTGGAAGTTCCGCTTCTCCATGCTGGTGAAGAAGTTGCTGTATAATATGACGACGAAGACGGTTCACGATATCTTGACCAAGTCCGAGTGGAAGGATATCAGCGTGCAGAAGGCCGCATGGAGCGTGCGTAAGTATGCCGAGAAACTAGGCTACTCCGAGCAATGGATCACGGACTTCGTGTATAACGTCGTGCTTCTGGCGAAAGAGGATCAGAAGAAGGAACTCAAAAGGAGCAAGGAAGCATGACCACCGAGCTGCATCCGCTAGGTTTCTTCCTCCCGGAGAATACGAGATTGCTGATGCTGGGAAGTTTCCCGCCCCCAAAGGCTCGTTGGAGCATGGATTTTTACTACCCGAATATCCAGAATGATATGTGGCGCATCCTTGGCTTGATTTTCTATGGGAACAAGGATGCGTTCCTGCGAGACAAGAAGGCGTTCAGCGAGGAGAAGGCGAAGGCTTTCTGCCGGGAGAAGGGGATCGGGATCGGTGATACCGCCATGGAGGTGATCCGCTTGAAAGCGAACGCCTCCGATAAGTTCCTTGAGGTGGTACGGCCGATCGATCCGGAGAAGGTCTTGTCCCAGATACCGGAATGCGTGGCGATCGTGGTAACCGGGCAGAAAGCGATGGATACCCTCCTCTCCGTATTGCCCGGCACGGAGGAGCCGAAAGTGGGCTTCTCGTCGGAATTTTCTTGTATGGGAAGGACGATGAGGCTGTTCCGTATGCCCTCATCCTCCCGTGCCTACCCGAAACCGTTGGAGGAGAAGGCCGCTATTTACAGGGGGATGTTCGAGGCGTTGGGGATGGTGTGAGACAAGTTTCAATGTAATTTATTCATTCTTAGATATGAACAATATTTGGCAAGCAGGTTCTCCAGCGGAAGGTCACCTTTCTTAAACCGTTCTGCATCCAATGGCAAGATCCTCTCGCACACTTGTGTCTTGTCCTTGTATAAAGCTTTAAGGTATTGGATGCCATTCTCTTCTTCGATGTCAATTTCGGAAAAAAACACCGTGATGTCCTCAGAATCGTAAATGATGGAATAACTTGGACGCTTAGCTCCGGGGATGTCTTTGCGCAGGATGTCTTTCTCTACGAGGTCTTGAATGTCACGTATGGCCGTGTCCTTGGAGCATTTTGCCAATGCGGACCATGTCTTGGAAGTTATCTTTGCCTCATAGCCGTCAAGGAAGAGGTTCAACACATCAGCCTGCCTTTGACTCAATGCCACGGAAGTGGCCTTCTGCCAAAAGAAGCTTTTGTTCAGGATATTACTGACAACATTCTCCGCCTCGTCAAGTGCTGCGGACAGGGTCTTGGCGTACCAGCATATCCATTCGGTGATGTCGCCATCTCCATGTTGCGTTTTTTCTAGAATATCGTAATAATGATTTTTATCCTTGTTTATCTGTGAGGAAATATTATAGAACCGGAACTCACTCTTGTCTGCACGGGCCAACAGCATATCCGAGAGTATGCGTGCAAGCCGTCCGTTTCCATCCTCAAAGGGGTGGATGCTTACAAACCAGAAGTGGGCAATGGCAGAGCGTATAACCGAACTTATATTCTCCCGGCTGTTGAACCAATAAAGAAACCTAGCCATTTCCTCATCCAAACGCTCTGGCGACGGGGCTACATAATGTATTTTCTCCCGTCCAAACATACCGGAGACGATATGCTCCTCATGGGTGCGATACCGGCCAATCTCTATTTGCGAACCCTCACTGAAACCGGTTGGGAAGAATGCGGCTTGCCATGCACAAATATTCTCTTTAGTCAGTGGCCGGTCATAATGGCTTACCGCATCAAGCATAACCGCCACAACGGAATCCACATAATGGGATGGTGCTGTCTGTTTCACATTCTCAATACCCAGCTTCCGAGCGATGGATGATCGCACCTCGTCCACGTTTAAGCGTATGCCTTCAATCTCTGACGAATAGACCACGTCATACGTCAAGTTCTCGGCCATCGCTTTCAGTTTGTTGTCAAAGCCAAGCGAGGCAAGTCTGCCATACAGCATTCCTTGTTTACGCCCCACCTCTTCAAGGAGTGCGGTAAGCCCGGAAACGTCCCAGCTGAATGATGTCCAATTATCTCTTTCGTGTATATACATATTTTAAGTACTTGATGCGACATTAGAACAGGAGAAATGTCGCAATATTTGCGACAAATATAGTGAATTATCATCGCACTGCCCAATAAAGAGCTAATAACGCCGCAATATTCACGACGTTATTCAGCTTAAAACGTCTGATTATGGAGTTTAATGCACGAACTTATTTCCATTGAGGATGCAAGATACGGTTGTAGCATCTTATCGCCGTAAGATGTATGATCTTACTGTTGTAGGATGTATGATCTTACCGTTGTAAGATGTATCATCTTTCACGGATACTTGACATCTCCTTGTCTTGCGTCTTTTAGCAAAGTGACAGTTTGTAAATTTAAGTCATGGAGAATCGATTCTTTCGGGTAAAGGTAAGGTATGCTCCCGAAAACGAAAGAAAAAAACAACAATCGATTGGTTGATAGGGTAATGCTGAAAAACGGCCTTTTATTCTAGCGGAATTTATTCATCGTATTTCATGTTTTGGGGTAGGAAGGGAGGAAAAACAGTGCTACAATAGGGTTATAACAGGGTAAGAATGCCCATTCGCAACTATTCATAACCCTATTCATGACTACTTATGATGCCCAACGGCAGTATCGGCGTTGCCTAATGAGACTAGTCGCATAGGCTTTTGGCACCTATCCTGTGTGGAAAACGCTATATTTTAACAAAAAGGGACGCTTACAGCTACTTCTTTCTCGCTATTTCGCTAGGTTTGGAAACTTGGTGTGTCAGGATAAATGCTCTATGGGAATCAAAAAGATGACGAGATGGCTGTTTTGTTGATGAAAGGATATTGGCGGGATGAGTGCCGTGTAAGATAAAAAAGAGAGGGGACGGAACGATAAACGCCCCGCTCCCTCTTATATAACAAGAATGAATTATAATGCTTGATGATTTTGAGCAAGGAATAAGAAATGAATCCATATTCCCGGCATGGTTGATTTATTTCTTAACTTTAAAATTCCAGAACCAAGCTTCTCCCCAATCACCAGCACCGGGTTTCGGAGCCGCTAGCTTAAGATGCTCGCCATCCGCTTCCAGAATATGATATTCATATTGAGGTGCGAAGGTGTCATCAGTGTCACCCATTTTCACTAGTCCTAATAAAGGAATGGTTCCGGTGAACGTTAATGTACCTTGATCCCAACCTTCCTTGGCGACAGCGGATAAATCCCATGCGATTGTACCGGATTGGCCGCGGCTGGTCTCTACTTTCTTGCCGGCCAAGGTAAAGGTCATCCAGCCAGCTAAACCGTCTTTGGCATATCCTTTCTCAGTACATTGTTGGTCGATGTCTGCGGCTTGAACTTGCCACCATTCAGGACCTGCGCTTTCCATATAAGCACCATTTCCCCAAAGACCATTGCTGGCATCTGTATCCCAAACCCAAGTCGCGGAATTATACTCCGGTCCGAATAATCCTTCATAAATGGAAGGTACATCCACGTATTCAGAGATCGTCACATCGTTGGAGAAAGAGGTGATCGAGCCGTCTTGGTTCATAGCCCGGACGGTCAAGCTCGTGAGGGGAGGAGTGCCAATGATGGAACCCTCGGTTCCGGTGGCTAGGATGGCCCCGTCTTGATCCAATACCTGTACCGTCAGTGTGGGATTGGTGGAGAAGGTGAACTTGTTTTGTCCGGCCGTCGTTTGCGTAAGCGCTACACGGGCTTGCAGATCCGCCTCGGTTAAGTTGGCGGATATGCCCGGATCACTTTCTGTGATTGGGTCGCAGGAAACCATCATTCCTGCGATCAATGCCATTGCTATATAATATATATTCTTTATCATGATTGTATATTCTGAATTAAAAGGTTATTAATTAGCCCAGCCATTGTACTCGGCGTCCGCTCCCCAACCTTCGTTCTGCTGGAGTTCACTGGAGAGTGAGATCTGGCTCTCAGGTATCTTCATGAAACCGGCGGAGGTGTTGTAGCGGGAGGCGTAACCACCATTTTGCGCCTTGTTCGTGGCTGGATTACCAGCGATGTAGATAGGCGTACCTATCTGTTTCTGCAAGGCAGAGGCGGCAATATGCCAGCGGCGGATGTCGTTCCAACGGGTACCCTCCAAAGCTAATTCCCAACGGCGCTCGTTTTGCAGAGCTTGAAGCGAGTAGCCGATAGCCGGAAGGCCGGCACGTTCCCGTACCTTATTCATACCGGTGGCATCTCCCTTGAGCTCGGATTGCATCAAGAGAACGTCAGCGAAGCGGATCAATACCAAGTCGTGGATGTTGTCCAAGGCTTGGTTATTCGCGCCTTGCGTCCAGCCATCGATTCCGTACATCTCGTTCTCGAAGGTCTTGAAGTAGCCACTCTCGTCATTGGATGTCTTGCATGCGACAGGAGACCATTTCATGGCATAGTAGTCCGTTTCCTGTACGAAGTCCGCCCAACCGCCTTTGTTATAAGCGGGTAATTTGTCCGTACGATATACGGAAGCGTCGCGACGCATGTCATTTGGTTCTGCGCTTGCCCAATCGTTCACGAAATTCGGTGCTACAGGCCCGGCTCCCCAACCTTGTCCGAAGGGGAAGGTATTTGCTACGTCTTGATCTCCGCGAAGACCGAAATGAAGCGCGTAACCATTGGCGAAAGCGATGGTAGTATTCCAACTGGCCAGCTTATTGAACTTGATGGCGAACATAGATTCCGGGTTGACGGCGTTATCATCCTCTACCCATTTCAATCCTTTTCCGGCGGTGTATTCGAAATCGTTCACCGTGCAACGGTTCGTGTAAGCCCAAAGGCTACGGAAGTCGGATGCTAAGGAATATCCGGAATTGTTCACGCAATCATCGATATAAGAGATCACTTGATCCTTCGTTAGGGTAGAGCCGTCGGCCAAGGTGACGGAGGTCAGCGGGTTGTAAGTGGCGCTGGTCAAGGCGGCTATATCTTCGCCATTCCCGTACATGCCGGTGTAGAACAACCAAGCACGGCCTAACATGGCCTCGGCGGTGTACTTATCCACGTGTCCTGCCTCAAGGGATGACGTACCTCCACGCCATGCGGGCATGATGTCGGCGGCTGTCTTAAGGTCTAGCAAGATCTGTCCCCAGATCTCGGCGGGGCTTGCCTGTGGCACGTCGCTTGTCTGGGATGTAGTGATTAGGGGTACACGATTGTACATCGAGGCTAGCTCGTAGTAGAAATAGGCACGCATGAAGAGAGCCTCGCCCATCAATTGGTTACGTGCTTCCGTGGAAGGAAAGTCCGGACAGTTATCCAAGGTCTCTATGGCGCTGTTGGCACGGAATACGCCGGCATAACGGTCTTTCCAGAACTGGCGGGTCATGTCGGACTGATAGTTGCAGAGCAGGTCCATGGCCTGCATCAGCTTGTCGTTCGAGCCGCCCCCGCCTAGCGCGTCATCGCTGGCTAGCTGGGCGTAATAAAGGAACGATCTCTCGGGGTTGGCGCAAACGGATGCCATGCTGGCGTAAACGCCTGCTATCATCTGCTGGGCATCGTCGTACGACTCAGGGAATGTAGCGGTTGTCTTCTCTGTGTAATTGGTCGTGTCGAGCATGTCCTCACAACTGGAGAAGGCTACGGCAGCGCCCATACATATTGCATATATTAACTTTTTCATGTTGCTTTTCTCTTAAAATTTAATGTTAACACCTACCATATAAGTTCTGGGTGAAGGATAAGAACCTAAGTCGATACCTCTTGCCCAAGGATTGTCCTCGCGATAACTATCGTTCGTACCGATTTCGGGGTCCATACCCTTGTATCCCGTGAAGGTGAAGAGGTTCTGGGCGCTTACGTACAGACGTAATTGCGGCAGTGGGCAGTTCTTCCATAGGTTCTTGAAGTCGTAGCCCAAAGTAACGTTCTGGATGCGGAAATAGCTGGCGTCTTCCACGAAGATATCGGATATCTGTTGGAAGTTGACACCTGTGTTACCCGGAACCAGACGAGGATAACGATTGGAGGTTCCCTCACCGTGCCAGTACTCAAATACCTCGGAGGTGTAATTCTCCACGTTGCCGTCGGTAAACTTACGATAAGAGCGCATATTTTGTTGTCCGAAGGCCCCATAGGTGGTTACCGCTAAATCGAATCCTTTGTAACCAACGTTGAAGCTTAGACCCATCGTGATATCCGGGTGCGGGTTGCCGACTTCGGTCTTGTCGTCCTCGTTGATCACGCCGTCGCCATTCACGTCTACGAATTTCAAGTCGCCCGGTTGGATGGAGCTACCTTGCAGGGAGTTGGCTGCGTTGCCTTTACAGTTCTTATCCAGATAAGCCTGCACGTCGTCGGCGTTTTGCATGACACCTTCCGTTTTATAGGCCCAGAAATAACCGATCGGGTGTCCTACTTCCATACGGGATACAGGACGTGTGTTCTCGGCCAGTACCTTGTCCGGACCTAGGATGTAACCGTCTTTGTTGTTGATCTGCGTAACCTCGTTCTTGTTATGGGCAAGGTTTAGGTTCACGCCATACGTCCAGTCGCCCTTCTGGTCGTTCCAGCCTAAGCCGATCTCGACACCTTTATTTTCCACGGTACCGCCGTTGATATAGGGAGCGTTCGTTCCGTAAGAGTCTAGGATCGGGGCAACGATCAACAGGTCCTTGGTTTTCTTGTTGTACCAATCGAAGTTCAAGCTCAATCGGCCGCTTAGGAAACGGGCATCCAGACCAAGGTCTAACTGCTCGGAAGTCTCCCATGTCACGTCCTCGTTCGGCATGATGCTGGCATAACCGCCTTGCGTGGCCGTACCCTTGTTGTTGCCGAAGGAATATTGTCCGAGGTGGTCGAACGCTACGGTCGAGAAATATTGGAAGTTATCGATATTACAGTTACCGTTCTGACCCCAGCTGGCACGGATCTTCAAGAAGTCCATCCAGTCGTGCGTGCTTTCCATGAAATCTTCATTGCTCACGACCCAACCAGCCGATACGGAAGGGAACGTACCCCAGCGTTTGCCACGGGCGAAGTTGGAGGAACCATCCGTACGTAAGATCACGCTAGCCATGTATTTCTCGTTGAAGTTATAGTTGATACGTCCGAAGAATGACGCTAAGGCGTTATCCCCTGTCGGATATCCTTTGGCTGAGGTCGGTTGCGAAGCCATGCTATTGCTGATATAAGCCCGGTCCCAGTCGGAGAACAGAAGGTCGTTCGCCGTTGCCTCCAGATACTCGCCCATACCGAAACCGCTCTTCTTGAAGGATTGACCGACTAATACATCGAAGTTGTGTTTCTCGATGTTGAAGGTGTAGCTAAGCGTATTCTCGATCTGCCAGTCCCAACCAGTCGTCATGTTCTGGGTAACCTCATTGGTTAGTTTCTGATCGGTAGAGGTTAGTTTATAAGCCGGACTGTAGCCACGGTAAGAGCTGGAGTTCTGTTTGTAGCTGACCTGTCCTTTATAGACGAGTCCCTTGATTGGTTGTACCTTCAAGTAGCCAACCATAGTTAATCCGTAGTTTTTGCTCTTGTTGTTTCCACGGGAGGAGTTGACCATCGCGGCGATTGGGTTACTCGTATAAGAGTTGTAGTTGAACCAACCGGCCTTGTTCAAGTCGTCATACATATAGTAATCCCCGTTCTCGTTATAGATAGGAACCAGCGGGTTGGCACGTAACATCCAAGAGATGTCGTTACCGTATTGATTACCCTCGGAGATACCGGAAGATTCATTATGATTATAGTACAGGTTCTCGCCGAATGTGATGATATCCAAGTCACCCTCTTTCCACAAAATGTGTTCAGAGTTCATGCGAACCGTGAAACGTTGGTAGTCGGAAGCGACCGGCTTACCTAGCGTACCTTCCTGTTTCGTATAGGATACACCTGTGGAGAATTTGGAGCGTTCCGTACCGCCGGCCAAGTTCAGGGAGTGGCTGGTAGTGATGGCGTTCTTGTTGCGGATAGCGTCAAGCCAGTTGGTTCCCTCATCCTCGCCGCTCATGTAACGGTTGTACTGTTCTTGTGACATGTAATTCGTCCACGTGTAAGGTTGGTTACCCGTGTTGAAGTTCAGCTGGTCCATGACAGCCATGTACTCCTTTGCGTTCAGCAAGTCCGGCATTTTATATACGTTCTGGAAACCCACATAGCCGTCGTAACTAACCTGTAATTTACCCTGTTTACCCTGCTTTGTCGTGATCAATACAACACCGTTGGCCGCACGTGAACCGTAGATCGCGGCGGAAGCGGCATCCTTCAATACGTCCAAGCTCTCGATATCGGCGGGACTTAAGGAATTGATGTCGCCTTCGACGCCATCAATGATGTATAGCGGAGTCGTGCTGCCGTTCGTTCCGGCACCACGAATGTTGATATCGAAACTCTTACCCGGCTGGCCGGAGTTCGCTACGATATTGACGCCCGGGCTTTGGCTCTGCAAGGCACCTAGCGGGTTTGTCGTGTTTAATTTTTGGATATTCTCTCCCTTTACTTGAAGGGTAGCACCTGTCACCAACTTTTTCTTTTGTACACCATAGCCTACTACCACTACCTCGTCCAAGCTCTGTGAGTCCTCTTTCAAGGTGATCTGTAAGTCGGATGTTTGGGCGGTTACGGGAATCTCTTGGGTCATATAACCAATGTAGGAGATCTCTATGATAGAGCCGGGGGCGGCCTCTAAGCTGAACTTACCATCCAAATCGGTTATCACTCCGTTTGTCGTTCCCTTTACGATAACATTGGCACCGATGACTTCCATTCCTGTCGCGTCTTTCACGGTACCAGTGATTCTTTTTGTTTGTTGCATGACTTCCATCGAAGTACTAGGGGCGGCTAACATTTGTGGTATGCCACCTAGCTGGAAGGCCATACATGCGCCTAAAAACAGCGTCGTTTTCTTAATTGTTGAATTCATTATTTTTTACATTAAATCATATAAGGCTAAACTAAAATTCATTTACTCAATAAGGTCATTAGCGGTTAACTGCTAAAAACATTAGATTCTCGGTCCTTCCTCATAGGCAATTGTTTTTTGTTGTTAATATGCATTGTTAATTTCTGTCGCAAAATTACGTCGGATCCCAAGTGCGTTCAAATACTATTTTATCCAAGAATAATACTTTTTTGCCGGAGTGTATTTTTAACACATCGATGGGGTAGCCGTAGGCATGAAAGCCTTTGTGACTGGTCGCAAAGATAGAAGTGTGAAGGAAAAGAGAAGGGGGGATTTTGTATAGAAATAGGGGGGGATATGTATTTATCCCTGTTAAAAGGGTCTCTTATACAATGATTTTTGTCTTTTTGTAGTTATCCCGGAACTCTTTGGGAGAGCAGCTTTTCTTTTTCTTAAAGATACGGTTGAAATTCGAGAGGTTATTGAAGCCGCAGTCATAACAAATCTCCGCGATGGATCGTTGCGTGTCCACCAACATGCGGGCGGCGTAACCGATACGGATATCGGTGATATAGTCGGAGAGGGTCTTCCCGGTCCTCAACTTGAAGAAACGGCTGAAAGCGGAAGGGGCCATACCTACGAGTTCCGCCAGTTGGTTTAGGCGGATATCCTGTTGGTATCGTTCGTTAATGTAATTTTGTACTTTCTGGATACGACGGCTCTCGGAATGGATATCTGTTATTTTAGCGAATGAGGAGCTGGCCAATACTTTGTAGTTCTCCTCGACAGAAAGCTCATATAAGATGGTTAAGAAGTTGATGACCGCATAAAAGCTTTGCTCCTCGGAAACCTGCTTTTCCAGTAAATGGTAAACCTTCAGGATGGAAGACATCGGGAAACTGATGCCGCATTGGGCTTTCTCCAACATTTTCCGGATACTGTTGAATTGGTTTTTCTCCAATAGATTCTTCCCGAAGAGATCGGGAGAGAACTGGATCGTGATCTCATGGATCAAAGGCGATTTACATGCGTTCTGCTCCCAGACATGCTCCAGTTCTTTCCCGGTTATCAATACTAACTCGTATTCTCCGATCACTTCCGCGGAGTCACCGACCACACGCCTTACCCCCGGAGCGTGCTCAATGAAATTGAGCTCGTACTCTGAGTGGCAATGGATCGGATAGGTAAATTCTGTCTTACGCCGGTCTACGATGTAAAAGCAGTCCTTTTCCGATAGTGGGGTTATCTCGCGGATAATGTCCATTCTCTGTTGACAATTTAGTTAGTGAGCCTCGGTCAGCTCTATGACCTTGCTACGGGCATGGGCCGTAGAGAATACGTTCAGACCTATTTTCATCAAGAAATCTCCGCTGAAGGTTCCTCCATCGGTAGCCAAGGCGGATTTCTTGCCCGGCATAAGGTTTATCTCCTGTACCTTATATTTCTTATTCGGGGCCAATCCTTGTAGTTTTACGGGGAAAGTCTTTTCTCCGATACGAGGATGGATATCGTAAGCGAATAGGACGGATTTGCTTTTTGCCTTATCTACGTACATTACGGATGAATGGTTGGTATCGTAAGGGGAGACCAGACGGTACAGATCGCCGTCGAGGATCGTACCCTTTAGGCGTTTGTAGTTGGCAACCGCTTCTTGACAGTATTTCATCTCGTCGTCGTTCATTTCCTTCAAGCTGATATCGAAGCCCATCTTACACATCATGGCCACGTCGGTACGGAACTTGATGGAGGTATTCTTGTTCCAGCTAGTCACGTGGGCGCACATTGCCTTTGCCGGGAAGAACTGGGAGAATCCCCATTGGATATACAAACGCTCGATCGGATCGGTGTTGTCGCTGCACCAGAATTCCGTGAAATATTTCAATGCCTCGTAATCACAACGGGCACCCCCACCGGAGCAAAGCATGATCGGTAGGTGAGGGTATTTCTCGGCTACCCGTTTGAATACGTTATAGACACCTCGTACATGGTCGATATACAATTGATTCTGCTTCTCTTTAAGATAGGGGGAATAGACATTGGTAATCGGGCTGTTGCAATCCCATTTGAAGAAAGCCAGATCCGGATTCTCGATCATGATATTATCCACCACGCTGAATACATAATCCTGTACTTTCGGGTTGCTTAAGTCTAAGACAAGTTGGTTGCGATAGTAATAGGTCTCACGATTCGGTAGATGGATCGCCCAGTCCGGGTGTTTCTCGAAAAGTTCGCTCTTGGGGTTTACCATCTCCGGCTCGATCCAGATACCGAATTTCACGCCGGCATCTTTAGCGGCCTGCACCAGATGAGGAATGCCGTTCGGCAACTTATCGTGTGTAACCTCCCAATCTCCCAATCCGGCCTTATCGTTTTGACGAGGGTATTTATTAGCGAACCAACCATCATCCAGCAAAAACATATCTACACCTAGATGCTTGGCTTCTTTCATTAGTTCCTCCAATTTCTTCTCGTTGAAATTGAAACCGGTCGATTCCCAGTTGTTCAGTAGGGTAAGTCGATCGCCTTTACCATCCTTGATCTGGTAATTACGTGCCCAATCATGGATATCACGACTGGCTTTTCCGGTTCCTTGATTACTCAACGTAAAGATAAACTCAGGAGTGACGAACCATTCGTTCGGTTTCAATTCATAGGCGGACGCATAGGGATTGATGCCGGAGATGACACGAAGGTTACCGGCGTTGTCCACCTCGAACGTAAAGCGGTAGTTTCCAGTCCAACCGATCGTTCCCATTAAAACATCTCCTGTATTCTCGCTGGCCGGGGCACCTAACCCAATCTCAAAAAACGGGTAAGCGTGCATGGCGGCACGGGAGCCTAGTTTCGTATCGATAATCTTTTTCCCGAATTTCAAGTCTTGGCTGCTCATCTGTACTTCTTTGGCCCAGTCACCGCTAAACTCGGTCAATACATAGCGAGGACTCTCGAAATAAAGCATATTGGAAGCGTATTGGGTAATCGTGACCGGTTTTTTCTCCATATGACGAATCTCGGTCCAAGCCTTGATCACGTTTTCTTTAGCGAAGGTTACATAATGTAATTTAGCCTCCACTGGGTATACATCGTCTTTCAGGGAGATAATTGTCTCCGTAACGTTATTGTCTAGTTTCTTAGATTCGCTGGAAACATACTTGAATATGCTAGTCATGTTTCCGTCGTTATGCTGGATGGCGAAAGCCGGTTCGAAATAATCTTCAGCTCCTGAGCAAGGATACACTTCCCATCCCCGGGTTGATACGCTGCCATCCGTTCCGGCTTGGATATTCCATGAGAGGTTCTCAAATTCGGATTCGTTTACTAATTTATTCCCTAGATAAGTTTGGTAGAGCCGTCCATTGGGGGCTACTTGTAAAATCAAGTCCGTCTCATTGGTTGAGATTAAGATCATCTTTTGATCGGCGGCTTTTACGAATGGCAAACAAAAACACAAAAGGATAACTGTAAGTAATAGATTTTTCATGGTAAATTATTTGAATGTGTAAATAGTAGAGACGTAGCGTGCCACGCCTCTACTAGAATACATATTGTAATTAATTCTGCTCTTTCAGGATCACGTCGTGAGCGCCACCCTCAACGATACTCGTAGAGGAGACAAGCGTGATCTTGGCATGCTGCTGCAACTCTTGGATAGAGATGGAACCGCAGCTACACATCGTAGCGATCATCTTACCCAAGGTCACGTTCAAATTATCTTTCAATTTCCCGGCATACGGTACATAGCTGTCCACGCCTTCCTCGAATTTCAAGGATTCGTTCCCACCCATGTCATAGCGCTGCCAGTTCTTCGCACGGTTAGAGCCCTCACCCCAATACTCCTTCACGAAGTTGTTTCCGATTTTCATCTTCTTCGTAGGCGACTCGTCGAAGCGGGCGAAATAACGGCCCATCATCAGGAAGTCGGCACCCATAGCCAACGCTAATACCATATGGTAATCGTGTACCAAGCCACCATCGCTACAGATAGGGATATAAACGCCGTGTCTCTTGAAATACTCGTCGCGAGCTTTCGCTACGTCGATCAAGGCGGTAGCCTGTCCGCGACCGATACCTTTCTGCTCACGGGTGATACAGATGGAACCACCACCGATACCTACCTTGATGAAATCCGCTCCGGCGTCAGCCAAGTAGTTGAAACCATCTTGGTCAACCACGTTTCCGGCACCAACCAGTACCTTGTCTCCGTAGGTATCCTTGATCCAGTGCAAGGTCTCGTACTGCCATTCGGAATAGCCGTCGGAAGAGTCGATACACAATACGTCAACGCCAGCCTCTACCAATGCCGGAACACGTTCCTTATAGTCGCGGGTGTTGATACCGGCGCCTACTAATAATTTCTTATCACCGCCGGATAACTCTTTCGGGTTCTCACGGTGGCTATCGTAGTCCTTGCGGAATACGAAGTATTGAAGCTTCTGATCCTTGTCGATGATTGGCAATGTATTCAACTTATGATCCCAGATAATCTGGTTCGCCTCTTTCAAGGTCATGCCTAGCTCGCCAACGATTAGTTTAGCGAACGGGGTCATGAAATCTTTCACCTTCATGTCGATCGGGTCTTTGCCTTCACGGTAATCGCGACTGGTTACCATACCTAGCAATTTGCCGTTAGGCGTACCATCATCTGTCACACCAATCGTAGAATGTTCTGTCCGGCGGACTAGCTCAAGCACGTCGGCCAAGGTATTCTCGGGCGTAAGGTTAGAGTCGCTGATAACGAATCCAGCCTTGAATTTCTTTACTTTGCGAACCATATCCGCTTGGCTCTCGATCGGTTGCGAGCCGAAGATGAAGGAAAGTCCTCCGTTGCGAGCCAACTCGATCGCCAGTTTAGGGCCGGAAACCGATTGCATGATCGCGGAAACGAAAGGAATATTTAATTCAATAGCGGATTTCTCGCCAGACTTGAATTTCACAAGCGGCGTTTTCAATGAAACGTTTGCGGGAATACATTCTTTGGTGGTTAAACCGGGAATAAGTAAATACTCACCAAATGTTCTCGATACATCGTTTAAGTAGATTGCCATAAGATTTTATATTTACAGGATGAGTTTTTTAATTGTGCAAAAGTAGCGATTTCTGTTCATATATGAATCACATGTTTACATGAAATGTTCGAAATATGCGTCCCGCAACATTTATAGTTATGGATTTGTTATTGATACAGATTTAAAAAGGAGGAAAATATGAGAGTTGTAGTTGATAAGGCTCAATCCAGAGGGTATGCGAATCACGGTTGGTTGAAAACACATCACACGTTTAGTTTTGCTAATTATTACAATCCGGAAAGGGTTCATTTCGGGATGCTACGTGTATTGAATGATGATTCCGTGGCACCGGGTGAGGGATTCGATATGCATCCACATAAGAATATGGAGGTTATCTCCATCCCGTTAAAGGGATATTTGCGTCATGGGGATAGCATAAAGAATAGCGAGGTGATTACGCCGGGAGATATTCAGGTGATGAGTGCCGGTACCGGTATCGTGCATAGCGAGTTCAACGACAGTGGTAATGAACAATTGGAGTTCTTGCAAATATGGGTATTTCCCCGTGAGGAGAATACCAAGCCTCATTATGCCAGTTATGACGTGCGTCCGGTCACTTCGGAAAAGAATAAGTTGTCCTTGATCATCGCTCCGGACGGTAGCGCTCCTGCGTCGATCAACCAAGACGCTTGGTTCTCTTTAGGAAACCTAGATGCCGGTCAAGTAAAGGAATATAAGCTACATAGTAAAAATAATGGGGTTTATTTATTCGTGATCGACGGAGAGGTAGAGGTAAGTAATACGATCCTGTCTAAGCGTGACGGGGCCGGATTCTGGGAAACCGATAGCATTACGATAGAAGTCTTGAAGCACGCAAAAGTTCTTTTGATAGAAGTTCCGATGATGAAATAAATGTTGATAGGTTAGTGCTGGCGGGTATCTTAATAGTTGATGTAACAAAGCTATTAGGGTACCCGCTCTTTCCTTTTAATGTTTTATCGGTTTATCCGTGAAGTAATCGATCATCTGTAAGATCGCCCGGCTACAAGCGGGACAGAATGGAGCGTAATCACGCATCATACAGTGATCCATCGGGCGATAAATGCCTTTAGCGATGTAACCGCCTCCCTCGAATACGCCTGCCTTATCTTTATGAGTGTCATCTAATGGGGTAGGTACCGGTGTATTAGTCGGTAGAAGATCTTTCCATTTAGCATCGAAGTTAACCAAGGTCGTGATGTTCGGTTCCCAAGGCTCGTACTTCAAATTATAAAAATCTTGATAAGCGACCTCGGAACTGAAGTATTCATCGGCTAGGCCGGCGAAACTATGTCCGAACTCGTGAACGAATACGACCGGGGTACGCGGGTTATCGGCGGTTCCCATGGCATAAAAATTATACATACCGCCACCACCGTAAGCGTCCGTGTTTACCAAGATGAAGATTGCGTCGCAAGGAGCGTTCCATACGGCGTCACGTATAGATTTCATATCCGGGGTGGTTAAGTAGCGATCTACCCCAAACGTATAATAGCCGGAATTCAACGCGGTATTCTTGAATATACCTTTACCGGATACATCTGTTCCCGATTCTTCCGAAACGGCATCTACCGCCCAAATATTGAAATCTTCCCGGCGAGTGTCATAAGGCGGGGTTTTAAACAATGCCTCCGTAAAACGTTTGGCATCAGCTACGAATTTCTCTTGCTCATCCGCCGTATAACCTTCCGCTAAGAATACGAGGTCTACTTTCCCGGAGGAATCCCCGTTATATTGGATTTTTGTGATCCGGTTTTCCTTGAGTTTCCCCCGGTCAATAAAAATACTGGCCGGATCAATCTCTTGTTTCAATAAAGGATGGAACTGCATGTCGGCCTTGTCTCTTGCCGTAATCTCAATGATGACAGGAGCTTTCGGATAGGGGATAGAGATGCTATTTGTCCAAGATTGTGTCTCGGTCTTCGCTTGCTCCGTACTTCTCCATTCTTCGAATAACGTATTGAATCCTCGTGAGTAGATCAACTCTTTACCGGCTTTATCATATACATTAATATAATACCCTCCATAACCAAACGGATCGATCAAGTTTTTGACCGGCCCCGCCCAGACAGGTTCTTCCCGGAGTTGTTGTATGGCGGCGGCTTGGAAATCCCAATTCCCGCTCAATGCGAAATCAATCCGGAGACTTTTCTTCGTGAAGTGTTTTTCAAAATTAGTTTGTGCCAGACAAGTGAAACTGTAAAGAATGGCGAATAATAATAAGGTTATTCTTGCTCTCATAGATCTATAATATTTATCATGTGTCAACTTTATGACGCAAATGTATATTAATTTTTTATAGATTTGCCACGATTAGTGTATTTTACTCGTTTATAAATAAATTAGACCTATGTTTAGAGAGATCAGACGAAAAGACCGGATTTTGGATAATGAGTTGGCAATTCGTTTATTGGAGGAGGCGGAATATGGTTTTTTGGCCATGTCGGGGATAAATGGGTATGGGTATGGAATCCCGATCAATTATGTAAAGGAAGGGGATTCTATTTATTTCCATTGCGCTCCGGAAGGGTATAAGCTGGAATGTCTACGAGAAAACCCGAAAGTGAGTTTCACGGTAGTTGGCGCTACACAAATCGTTCCGGGAAAATTCACGACAGGTTACGAGAGCACTATCGCTTTTGGAGAGATGCATTTGGATTTGCCGGAAGAAGAGCGTCGGTATGCCTTGCGGCTACTCGTGAATAAATATTCATCGGCGTTTAAGGAGATCGGCGAAAAGTATATTGAGAAATCTTTTTACCGGACTAATATCTTACGTCTAGATATCTCGCATATCTCGGGAAAGTGTAAACGATTGTCTCAATAGTATAAAAAAGGGGGCTTAGCCCCCTTTCCTGCAATATATCAATGATGGCTTAAATAATTAGAGACTCCTGCGTTTGTCGCTTTCATGGCGTCTTTTCCTTTAGACCAATTTGCTGGGCAAACCTCGCCATATTCTTCGAAGTGCTGTAAGGCGTCGACCATACGGAGAGCCTCGTCTACGTTACGGCCTAATGGTAAATCGTTGATTACATAATGACGGATCAAGCCCTCTTTGTCAATCAGGAACAGACCCCGGTAAGCGACCGGATTTCCTCTGGAGATAAGTTCTCCACTTTCGTTCGTAATATAATCAGCGGCTAATACGCCAAAGTTTTCAGAGATGGTTTTGGAAAAATCGGATACGAGCGGATAAGTCACCCCATGGATACCTCCTTTATTCTTATCTTGGTTTAACCATGCGAAATGAGAAAATTGAGAATCGACGGAGCAACCAACCACCGCTACGTTACGTCTTTCGAATTCCTGTAACTTTTGTTGGAAGGCATGTAATTCTGTCGGGCAAACGAATGTAAAGTCCATCGGATAGAAAAACATGACTACATACTTCTTGCCTACATATTGTTCCAAAGAGAAATCCTCGATGATCTCATTGCCATTCACTACTGCCGGAGCGTGGAATTCCGGTGCCTTTTTACCTATTAATGCTTTCATATTATAATTAATTTGTTTGTTAAGTAACAAGCGTAAGTGAAGGTTTGTTGTTGCTTTTTAGTAAAGAGACTGATTTTCTTGTGAAATAGACCTAAAGTTTATGCTTTAAAATTTCTCTGATTTTCAAAGATTTTATTTCTTTGTAATTTATTGATATTAATAAAGAAAGTATATGGAGGTTTCCGAGGTAAAACAGCGTTTGCTGACAGATTTTTTCACATATTATCCCATGGGAGGTGCTCTGTATGATAAAAACGGTGCGCTAATTGATATAAATAAGTCCTTAAACGAGAAATTTCCTTTTACGAATGAAGCGGACTTCTTATTAAATAATCTTTTTCGTACAGATTTGTTGACCGATCTTCAAAAACAATATCTGCGTGGGGGAAGCGTGGTTTCCGGTTCTTTGCCTGTATCGTACTCTATCATCCCCTCAATGAATGAGGATAGAGAGATTCTTGGGTATACCTTATTATTAACGGGTAATCCAGCGGTCGGACAGGAGGCGGCTCATTATGACCGGGAATTGAAGGAATTGACGGACATGTCGCAAAAGATGGCGGAAGCGGTTCCAGATACGATCCTTTTGGTAAACAAGCAATTGATCGTAGAGCGGATTATCGCTTATGCTGCGGAGACTTGTATAACACCGGAGTCGATCAATCGGCGTATCGATGATCTTCCGGGTTTCATTTACCCGGATGAGACCAAGCGGCGTGTGGCCGCGATTGTGCAAGGTTGCTTGAATAAGTCGGAGATCATGAATTTAGATTTATCGATTCCGGGACATAACGCTCCGATCGTTTATTTTAAACTACGGTTGGTACCTGTACATGACCGGTATGTGATTATTTATATACGGAATGTATCGGAACTCGTTGAGCAGGAGAAAGCGAATGAGGCGTTAAGCAGTAAGTTGTCCGAAAGCCGGATGATGATGGAGCTTGCTTTGCAGAATAGCAAGATTACGACTTATTCTTTTAATTTCAGCCGGTTTAAGTCTTGTGATAAAGTACATTGCAACCGTTGTTTCCAGTTTTATGGCACGACCAATAGCTTATTGAAACGTAATCAGTTCATCTGTCAGGCTTTACCGCAGCTTCGTCACCCGGACGATTCTGGCGACTTTTTCTATCTATTCAATACGATCCGCACGAATAAATTGGATGAATATAAAATAGATTTTCGTCTAAAGAATGATGATAATACCTATCGGATCTATGAGGTGATCGGTAAGACGCATGAGAAGGATGAAAGTGGTTTCCCGAATTTGATTGTAGGCTGTATGATCGATGATCAAGAACGATTGGAGTTTGAGGAAGACTTGATCTCAGCCAAGGAAAAAGCGGAGGAGGCGGATATGCTTAAGTCGACTTTCTTAGCGAATATGACCCATGAGATCCGTACACCATTGAACGCTATTGTCGGCTTCTCTGATTTGTTAGGTGTGGAGGAGGATCCGGAGTTGCGCCAAAATTATATTAGCTTGATCAAGATGAACAATGATTTACTTTTAAGTATAGTCAATGATGTTTTGGATATTTCCAGAATCGAGTCTGATATGATGACGTTTTCTTATATGGATGTTTATTTACCCTCCTTTATGAAAGATATATATAACTCCATACAATTACGTAGGCCGGAAGGGGTGGAAATAACCTTGGATGCCTGTCCCGATATCATATTTAATATAGATCGGAATCGATTATGGCAAATCTGTATGAATTTATTGACGAATGCAGTTAAGCATACCAAGAAAGGTAGTATCTGGTTTGGATATACGCTTGAGGATGAGGGGAAAATGGTTAAGTTTTATGTCTCGGATACAGGCTGTGGCATTCCCAAGGATGAATTGGATAATATCTTTGCCCGGTTCGTGCAATTAAGCGATTTTGAGCAGGGAGTCGGATTGGGATTGGCTATTTGCAAAGGTCTGGTATTAAAAATGGGCGGTAATATTTCAGTGATGTCCGAAGAAGGGTTGGGTTCTACATTTATTTTCACTTTGCCAATGAAAAGACCAAATAGCTGGAAAAATTAGTGAATTGATTGATATATAAGGGATAAAGGTGGTTCTTTTAGCAAGGAATCACCTTTTTTATGTATGCTCTTTTCTAAAACAGTGAACAATACGCCTTGAAATTCAGTTGTCTATATAAGCGATGATTTAGGTTGTAGTCAATTTCCATAATAAGCATTTACTTATATATGCTCTTGGTTTATGTTTTGCCATAAGAAATTCTGGACTTATGGCCTAATCTTTTTGTATCATACATGTAATCAAAGATTTTATATGACGAAAATAGAAATAAAGAATTTATCTATTCTTTTCGGCTCGGAGAAAATGCGTGCGAAAAGAATGCTAGTAGCGGGAAAAAGTAAACAAAACATTTTGAAAGAAACGGGTTGCACGGTAGCTGTACGTAATGCGAACCTAAAGATTGAGGAAGGGGAGTTATTTGTGATAATGGGACTTTCCGGAAGTGGAAAATCTACGCTGTTACGTTGTATTAACCGATTGAACGAGCCCTCTTTGGGAGAAGTCTTTATCAACGGAAAAAACATAACGACTTCCTCGGATAAAGAATTATTGGATATACGGCGTAAGGAAATGGCTATGGTTTTCCAGCATTTTGGATTGCTGCCCCATCGCACGGTATTGAGTAATATCGCTTTTGGCTTGGAGTTACAAGGGGTTCCTAAAAAAGAAAGAGACCAGAAAGCTGTGGAAAGTGTAGCCCTAGTAGGGTTAAAAGGATACGAGAACCAGAAGGTTAGCGAGTTGTCTGGAGGTATGCAGCAACGTGTCGGATTGGCCCGTGCGATCGCGAATGATCCCGAGGTGCTCTTGATGGATGAGGCTTTTTCTGCCTTAGACCCATTGATCCGTGTACAGATGCAGGATGAGCTATTGAAACTACAAGAGAAGATGCAAAAAACGATCATCTTTATTACGCATGATCTTGACGAGGCGATTAAGTTGGGGGATCGTATCGCCATTATGAAAGACGGGGAGGTCGTGCAAGTAGGTACCCCCGAGGAAATCTTGACAGATCCGGCGAATCATTATGTCTCTAGATTTACGGAGAATGTAGATCGTGGACGTATCGTTACGGCCTCATCGATTATGATAACCCAGCCGGTTGTCGCTCGTATCCGTAAAGATGGCCCGGAGACCGTATTGAGGAAAATGAAAGAGAAAAACTTATATGTATTGCCGGTCGTGGATGGGAATAGGCAATTCCTGGGCGAGGTTCGCTTAAAAGATGTCTTGGCTCTTCGGAAAGCGGGGAATCATGATCTCTCGTCGATTGTGATGAAAGAGGTTCCTTCGGTACTGGAAAATACGACGGTTGAGGATATGCTTCCTTTGTTACCGGAGATCCGTCAAGCCTTGCCGGTCGTTAATGAGGCCAATCAATTGGCAGGCTTGGTCTCTACTTCATCGATTATAATCGAGATGACAGGGAAGGATAAAGAGGAAATAGATCAAATTGTTCAAAACGCGATAGAATTATGATAAATATAGGAAAATATATAGAGATTGCCATTAATTGGCTGACGGAGCATTTCGCTCGTTTTTTTGATGTTATAAATGATGGGGTCGGAGGATTTATCGATGCTTTTCAAGACGGGCTGACTTGGATTCCGTTTTATGTGATGATTTTGGGCTTGGCATTGTTGGCTTGGTCCAAGGCTGGAAAAGGAGTCGGCGTGTTCACGGCGTTGGGCCTGTTGTTAATTTACGGGATGGGTTTCTGGGTGGAAACGATGCAGACTTTAGCCTTGGTGCTGTCTTCTACCATTATCGCCTTGATTATAGGAGTTCCGTTAGGGATATGGACCGCACGCAGTGATCGGGCGGATAAGATCATCCATCCGGTCTTGGATTTGATGCAAACGATGCCGGCTTTCGTTTACTTGATACCAGCTGTTTTGTTTTTTGGTTTGGGGCCGGTACCCGGCGCTTTTGCGACGGTGATTTTTGCTATGCCTCCGGTTGTACGGCTGACCGATCTGGGAATCCGTCAAGTCCCGGCCGATATTGTGGAGGCTACCCGTTCATTTGGCGCTACTTCCACTCAGTTGCTCTATAAGGTGCAATTGCCATTGGCTTTGCCAACGATCATGACGGGAGTGAATCAAACGATCATGCTTTCGCTTTCTATGGTAGTGATAGCGGCCATGATCTCGGCAGGAGGATTGGGTGAGATTGTCTTGCGGGGAATTACCCAAATGAAAATAGGCTTAGGTTTCGAAGGAGGTATAGCGGTCGTTATCTTGGCTATTATCTTGGACCGTATTACGCAGGGCTGGGCAAAAGGTAAAATGAATAAACAAAAGAAATAAGAAACATAGAAAAGAAAGAAATAGATATATGAGACGATTTACGATTATTATGGGATGCTGTATGCTTTTGGTAGCCTTACAGTTTATTTTCAGTTGTGTGGATAACAAGGATCGAAAGAAAATATCGATCGCGTACGCTAATTGGGCGGAGGGTATCGCTATGACCAACTTAGCTAAAGTGATATTAGAGGATCAAGGGTATCGGGTGACATTAAAAAATGCGGATATTGCCCCGATCTTTACTTCTGTCGCTTCGGGAAAAGCGGATGTGTTCATGGATGCATGGTTACCAGTGACCCATGCGGATTATATGGAACAATACGGGGACCGGCTTGAGACACTCGGAACGGTTTATGAGCATGCGAAATTGGGCTTGGTAGTTCCGGAGTACGTTACCATTCGTTCCATCGAGGATTTGAATGCCCATAAAGATCAATTTAAAGGTGAGATTATAGGGATCGATGCCGGCGCCGGTTTGATGAACTCGGCGGATAAGGCGGTTCAAGATTATTCTTTGGATTTTGATTTGAAATCTTCCAGTGGCGCTACGATGGTCGCTTTCTTGAAGAAATCGATCGACGCGAACGAATGGATCGTGGTTACCGGATGGACTCCCCATTGGATGTTCTCACGTTATCCGTTAAAATTCTTGGAAGACCCGAAAGGGGAATTTGGAGACTCGGAGCATATCGAGGTTATCGCGACGAAAGGATTCTCGGAGAAAGATCCGTATGCGGCCTCTTTTTTCAAGAACTTTAAGTTAACCGATGAACAACTGAGCGAATTGATGTATTATATGGAAGACGGAACACGTACGGAATCGCGATCAGCCCGTGCTTGGCTTGAAAAAAATCCCGAGATAATCAAATTATTCTTACCTTCGCAGGAGAATCAATTGAATGGGAACCATGAGACAAATTAAGGGAGTCGTATGTATTTTAATAAGTATCGTTATGTGTTGGTCTGCTTCAGCCGCGAATAATAAACGTTATTTGAATATCGTATTTATCGGGAATAGTATCACGTTTGGCGCCGGGTTACCGAAGCCTGTCCATGATGCTCCTCCTGTAAAGGCCGCGTTGTTTTTAAGCAAGTGTCCGGAAGTGGCTTCGGTCAAGTATTCCAATAGAGGACAAAGCGGCTGCACTACCGTTGATTATTTGCCGGATACTAATACGCTCTTCCCGTGGGCCGTACGTGCTGCCGATAAATTTAAGGATGAGACTTGGGCGGATTTGGTGTTCTCTATTATGCTGGGGACGAACGATAGCGCGATAGAAGGCACGAACGGCTGCCCGGTAGCGCCCGAGCGGTATTATGAGAACATGAAGACAATTATCAATCGCTTATTAGCTTTATACCCGAATTGCCGTATCGTGCTACATCGGCCTCTATGGTATAGCCCGAATACGTATAATGGGGCTAAATATTTGGAAGAAGGCTTGCGAAGGCTCCAAGATTATTATCCGCAAATACAACGGTTAGTCGATTACTATGCGTCTCATTTTCCCGGACAAGTCTTTCTGGGAGATACGAAAGGATTTGATTATTTTAAGGAAAACCATTTGACGGATTTCCAAGCGGAGAAGGGCAACGCCGGGGTGTTCTATCTTCATCCGAATGAGAAAGGAGCGGTCCGGTTAGGCGAATTATGGAGCGAGGCGATTCGTCAGGCTTTAGGGCTTTGAGCTCTATAAAAAAACCATGCCATCCCAAGAAGACGACATGGCTTTTTAGGTCCATTTATAGGTATGACAAGCAGATATTCGTTTATCTTTTTCCTAATTGATGATCCATTAACACGGCATGATGTTCTCCGTATAATTTAAGTTTCTCGACAATGTTTTTCGTCGTAGCCTCTTCCTCTACCTGCTCTCGGACGAAGCCCCATAGGAAATCTTGTGTCGCCTTGTCTTTCTCTTCGGAAGCGATATCGACAATCTTGTCGATTGATCCGGATACATGCACCTCATGCTCGTAGATATGCTGGAAAATCTCCAAAGGCTCTCCCCATGCGGTAGGAACGGAATTAACGACTCCAATCGTCACTTGTCCGCCACGCTTGATGGAGTAATCGATCATTTTATAGGCGTGCTCAAGTTCCTCTTGCGATTGTTTTAACGTCCAGTGCGCGAAACCATCCAGCCCTATTTGAGTGAAATGTACCGACATGGATAAATATAGGTTGGATGACCACATCTCCATGTTAATTTGCTCATTGAGAGCATCTGATAATTTTCTGCTTAAAATCATAATGGCTTATTCTATTTTATGTTGTTTATAAATAGAACAAGCCATTATCGGTTTTGTTGAGTTTTTACGAAGGAAAGTGCATCGAGGTTATTTGATCTCGATTACTTTCTCGGCCATTTTAGCCTCTTCCTCTGTTCTTTTCGGTATGCTGATACTCAAGACACCGTTCTCAACCTTCGCCTCGATCTTGTCTTTCTCTACATTGTCAGGCAAAACCATGGTTTGTTGGAACTTGCTATAAGAGAATTCGCGTCTCAGATAGCGTCCGTCTTTCTTATCCTCATTCTTTTCTTCTTTTTTCTCCATAGATACGACCAAGTTGTTGTTCTCATCGATCTTGATGTTGAAATCGTTCTTCGTCATACCGGGAGCGGCTACCTCAACTCGATAATCCTTATCGGATTCTATCACGTTGATGGCTGGAGCTGTAGAGTTTGCTTTTATCATCCAGTCGTTGTCAAATAAATCATTGAATACATACGGTAACCAATTTTGACTTCTTCTCATCGGTGTCATAATACAGTCCTCCAATTATTAGTTAAACATTTTATTTACTATTCTTATTTCTGAACTCGTCCTTTTTAATCTCGAATTCGCTATAGATACTTCAAATGGCATGCCAATCTGATAATGTGTGTGTTAACTCGAATGAAAGAGTTTGAATAAGGTTTAACCCATGCATGGGGAACTTATGTTTCGGGGGATGAGGATTTGTGGAATAATTGCTTTTAGAAGCAGGAATAAAATAGAGTGAAGCGGTAATCTGCAATATTGGCATAATATACGTTATTTTGGCACGATAGAATGACGGGGTGGATAATAACTTTTATCTTTAGACGTTTTATTCATGAATTATATGGGAGCGTATTATCTAAAAACAGTAAAGTTATATGTCTAGAAGTAAGGAGTTGGTTTTATTGGCCCAGCGTATCCGGGCCTTGTCCCAGACGGGGTTGGTTTATTCTTTAAGCGAGTACGATACGGAACGTTATGAGGAATTGAGCCGCCTAAGTAATGAAATAACGGCTCTGGCTACCGGATTGAAGCCCGATGATGTGGTGAGTGGTTACCGCCCGGCCAAAGAGTATGTAACCCCGAAAGTAGATATCCGTGCGGTGGTCTTTAACGAGAAAGACGAGATTTTGCTGGTCCGTGAGAAAATGGACGGATGTTGGTCGTTGCCCGGCGGATGGAGCGATGTGGGGTATTCCCCGAAAGAGGTAGCGGCGAAAGAGGTGAAAGAGGAGACGGGCTTGGATGTGCTTCCGGTCCGCTTGCTGGCCGTGATGGATATGAGCAAGCATCCGCATCCCGCTATACCTTATTATGTATATAAGTTTTTTATCCTTTGCGAGTTGAAGGGCGGATCGTTTACCGAGACCTTCGATATCTTGGGGAAAGGCTTCTTTCGATTGGAGGAGTTGCCCCCGTTGTCCTTGGAGCGTGTGCTGCCGGAGCAGATCCAACGGATGTACGCCTATTATAAGCATCCGGGCGAAGATGTTTATCTGGATTAAGGATACTTTTGTACCTTCGCGACTTCATTTTAAAAACAATGTTATGAAAAGATATTGTCAGACCTTGGATCTGAAAGAGGACGAGCAGTTGATAAAAGAGTATTGCTATTGGCATTCGCCGGAACATATCTGGCCGGAGATACCGGAAGGAATTCGTGCGGTAGGGATCTTGAATATGGAGATTTACCGTTTGGGAACCCGGTTGTTCATGATCGTGGAGACGCCGGATGATTTTGATTGGGATGCGGCGTTCGCCCGTTTGGCGACGATGGATAAGCAAGCGGAATGGGAGGACTTCGTGGCGAAGTATCAGAAAGCCGCTCCGGGAAGCTCCTCGTCGGAGAAATGGCAGTTAATGGAATGTATGTTTAAATTGCCGGGTGCGAGTAAATAGACGGAAGGATGGAAAAACAAAAGAAACAGTCGCTGGTGGCCGCCCCGGGAGGGAAATCTTATTTGGTCCCATTTATCTTGATCACGAGTTTGTTCTTGCTTTGGGGATTCGCCCACGGACTCTTGGATGTGCTGAACAAGCATTTCCAAGGAGTCTTCACGATGACCAAGGCAGAGAGCGGCTTGGTGCAATTCTCTACGTATATCGCTTATTTCTTGATGGCGTTGCCGGCGGGAGCGTTCATGAAACGTTACGGATATAGGAAAGGGATTATCATGGGTTTGCTATTGTTCGCTATCGGGGCTTTCGGGTTTATTCCGGCGGCTTTCTTGCATTCGGCTACGCCTTTCCTGATCGCCTTGTTTGTGATCGCTTGCGGACTTTGTATCTTGGAGACGGCGGCGAATCCTTATTCTACGATATTGGGGCCGTCCGCTTCCGCCGCCCAACGGCTGAACTTATCCCAGTCTTTTAACGGACTAGGTTGGATATTGGGGCCTTTGGTGGGTGGTTTGTTGATATTCGGGGCACCGGAGGGAGATTCGATGGCGTTGGCTAAACCTTATATCTTGGTAGGTGGTATCGTCTTGTTCGTGGCGTTGCTTTTCTTTTTCACGAAGCTGCCGGAGATTAAGCCGGAAGAAGAGGAGGAGGTGACCACTATTGTCGAGGAGAAACCCGTTGCCTTCCTATGGAAACGTAGGCAGTTTGTACGTTCCGTGGTCGCCCAATTCTGTTATTGCGCCGCGCAGACGGGAATCTTCGGGTTCTTTATTAATTACGTGACGGAGATAGACCCGGGCATCAGTAATTTGCGAGCATCTCGTATTTTGGCATTCGGTGGAATGGCCTTGTTTATGATCGGGCGTTTGAGCGGTAGTTTTACGATGAAGTCGTTGGCTCCGGGCCGCTTGCTGACTTGGTATTCTTTGTTGAGTGCCGTTTGTATGGCTTTGGTGGTGGCTTCCGTAGGTACGCTTTCACTATACGCTCTTTATTTATCCTTTTTCTTCATGTCCATCATGTTCCCTACGATTTTCGCGTTGGGGCTGGAAGGTATGGGCGTTTATACCAAGAAAGCCTCTTCTTATATCGTGATGGGAGTTGCCGGCGGTGCTTTCAGTCCGATGCTGATGGGATATATCGGCGAGGAGAATATGGCGCTGGGCTTCATCGTCCCGTTGATCGCTTTCTTGTATATCTTGTATTTCGCTATCAAATGCAAGCGGTAAATTTGGAATGCTGTTTTTTACTTATGGAATCCGGATAATAAACCAGCATGGCTTGTGTATGAAGGCTTGGGTTTCATGGGATAAATGTTACGCTCAAGCAATATCTGCTTATCTATATCGTTTTCATTTTAAATAAAATAAAAGAGAGTGGATATGAATAAAGGTTTGTTTTTGTGTGGGCTATTTATAGCTCTATTTCTGGCTGCTTGTGGGGATGATGAGGTTAAAATCGCTAATCAGATGACTTTATATTCAAGGCCGGATACGATTCATCTGGGGGGTGACTTAGGGATGGACTCCATATTGGTGAAGGGCTTCACGGCTTGTGAGGCGTATGATGCGAAATGGGGAACATTGCCCGGGGATGTTGCGCGAGAGTTTGATATGAATGCCTCTTATCTCTATTTCTCGTATGAGGCAAGGGTGGTTTTATTGGAAGATAGCATTTATGATATAGGTCTGGGGTATTATTCGAAAGAGAAAGCGGGATTCTCGGAGGGTTTAGGTTCGCATGGCTTCGCTATCAGTACTTCTGGCGTGCAAAAAGATAAGAAGATAGTGGCTGCATGTACCTATTTAATATATGTAGAGAAGAATTCGGATGGAGAAAAGATAGATCGCTGGCTTCCTGTGCGACCGGAAGAGTTGCGATGGCGTTATCTTCGTGTAAACTTTGATCAATTAAAAAATATAAAATGATATGAGACATTTAATAGTTGTATGTCTAGCATTTACGATGGGCCTTAATGTGGCTTGCTCACGGGTGGTGGATCTCGGTAAGGATGATTTGCATTCTGAACCGACGATAGAGATCGTAAGTGGTGATACCTTGGATATTATAGGGTTCACTCTCGCGCATGAGCTGGCTACTAGTGAAGGAGGTTTGCCTTATAACGTAGGGGATGAGTTTGGTTATACAGGTTCTTACATCTATAAGTCTTATGTGGTAAGGACGGAATATACGTATCAGGATGATGGAAATAGTCTTTGGGTTTGGAAGGATACATTGAGTTCAATAATAGGTTTTTATCCTTATCTTAGATCTGAGGTATATGATCTTGCGGATATTCAGTTCCATATCCGGTCGTGCGCTCAAAGTGGATCGGTCTCTGTCGGGGAAAGGACGGATATTTATGATACGGCTCTACTCCATATCATTCGCTCTGTAAATGGAGAGGATATGGATGTATGGATTCCTTGTAAACCTTCGGAACTGAGGTATCGGTGTGTTGTCTATCATTTAGAAGAGTGAACGGAATGTTTTTAGCCAAGCCCCGGGCAGTAGATAATACCCGGAGCCTGACAATACCATTATCACTGTAACATCTGCATCAACTTATCCAACTTCGGAGCCATGATGATCTCCGTACGGCGGTTCTTACTACGTCCATCGGCGGTCTCGTTATCAGCGACCGGCATAAACTCCCCACGACCACAAGGTTGTATCTGTAGCGGATTCACCCCGTAATCCTTGGTTAGGATACGCACTACGGAGGTCGCACGGATCACGCTTAGATCCCAATTATCCTTGAATTGGGCGGTATTGATCGGCTTGCTGTCCGTATGGCCCTCTATATAAACGTCTATATCGTTTTGCTTATTCAACACCTCGGCCAACTTAGCCAACGCTTCCTTGCCTCGTTTATCAACCTTTGCGCTACCCGATTGGAACAGAAGCTTATCCGACATGGCTACATATACCTTGCCATTCTTCTCGGTCACAGTCAGCTCGTCGCTGTTGAAACCCAGCAAAGCGTCTTTCACGCTACTTAGTAAATTCTGTACCTTTGCGTTCTGTACGTTCATCATATCCTGTAGCTCGTTGATGGTACGCTCACGCTCGTCCAGCTCACTCATCTTTTGCTGTAACAAGGCATTCAGCTTGTCCTGCTCACCCATATTGGTATTCAACATGGTTTGGTAATTACGGATATCACGTCCTAGGGTGGTCGTATCCCTTATCAAGGCGGCGATCCGGTTGTTGAGCGCATCGTTATCGTCCTTGCATTTAATCAATTCCTCCTTCAAGGCGTCGCCACGTCCGATCGCCTCCAACCGGCCGTTCTCGGCAAGGAGGTATTTCTTTTTACTCACGCACGAAGAACATAAAAGGAGTGCGGAGACCGAGATAAATAACAACTTTTTCATTTTACGCATAAAATTTCGTGCAATGTAATATTTATTACAATTTCCCACACGCAAGTTTAGGATATTTGTGTCTCATAAACCAATATTAAAGAATCAGCGGTATGAAAATAAGAGAGATAATACAAACGCTGTTCCCGACAAGAACTTGGAAACTAGCCGCTATCATAGCCGGAGGTGTCCTTTGCGGGCTGGGGTCTTATACCTTATATGCTTCCCGGGCGTGGACCTATTTGTCCGACGACCCGGCTACTTGCGTGAATTGCCACATCATGGGACCTTATTACGCTACATGGAATCATAGCTCGCACAGTCGTAACGCCACTTGCAACGACTGCCATGTGCCGCACGAGAACGCCGTGAAGAAGTGGTTCTTCAAGGGTATGGACGGAATGCGCCACGCCTCGGTATTCATGATGCGAGGCGAACCGCAAGTGATACAGGCGATCGACGAGAGCGCGGAGGTGATCATGAATAACTGTATCCGTTGCCATACGCAGTTGAATACGGAATTCGTGAATACCGGGAGGATCGATCATGAGATGGCTATGGCGGGAGAGGGGAAAGCTTGCTGGGATTGCCACCGTAAAGTGCCGCACGGAGGTACGAACAGTCTGTCTTCTACGCCGAACGCGTTGGTGCCTTATCCGAAGTCCGTATCGCCGGACTGGTTAAAAGATATGCTAAGTAAATAATAATAAATCAGTATAGTTATGGAAAAGAAATTAAAATCATGGCAAGGTTGGTTGCTGTTTGGAGGAACCATGGTCGTTGTTTTTGTTTTGGGTATGATCGCAGCTTCCGTGAACGAGAGACATGCGGAGGTCACTAGCGTAATGAATAATAAGAAGACGGAGATCACAGGAATCGAGGCTCGCAATGATAAGTTCGAATCGAATTATCCACGTGAGTACCAGACTTGGGAGGCTACGGCGGATACGAGTTTCAAGAGTTTATACAACGGGAATCAGGCGGTCGATGTGCTGGAGGCTCGTCCGGAAATGGTTATCCTTTGGGCTGGTTACGCTTTCTCTAAGGATTATTCTACCCCGAGAGGGCATATGCATGCGATCGAGGATATGCGTAACACGTTGCGTGTAGGCGCTCCGATGACAGAGAACGAGGGGCCGCAACCGGCTACTTGCTGGACTTGTAAAAGCCCGGATGTTCCCCGTATGATGCAAGCGATGGGCGTGGATAATTTCTATAAGGGCAAATGGGCTTCTCTGGGTAAAGAGATCGTGAATCCGATCGGTTGCGCCGATTGCCATGAGCCGGAGAATATGAACCTGCATATCAGTCGCCCGGCTTTGATCGAGGCTTTCCAGCGTCAAGGCAAGGACATCACGAAAGCGACCCAGCAAGAGATGCGTTCCTTGGTTTGCGCGCAATGCCACGTGGAATATTATTTCAAGGGCGATGGCAAATACTTGACTTTCCCTTGGGATAAAGGTTCTACGGTTGAGGATATGGAGGCTTATTATGATGAGGCCGGTTTCGCCGATTATACGCATAAGCTAAGCCGTGCTCCTATTTTAAAGGCACAGCATCCGGATTATGAGATCTCCCAAATGGGTATCCATGCGCAGCGGGGTGTATCTTGCGCCGATTGCCATATGCCGTATAAGAGCGAGGGGGGCGTGAAATATAGTGACCACCATATCCAAAGCCCGTTGGCTATGATCGACCGTACGTGTCAGGTTTGCCACCGTGAGAGCGAGGAGACCTTACGCAATAATGTGTACGAGCGTCAGAATAAGGCGAACGAGATGCGTAACCGTTTGGAGACCGAGTTGGCGAAAGCGCATATCGAGGCGAAGTTTGCGTGGGATAAGGGGGCTACCGAGGATCAGATGAAAGATGTATTGAAACTGATCCGTCAGGCACAATGGCGTTGGGATTTCGGCGTGGCTTCTCATGGTGGCGCGTTCCACGCTCCGCAAGAGATTCAAAGGATATTAGGCAATGGATTGGATAAGGCGATGCAGGCTCGTCTGGCTACCGCGAAAGTGTTAGCGAAATTAGGTTATACGGATGATGTTCCGATGCCGGACTTCTCTACGAAAGAAAAGGCTCAGCAATATATCGGTTTGGATATGGCCGCTGAACGTACCGCCAAGGAAAAATTCCTGAATTCGATCGTTCCTCAATGGGTGAAAGAGGCGCAAGAAAATAATCGTTTAGCGAAGAACATTTGATTATGTGGAAACAACCTTGGGGATCTGCTGAAGGCTGGGCCATCTGTGCCGGTTTACTGATTACGGGATTTGGCTTGCAACTGATCACCGGCCCGGTTCAGGCAGGGTTGTTCCAATATCCGGTGAATGTGGCCGGAGGATTGATTTTTCTGCTGGTTCTATGTATAGGGTTTGTTGTTAGCCGGAAAATCACGGTTGTCCAGTGGTTTTCCGGGTTAACGGCGAGCATTACCTCTTTGTCGGCTCTTTTGTCAGTTGTGTTGGTTATGGGATTTGTGGGTCCGGGTATCGAGCGGATTACGATGTCGTGGCCTTTTGTCCTGCTGTTTCTCTATTTCTTGTTTGTCTTGGGCTTTGTCACATTGAAGCGTATCGTATCGTTCCGCTGGAGGGATGTTCCGTTTATGCTGAACCATGTCGGTTTATTTATCACGCTGTTGGCGGCGATCTTGGGAAACGGGGATTTACGCCGTTTACGGATGACGGTTCCGCTGGAGAATCCAGAGTGGAGGGCTTCGGACGATAAGAACGAGATGATAGAGCTACCGCTTGCTATCGAGCTTCGTTCGTTTACGATTGATGAATATCCTCCTAAGTTAATGCTAATCGACAATACGACCGGAAAAGCGCTTCCTGAAAAGCAACCCGAGAACATATTGGTGGAGGAAATTCCCTTAGCCGGAAACCTGCAAGGCTGGAAGGTTGAGGTTACCCGTTCACTACCGATGGCGGCTTGCGTGATGGGGCAGGATACGGTAAACTTCGTGGAATTTCACTCCGAGGGGGCAACCACCGCTTTATACGTAAAAGCACGTAACGAACTTACCGGACGGCAGAAGGAAGGCTGGGTGAGTTGTGGCAGCTATATCTTTCCATACATATCGCTCCAACTGGATGATGCGGTCAGTATGGTGATGCCGGAACGGGAACCGAGACGCTTTGCCTCGGACGTAATGGTCTATACGAAAGATAAACAGACCAAGGAGGCGTGTATCGAGGTGAATAAGCCGCTCTCTATCGCCGGATGGAAAATCTACCAGTTGAGTTACGACGAGACGAAAGGTAAATGGAGCCGGATGAGTGTATTTGAGTTGGTAAGAGATCCATGGTTGCCGATCGTTTATACAGGGATCTTAATGATGATAGCCGGGGCGATCGGATTATTCCTGTCCGCTCCCGTAAAAAAAGAATAGTATGGATTGGAGTTACTTTATTTATTTCGCCGCTCCGGCGTTACTTTGCTGGATAGGTGGGGCATGGTTGGCTTATCG
>OHHQ01000220.1_pt1 | contig 38172 bp, 38 predicted proteins | sample 1568051 | NCBI WGS metagenome assembly OHHQ01 (sample SAMEA3879567, study PRJEB24766) | human gut metagenome | biome: human-associated habitat; feature: feces | place: USA | collected 1985/1987
TGGTGCCACCAGCAACCGAAAATCGGTTTGTATAGCACTATTTCTCAATAAGTTACATCTTTATCACGATGTTAGTCCCTTGAATAAGGTTTTCACAGCTTTGCACCGTTCGACATTAGTTTGTATCTTGGGTACGATTTCTGAATACAAAGATAGTAATTAAGAAGTAAAAAACAAATAAGTATTAACGAATAATCTTGCCAACTTCACATAGTTTTTGAAAAGCAATACTTCCTGATAGTTTTTGGTATCTATTTAATCCTTTTTCTAACCCATTACATAATTCTTGATGTATATATGTTCCGACACTTAAAGCTGGAGTATTGTATAAAGTTTTAGCATATTGTAAATCAAATGTACAAAGTTGTTCTCTATTTTCTCTAATATCAGATACTGTTTGATTTATTCTATTATATTGTTGTAAATAATAAAAAGAGCATTTAGTATTTATTGAATCTTGGATTTTCATTTTGATAAAAATCTGTTGAGTTTTAATTTCTTGAGCTACTTTAAAAAACTTATCTATTGTTTCAAAATCGGAAGCTTTTAGTTTATTAGCAAACATGTGATTATATTTTAACCAACTATTCTCTTCAAAAATAATTCTTGAATAATATAATGGTTGTTCTGACAAACTGTTTCCTACAATCGCTTCCGCTTTCAATGTTTCAATATTTTCTTCAATATCCTGAATTTGAAGCTTCAATATAGTTGCTGCTGCTTGAAGTGCATTTCTTTTATTATTCCAATAGATAATAGCCGTAACACAAACAGTTATTGTCATTATAATAGTTTGTAAAAAATTTGATTCTAAAAAATTTTGTTCCATAAATATCTATTAAATTAATATATAATATCCTCCAGTTTTGGGTGCGCCTTTAAATTCTATCAAACCTTTGTCTTGTAAAATCTTGATATATCGCATAGTCGTTCTTAAGCTTTTGTTGATATGCTTACTGATTTCAGAAGCATTTAAGCCGGGAGTAGTTACCAATAGATTGAGAATAGCTTGTTCATTCTCGTTTATAGTATCATTTACTATGCCATTTACTGTGTCATTTACTGTGTCATAGTTGGCAGAGTTAGAGATTTGGCGTTTGAATACTGCTGTAAACATCCCCTCTGTATGGAATTCCGGTTCAGGCAGATTTGCTTCCCTCATGGCTTCCTGCATACGAGGAATACCGGATGCAACTCTTTCTACTAAGTGCATACGGGTAAACAAACTGAAAATTAACGGATTACGTGTCATACTTTTATGCCCGAAATCTTTAGCCACAACAGGCAGAAGTCCTCCGGGATTGGAAATTTCTACCCGGTCGTCAAACATTTCTATCATAATGCTTGCACCTTGTTCATAGTAATCACGATGTGACAGAGCGTTTATAATGGCTTCTTTAAATACGGTCAGAGGTATTTCCCAAATTTCTTCTCTTGGTCCTGTTCCCTCTATTTTATAGGCTACTTGCAGTTTACTTTCCAACCAAGCTATAGCCTGTAGATATTGCTGGTACAATGAACCTCCGAATGTTTTATCATCTATAATATAGACTTTATTCGTTCCCTTGAAAAGAACACACCTTGTGATAGCATGTGGAAACTTTCGTTCAGGTTGCTTGCCGAAGAACATCGCTGCACCGTTCTTTGCCGTTCCATTCTCGGTAAACAGTTCCAAGTTTTCAAATATTTGTTTGTCGGGTGTGGATGGACTTAGTTTTGCTTCTGTTCGGAAATCCTTAATCATCTGTTCATCTGCATCTGTGTAAATATTGAACCAATGGCAGGGTATATGGTCGAAGAAGATTTTGTTACACTCCTGAAAGAAGCTGCGCATTTCTTCGGCTGTGCGAAGTTTCTGTGAGTTTGCCCCCTCACGGACATAGATAGAACCGGAGAATATATAAGGTTTATCCTTGCCGGACGGAACATCAATCACCCAAACAGTTTTATTCACAATATTTACGGAATACAATTCACAGTGGAGTGCAGGAGATATTTCGCTGATAGAACCTTGAATAGCAGAACGCTTATCGTTTTCTAAGTTAGTATCTACCACTTGTCCGTTATCATCTACTCCAATAAGCAAATATCCTCCGTCTGCATTGGCGAAAGCACATATTTCCTCTGTCAGTTCACGCACCTTTGAAGGAACACGAACCTTAAATTCTACATTGTAGCCTTCTCCGCTATCAATAAGTGATTGTATGTTTTCTGTATTTAGCATGAATTTTATCTTAACAATGCAAATTTACGGATAAATCAGTGAAAACAAAATAGTTGTCATAAATTCCTTTTCCTAAATTCAGAGGGTATGACGCCTTTATATTTTTTGAATAGCTTGTTTAAGTGGCTTTCATCTGTAAAGCCTAATTCAGCAGCAATCTCATTGATTCTCATTTCGCTATGCAATAATCTGTTTTCTACTAACTTCAACTTATATTTGATGATGTATTGTTGCATTGTTTCATTTGTATGCTTTTTAAAATAGCGCCCCAAATAATTTTGCGAGATGCCAAAATGCTGGCTAATAGTGTCTGCCTTTATTTTATCGGGATTATATATATTGTTTTGGATATATTGCAAAATATCTAATGTCTTTTCCTCTGAACGTTCATCAATCTTTTCAGGCAGATACTTGGCTATGTTACGAGTAACGATGACTATCAATGTATTTATTAATTGTTGTATCAGTTCTTTGTTATACAAATCTTGATTTACATATTCTCTTATAAGAGCTTCTATTATAGACTTTATAAGCGGTTTATCCGTGATGTTTTTTAAGATACAACCCGGTTGATGATTGGCATGTTGAAGAATAAATTCTAAGTTCTTAATATTTTTAGTTCCAAAGAAACCAGAATGAATATATATATCATTAAAACGAATGAAAAAGAATTTTGTAGTAGTATGAATATCAAAAGAATGGCAATCTTGAGGGGTTATTAGAAACATATGTCCCTCATGATAATCAAATTTATTATTATTGATGCATTGTAAACCTGTTCCGGAAAGGATATAAACTAATTCAAAAAATGTATGTTCATGCTCTTTAAGAGGAGATTCTTCGAGCTCTTTTACGCTGATTTCAAACGGCTGATGTAGATTTTCCTTTTTCATGTTGCAAATATACTGCATTTAGGAAAATATATACTAAAAACAAAGAATGAAATCGGTATAATTTTGCTCTCTGAAATAATCTTTTAAATTATATATGAATTATGAACTTCTTAGAATTAGTAAAAGAACGCCATTCTGTTAGGCATTATGCACAGCAAGTGGTAGAAAAAGAAAAACTGGACTACATTTTGGATTGTGCTCGTTTGGCTCCTTCGGCAGTCAATAAACAACCGTGGACATTTATTGTAGTACAGAGCGATTCCCAAAAACAGAAATTAGCTAAGTGCTATCCGGCAAAATGGTTTACGGAAGCTCCTGTATATATTGTTGTCTGCGTAAATACTGATATTGCATGGAAACGACAGTTTGATAATAAAAACCATGCTGATATTGACGGGGCTATAACTACTGAGCATATTTGTTTAGCAGCAGCAGAACAAGGGTTAGGAACTTGTTGGGTATGCAATTTTGATGTTGCGATGTGTAAGGAAAATCTTGATTTAGAATCATATATTCAACCTATAGCAATAATTCCCATTGGCTATCCAATCAGCAAAGAACATCAACTATCTACGAGAAAGGAAATTAATGAAATTGTTTCATATATATAAATTAGGAAATGAAAAAGAAGATATTATTTGTTGTTACCAGCCATGATAGATTGGGAAATACCAATAATCCAACAGGTTATTATTTATCAGAAGTAAGCCACCCTTGGTCTGTTTTGATAAGTGCTGGGTATGAGATAGATTTTGTAAGTCCCAAAGGCGGTAAAGCACCAGCAGAAGCAGTCGATTTGACAGATGAAATAAATAAAGCGTTTTGGGAAAACTCGGTTTATCGATTTAAAATAGAGCATACATTAAATCCCCAAGAAGTTAATCCTGTAGAATACATTGCAGTTTTTTATGCTGGGGGACACGGAGTTATGTGGGATTATCCTAATAACCAAGATTTAGGAAGAATAGCTCAAACAATTTATGAAAATGGGGGTGTTGTAAGTGCTGTCTGTCATGCGCCAGCAGCTTTATTGAATGTAAAATTATCAAATGGAGAGCTATTAATCAAGGGTAGAAAAATAAATAGTTTCACGAATGAAGAAGAAAAATTCCTTAATACAGATTCAATAGTACCATTTATGCTTGAAACAGAACTAAAAAAAAGAGGTTGTCTTTTTGAAAAATCCGGTTTGTGGAAGTCACATGTTACAGTAGACCATAGAATTATAACAGGACAAAACCCTCAATCTGCCTTAGAGGTGGGAAAAGCTATTTTGCAAGAATTAGAAAATCTATAAAATTGAAGCAATATAGTGAGTTTCTTTATTTTAGGATAATAAGGAATGCTCACTATATTCTTAGTTATAGCAATTAATATGAACAAATTATTACAACAGAAGTTTTTTCGATTATTATCGGAATATTCTCAACGTAAAGTTTCTGCATCCGAGTTGATAGAAGCTATTAATGAATTAGCAGCCTATGTAGCCGATTTTAGTATTAATGAGCAGGATTATAGCGTGTTAGTACGTTATTTCTCCTTTGGCTTGCATCGTCTTAAATCGTATCGAGTGCGGTTTGAGCAAGAAAAAAATGCCCTATTTGCATCTAATTGATGAAGCGATAGGACTTTTGAACACCGAAATACGCCTTATCGAATGGCGTATCAAGTACCCGGAACAACTACAGCAACGCACTAACAAACAAGCTCTTTCCCCTCTCTATCTCGCTGACAAAACAACCCTTATCAACATCATGGAAATGGTAAGCGGTCTGTTCCTCTCCAAAGACATCGTGTATCAGAACGGTAAGCCCGCCTACTTGGTGGACTTGGCGAAAGCTTTTGAATGGCTGTTCAACATCAGGATAGGCGACTGTTACCAAAAACATGAGGATGTGATAAAACGAAAGCCGGGCAAACTGACCGGGTTTCTTAATGGACTGGTAGAACTTATCAAAAAGGAACATGACAAGAAAGGATATAGATAATCAGTGACTTATGATTTATTTATAGGGGATTCCATTAGTTCCCCCGTAATTTCTTTGCGCTTGTTTTCTGAACTTTGCTTCATCAATCGATTGACAGACCATAATGTATAATCAGAAAAATGAAGCAATCATGTATATAGACAATGACGATTTCAGCGTATGGATGCAGAAGCTGTACGCCAAACTGGAAGAACTCTGCAAGGATGTACGGGTACTGCGCAATGCCGACAGGGTGCTGCCCGAAGATGACAACCTGCTGGATAATCAGGACTTGTGCCTGCTGTTCAAAGTAAGTATCAAGACCCTGCAACGCTACCGGGCTATCGGTGCGCTGCCGTACTTCACAATCAGCGGAAAAGTGTACTACAAGGCTTCCGATGTCCGGGAGTTCATCAAGGAACGGTTCAGCGTTACCACGCTACGCCAGTTCGAGAAAGAACACTGCACGAAGAAAAAGAAGTGAATTAGAAAGCCGGGGCGGTTCTGTTCCGGCTTCGCTTTGGGTTTATGGCTTGCCTAATTTGTCGGCTTCCTCCTTTAGCTGCTCGGCTTGCTCGTTTAACAGCCTTGCCCGTTCCAACGCTTCCGCCTGCTTCCTGCTGCGGTATTCAAAGCCTTTCACCGAATCGGTCAGGCTTCGGATGAAAGCGTTGTCCCGTTCCCGGCTGAACTTCGTTTCCAGCAAATCAAGGCTGCTGCCGTCTGCCTTTCCTTTCATCAGGATATAGCGGTATTTTATATCGTTGTCCTGTAACCGCTGCATCCGTTCCGTGAAACGAATATTCAAGATTAGCGAAGCGATACAGATAATAAAACCTGCTGAAAGAAGAAAGAACTTGGGTTTCAGGTAAGGAGTTATCCGGTATGTCAGTTTACCATGCCATGAAATGGGCGTTGTTTCCCCGGTCGGAGGTGTATCATCAACCGGGAACAACACCTTTAACCGTTCCTTGAAATATCGGTGCGAGGTCACGATAAGCCCCTTTATATCTTCAAGGTCTTGTTTTTGGTTCTCAAATTGCCCTTTTCCGATACTGCCGATTTGGTTTAGAATCTCCCGTACCGTGTTTTCAGTAATGCCGGATTTACCTTGCATTTCCGAAATGCGCTGTTCGATAACGTCCAGTCGGTTAACCGTTTCCTCCCGGCTGGCTGGCGTTACCTGCTTCTCCTGCCGTTCTTTCAGTTCCGTAACCATGGAGAGAAGCCCCTCCAAAATTAAGTTATTTTCCATGTTCCTATAATTTTAAGTGTCGTTTCTTTTTCTTCTTTTTTCTTTCACCGGGATTGTCGGGCGTTTCATCAGCCGGAGAGGACGGGGCGGAGAACAGACCGCCTAAGCCTGCCAGTAGCGGACTGTCGGCTTTGCCCGGTGTCTGCGCTGGCTCCTGAACAGGTGCGGAAACCGTCTGTCGGTTGCTTTCGGTAGTGTTCAGCTCCGCATCCCCGAAACATTTATCCAGCTTGGAGAAACTGAAACTGCGGTCTATCTCCGAACCCTTGAACGTGTATTCACCTTTGGAAAAGGATACGCCCTGCACTTCGCCAGTCTGTCCCCTGTACTTGAAATGAATCCCGATACCTTTTTCTGCCAGCCGGGTTTGTAACTGCTGCCAGTTCCTTGATTTCCCGATTTCATTCTTTATAGCGTTGTAAATCTCGTATTTGGATTTGTCCGGCTCTCTTAAACGGTGCTGCTTTACATATTCCTTGCCTTTAGCGAAATAAAGCCCGTGTTTGGCTTTCAGCTTCTTGCATACCTGCTCGTTGCGGTACATATCGTTCCTGTCCGAAATGGTCTTGCCGTTGTTGTCTATGCGGTTGAACACGATATGCACGTGTGGATGTTCCCGGTCTTGGTGGCGCACGATGATGTACTGCGTATCAGTGATTTTCATTTCACGCATGTACTCCTGCGCAAGCTGTATCATTTTCCCGTCTGTCAGCTTGGGTGCGTCCACCGGGGAATAGCTTAGCGCAATATGTCCGACAGGCTTTTTCAGGTCGGGGTTCATACCGGCTTGCAGTATGAAACTGCGTATGATGTCCCGGTTGCTTTCGGCTAACACTCCCTCCGCATAAAGCAAGACAGCCTGTTCCTTGCCGAGTACATAGTTCACGCAGCCTTTAAATCCGTTTCCCTTTCTTATTTTTCCAATCATCCGACAGTTGGTTTATGATTTCGACAATCCTGTTCTTGAGTTTCACCAGTTCCACCGCTACCAGTGCGAACCCTCCGGCATTCGCCCGGTGCGCCAGCTGGTTGATGTTGTTGGCTTCGCCCGCCAGCTTGCGGATAGTGTCCGCATCCTGCCTGTTCAGCCGGGGCATCACCTCTGCCGAAACGACCGCCTGCCGGACGTACTCGCTGACACGCAGCCCGGCTTCGGTGGCTCGCTTCCTGATTGCGTAGAACTATAACTCGGTCAGCTTCGTGCTGACTACCCGGTTCTGCTTGTCTATCCGGCTTTTTGCCGGGCGACCTCCCGGTTTGTTTCTTATCCCTGTCATACGTTTTTGCTTTTAGGTGGTATCTTAAAAATTGCGACCAACGGGAGAAATTTTCTTTGCTGTCAAGCAAAGCAAGGTGTTTCGGTTTACCGAAACATAACCTTGCTCTCCCTAATCACACAGCCTGCCGTCGGTTCATGCCGCCAGCCGTGCAGGTCACATCCTTAGCCCTCTCTTTCTTTTTTCACCCGGATTTTGTCTGTTGCCCGGCTCCGGCTGGGATATGTTGCCGGGCTGCTTCATCCTGCTTTCAAAGCCCCGCTTTTCCGGCTGGCTTGCCTTTATCCCACGCAGATAGTCGTTCAGGTCATTGTGACCGCTGTACAGGTGTGATGCGTCACGTACACGCCATTTGTATTCCTGCCTTATGGCTTCAACCGCTTTCCTGCCTGCCTCGTCATTGTCAAGCATACAGTGTATATGCCCGTAATCAGCCAGCGGATATAAGGCTTTATCTACGTTGGCGGTGGAGTTCAGGATAACGTAGTCCTGCCAGTCGGTACAGGGCATACCCGGACTTTTCTGTTGCCGGATAGTGAGGAATGAGAGGAAATCCATAAAGCCCTCGAACACGAAACAGATATCTCTCGGCTCTCCCTTTTGCCTTATGTGGGTGATGTCTTTCGATGTGCTGCCCTTGAAACGGGGATTGCGAAGCTCGTAACCTCCTGAATCATTTTTGAACGCCAGCGCAAAATAAGGCTTTCCACCGATGCGGTAATACATTTCCTGCACGTATGGGGCTGCCGTTCCGGGGGAAATCCCCCTTTCCTGCAAGTAGCGCATGAGTGCCGGATTCTGTAACGGCTGTATTCTGCGTATCTCTATCGGGCTGGCTGCCTGCCTTTTCGTGTCCCTTTCGGGCAGGTCTTTCCCGTGAAAGGAAAAAGAGGTAGTGTCGCCCTCGCCAGTTCCGTAGTCACACCATAGATTGGCGTTATAATCCACCTTGAAACTCGGTGTGTTGTCCTCCCGTAAGGGGCTGCGGTACATCCCGTAACTTCCTTTTTCCGTGACGGGCTGGATTCCCAAAGAGTTCAGGTAATCCTTGATACTGATATTGTTGGCTTCCTTGTAGGTCATAATCTTTATTTTTTTGGTTAACGATAGTAATAATGAAGCAAGAAGCGAGTAAGAAGAAGCACGGGACACTACTACATCTATCTTTTTCTTTTTCAACGGATTGTAGTACATGTAGTAACATAGTAATTATTTATCCTTTAAAAAAGGAATAAATATATTCTATATATTATATTGCCGTTTTTTCTTTTTCCCGGATTTTCCAAAAGTTTGGGATTCTATCTTACTTCATACTACATAATTGGTAAACTATTGTTTATTAAATTGTTATGTATGTATCAAACAATATGTAGAAGCTACTACATTCCGGTTCTACCCGTAATCATCCCCTGTACGGGAAGCCGGAACGGGCTTTATCCTGTACCCATATACCGGATAATGGTTGTTGTTGATGCGCTTCTGTACCCGCTTGAAACCGATTTTCCGCAATGATTCGCCCAGCCTTTTTTCGGATAGCTGGACGGGGGATATATTACGCAGGTATGCGAGTACCTGTGCCGTTGTCATGAAGAACAGGGCTTCTTCCTCCTCTGTCGGCTTCTCAAAGTATTGTGTCAGCATCTCAAACTCGATTGTCTGTACCTCAAATTCCGCATTTGTCAGGTGCAGTTCTTCAATCTCCGCATCATTGAACCAGTAGCGCACGCCCTGACGGTACAGGTACATGATTTCAGAATAGACGTTATCCATGTGAATACTTTCTGCCGTGGGCTTGTCTATGTGCAGCACCTCGAACGGCAAAAAACGCCTGCTGCCTGTCGGGTCGGTCAGGAACTCGTTGCCGTTCACCGAAGCCATGAAGCTGGCGAGGTGGGGGTATTCCTCTATGTAAATATCATACGGTCTGCGGTACTTCACCGCCGGGGTGGTGATAAGGTTCTTCAATGCGTTCTCGTTCTGCTTGTTGAGTTCCTTTAGCTGGTCGTCAATGTTGATGAACAGGTATTCGGCTATCAGTGTCAGGATGTCTTTGCCCTGCGGGTCTATCTTCCCGGTGAACAGGTAGTTCTTAAGCGGTGTCGGGCAAAGGTTGTCCAGCCACCACGATTTGAACTGCCCCTGCCTGTCCCCGGTCAGCACCAAACAAGTATGGTTCTGACACCCTGTGTCGTTCATCGCGTTGGCTACCACACCGATAAGCCATTTCGTGAAATATTCCTCCCATTTGCTGGGGTTGGCTACCTGTACCGTGTTCAGAAGCCTGCCGATATGCCCGTGTTCGGCAGGATTCAGTAAGGGCAGGGCGTTGAAATACTCCTGTATGGGGTGAGCCTTTCTTGCGAAGTCGCTTTCCAGTATCATGCGTATGTTGTCGGTCGAGGTGGCAATGTCAGCCGTTGCGTCCAGCCTGCGCCTGAAAGTGTTCAGGGCGAATTTTGTAACGGGCTGGTACAAGTCCGAAGAACCCGCAGCCCGGTATTCCGTCCGGCTCTTTACGGTGTTGAACCGGAAATCATACAGGACGTTCAACAGGCTTTCGATGCGCTCGTTCTTTGACTGCCAGCCCTCGATATGCCGTGTTTCATCACTTCTTTTCTTTTTCATCGGGAAGTCTGTTAGAAGCCGGGACATACTGCTGCTGCATCCACTTTTTGAGTTCCTCCATGTTGAAACGCAGGGTACGCCCACGCTTGACACACGGTATCATCCCCTTGCTGGCTAAATGATACAGGTAATTGACCGAATACCCGGTTATGCCGCTGGCAACGGATATTTTGACTAACACAGGCTCTTTTCCGTCCTGCCGTTCTTCGGGCTGTGCGCCCATGACCGGGGCAATCATCTTTTCGATGTTCTCCAGCCGTTTGAAAATTTCTTCGAAAGGATTGTTCATAGGTGCTTGTTTTTTGAATTAGCACCACAAATAAAATAAGAAAAATCGGTAAAAAACAAAGCGTCAGCCGTTTGGAATCGCTTTGCTTCGCTCTGCGCCAAATTAATGTCGGCAAATGGAAAACGGCTTTGTGTTCATTACCTTACTTATTTAGGGAGTGGAGAAAAAACAGTTTTTTTGTTATCGGTTCATTTCTTTCGTGTTGTTGTTGGGTTGGCGGTGGACATTTTCGGACACGCAAGGTCATTTGCGGATAGGAAGAAACAACCTGTCATTCAGCCTTATATATTTGCACCAGTGAAGAAAAACGGAGTATTGACAAGAATAAATATATCGGTTATGGAAATAGTGACGATTGAAAAGAAAACGTTTGAACTATGGAAACAGAGGTTTGAAAATTTTGTGGGTCGTGTGGATGCGCTCTGCGTGCCTTTACGCAGGAAGCGTGACAAGTGGCTGGATAACTGCGAGACTTGCCGTTTGCTGAACGTTTCAGCCCGGACGATGCAGACTTACCGTGATACGGGAAAACTGCCTTATTCGCAGATTAACAATAAGATTTACTACAAGGCTTCGGACGTGGAAGCCTTTCTGCTTGACCAAGTAAGGGACAATTCTAAAAAGTAGGCGTATGGATTTGATAACGAAAGATTCCGAAACCACGCTGGTACTGTTTTCCTCCCTCGACAGGGTGCTGGAAAACGTGGAGTACGTGGTAATGAACTATCGTCCGGTATTGAACGGTGAACACTACCTGACGGGCGATGAGGTGTGCAGGCGGCTTTGCATCAGCAAACGGACGTTGCAGGATTACAGGGACACGGGGCTGCTGGGCTACGTGCAGCTTCCGGGAAAAATCATCTACCGGGAAAGTGACATCATGGATTTGTTGGAAAGGTTCTATCAGAAATGAAATCTTGAAAACATGAAATCTTGTTTTCTTGCTTTCTTGGAATATTGCTATCTTGAAATATAGCTGTCTTGTTTTCTATATTGTTTGATTGATTGAAAGCCAGCAATCACGTTTTTTTGAAAACTGTGTTGCTGGCTTTATTTGAGAACTATTTAATCATTGTTGATATAAAATGTTTGTAATTCAACAATGATAGTATCTATAATATCAATAATTATTTCTTTTGCACTATTTACTCCTATTCCTGCGGTTTCTTTTTCGCAATATTCAAAATAAGATTTTGTTTCTTCTAAGTATTTATATAGTGGATGTTCTTTATCATATTGGTATTTTAGTAATACCGATTTTATTGCTTCTATTAATAAATAGAATCTACTTACATATTCGATAGACTCACATTTCTTTTTAATTGATTCAAGTACTGTAATGCCATGTATTCCGTTCATTTTTTCTATATTTTTTGCAAAGATAGAAATAATTAAGATAAAATTCTGTCAACGGCTTGCATGTCCCTTAATATCGTTTGGTCTAATACCTTTGCATAATGCTGTGTCATTCGGGTGGATGAATGTCCCAGCATTTTAGCCACGTTCGGCAGTGACACGTTGTTAGCCAGCGCAATAACCGAAGCGAAACTGTGCCGGGCTGTGTGCGTGGTCAGGTTCTTTTTAATACCGCACAGGTCGGCAATCTCTTTCAGGTAGCTGTTCATCTTCTGATTGCAGGGAACGGGCAACAAAGTTCCTTTATCCATGCAGTAAGGATTATCCTTATACTTTTCAAGTATCTGTTTGGGAATACTCAAAAGCGGGATGTTACAGAGGTTGTTTGTCTTTTCACGGGGTTTCACTATCCACAGGTTGCCGTTGCTGTCCTCTGAAACGTGTTCGGGGCACAAGTTATACACGTCTATGAATGCCAGCCCGGTATATACGCAGAAGATAAAAACATCCCGTACCAGTTCCAGCCGTTCAATCCTGAACTCTTTCTGCCATATCCGGTTTATCTCGGCTTGGCTTAGGAACTGTTTGTTTACCTCCACCTCGTGAAACTTGATTCCGGCAAACGGGTTCTTTGTCAGCCACTCGTTGGCAATGGCAAGGTTTATCACTTTCTTAAAACATTTCATGTACCGGATAACGGTATTCTGTGCGCAATGCTTCTCCGTCTTTAGGTATAAATCGAATTTGCGTACCAGTTCCCCGTTTACCTCACGCAGTAACATATCATCTACCTTATAATCCCGTTTAACCAGTTCCATGAGGTATTTAAGGCAATTGTCGTAACGTCTTACGGTGATGTCGGCATAGTCCGTCCCGATTAGCTTCCGGCAGTTGTCGTTATGTTCCTTGAATACATTATACAATGTCTTGAAAGTTTCGTCCTTTCCCTGATAGCGGTTCACTATGGCACGTGCGGAGATAATCTTTCCCTCCAGTTCCAAGTCTTGGTAAATCTGATAGAATTTCACACGCAGGGCGTCAATGTAATGGTTAAGTTCTACGGAGTTTCGGTCTTTGCCTGTCGATTTCTCTTTTTCCTGCGACCAAAGTGGGACTTTTACGCTCCGCTTTAGTTGAAGTTCCACGTATAGGCGGTCATAAGTGACACGCACACGCACGGGTGCCTCCCCGTTTTTTAACAGTTTGCTACGCTTGATGAAGAACAATACGCTGAATCTTTTTCTTTCCATACGGCTCAATTTTTAATGATACAAAGTTAGGAAATCGAACCGAGAACCCTGTTATGTAAAATAGTGCAACGTGCTGTAAAAGAATAAAGTAAATACTTCGCAGTGGAACATTTCGGGCTTTTGAAAACAGTCCCTTGAATAAGGACGTATAGTTTGCTTCAATCCCACTAATTTTGCCTATTCTTGGAAAAGAAAAATCCCCGAACTTCTTTGAAATTCAGGGATTTACATCGTTTTGCCTTCTTAAAAAGTGGTGCCACCAGGAATCGAACCGGGGACACAAGGATTTTCAGTCCTTTGCTCTACCAACTGAGCTATGGCACCATTTTTATCTCTTTTGCGGTTGCAAAGGTAGTGAAAGTTTTGGACTATGCAAGAGGTTAGGAAATAAAAAACGCTGATAATTCTCTATATAGTTAATTATCAGCGTATATTTTTTTAGAAGAGTATGGAATAAATCCGTTATTTATGCTTCTTCTTTTATTTTATTCTTGAGGTTTTGTCATTTTCGGATTTCTATTTGATATCCTCTTTTCCCCGGTTTTGGGGCATTTTGTCTATTCAACCTCTTCCTGCTGAGCGGCAGATTCCTCTTTAAGCGGATTCCAGCCCTGTGCCTTCAGTTCAAATTCCTGTCCGTCGCGGCTGATGAGGGCGCATCCCAGTTCCGGTTTAGTGATATGGCCTATCAACTTAATGCCTTCCATTTCGGAAACCTTTTCATGGTCGGCGATGGGCACGGTGAACAGCAGTTCGTAATCCTCGCCGCCGTTAAGGGCGCAAGTCGTCAGGTTCATGTTGAACTCCTCTGCCATGACGGCCGTTTGGTAGTCGATGGGAATATGCTCCTCATAGATGCGGCAACCGACCTTGCTTTGCGTGCAGATATGCAGTAACTCCGAGGATAGGCCGTCGGAAACATCCATCATGGAAGTAGGCTGAATACCTTCTTTAGCCAACTTCTGAATAATGTCGCGGCGGGCTTCCGGTTTCAATTGCCGTTCCAGCAGATACTCTTTGCCTGCGAAATCAGGTTGTAAATCTTTGTCACCCCCTTTAAGGACGCTCTTCTCACGTTCCAGCAGTTGCAAGCCCATATAGGCTGCACCTAAATCGCCGGAAACACAGATAAGGTCAGTCTCTTTGGCGCCGTTGCGATAAACGACCTTTCCTTTCTCACCTTCACCGATACAAGTGATGCTGATTGTGAGTCCCGTATAGGAAGAAGAGGTGTCACCGCCTACAATATCCACTCCGTATTCCTCACAGGCAAGGCGGATGCCGGCATACAATTCTTCCATATCCTCTACGCTGAAACGTTTGGACAGTCCCAACGAAACGGTGATTTGCCGGGGTGTACCGTTCATGGCATATATATCGGAAAAATTTACTACGGCCGATTTATATCCCAAATGTTTCAAAGGTACATACGTCAAATCGAAATGTACGCCTTCCAGTAACAAATCGGTGGTTACCAGCACTTCTTTGTCCGCCGGGTAGGAGAGGACGGCGGCATCATCCCCGATGCCGTACCGGCTTGATTCGTTTTTTAATTCGATACTTTCGGTCAGGTGGCGGATGAGGCCGAACTCACCGAGAGTTGCTATTTCTGTTCTCATCTTAATTAGTTGAAAGGTTAAAGTTGATAGTTAAAAGCGAATAGTTACTGCGTACTTACACTGCACGGCAACTTTCAACTCCCGACTATCAACTTTCAACCATTTATTTACTTACGCTCTGTTAATCAACTCCCTCATAATCTCCGTCATCTTCGGCTGTGCGGCATCCGCAGCTTTCTGCACTTCTTCGTGGGAAACCTCTACAATCTTGCCTTCCACACCTAAGTCCGTGATAACCGATACGCCGAACACTTTGATACCGCAGTGGTTCGCTACGATTACTTCGGGAACGGTAGACATACCTACCGCATCCGCACCCAGGATACGGAACATCTTGTATTCCGCCGGAGTTTCAAACGTAGGCCCTTGCGTGCCGATGTACACACCGTGCTGCACCTTGATACCCTTTTCAGCGGCAATTGCATCCGCCTTGCGGATAAGCTCTTTATCGTACGCCTCGCTCATATCCGGGAAGCGCGGGCCATACGGAATATTCCTGCCGTGCAGCGGATGTTCGGGGAAGAAATTGATGTGATCGGTGATAATCATCAGGTCGCCGATTTCAAAATCGGGATTCGTACCGCCGCTGGCATTAGAAACAAACAAGGTCTTGATACCCAGTTCCCGCATTACACGTACCGGGAAGGTCACTTCCTTCATGGAATATCCCTCATAGAAGTGGAAGCGTCCTTGCATGGCCATAATATCCTTATTACCCAGCTTGCCGAAAATCAGTTTGCCGCTGTGTCCCTCTACCGTAGAAACGGGGAAGTTGGGAATATCCTCATACTTTATTTCATACTTCTCGGTAATCTCACCTGCAAGGCTGCCAAGTCCGGTTCCGAGGATAATTGCTGTCTCAGGATGCGTGTGCATCTTACCTTTCAGATAAGCTGCGGTTTCTTGAATACGTTCTAACATAGCCAATAATGTTTTGGTTAAATATATATTGTTGATTTTGTAAAAACTCTATTTCGATGGGAAGCACATAAATGTACGGCTTCAGCGTTTCGTTCAGGTTGGGATGGTTCTTCAGTCGGGTAGCATCTTTCTCTGTCGTGATAATCAGCCTTTTGTTTCCCTTCAACAGGTTAAAATGTTTCTCGATGACCTGCAAGTCTTTCTCGCCGAAGTCATGGTGGTCGCCGAACTCCAGCAGGCTGACGCTGGGGGTGTAGGATTTCACTTCTTCCACCAGTGGGGCGGGAGAGGCGATGCCCGTAACGAGTAGCACCTGTTCGTCTCCGGTGCAAGTAATTCTGCCTTTTGCCTTTTCGGGAAACAGTGGCATCAGCGAGCCATAGCGGAACCTGGAGAAATACAATTGCTGGTACGGATACAGATTCAACCTTTTGGTGATGATGTTGAAATCTATCGGCTTGATATCATCCGGACACTTCGTTACAATGACTATCTGGGCGCGGTTTTTCCCGCAGGCGGGTTCGCGCAGTCTTCCGGCAGGCAATAGGGCGTCGTCACACAGCAACCGGTGGTAGTCGGTCAGCAGGATATTCATTCCTGCCTTTACATGGCGATGCTGGAAGGCATCGTCCAGTAACACTGCATCCACGGCGGGACTCTTCAATGTAAGCAACTGCTCGATGCCGTGACAGCGGTTTTCATCTACCGCTACCCGTATATCCGGAAACTTGCTCTTTATCTGATAGGGTTCATCGCCGATTTTCTGTACGCTGCTTTCGGCGGTTGCCAGTATGTAACCTTTGCTCTTCCGTTTGTATCCGCGGCTCAGTGTGGCTACGTTTATGCCTTCATTCTGCAATAACTTTATCAGATACTCCGTATGCGGTGTTTTGCCCGTTCCACCTACGGCGATGTTGCCTACACATATCACAGGAACGTCAAAACTCCTTGACCGGAGCCAGCCCCAGTCAAAGAGTTTGTTTCGCAAGCACACCCCTGTCCCGTAGAGCCAGGACAGGGGATATAGCCAATGATGTATTTTTACGGATGCATCTTTCATTTAAATTTATTGTATGTTCAGTTCAAACGGTACGCGTGCCTGTATGCGGTCTATCTTGTCGAAGTTCTCGATGATGCTGAACTGACGGTACATATCGCTCATTTTGCCGTTCAGCATGCGCCCCTTGATATAATTTCCGGGATTCGTATTCATCAGGCTTTCCAAGAAACCCTCTTTCTTCGGATAACTCATTACGGTATAAGCATCTACACCCGCTTTTGCAATGGCAATCTCCAACGCCTTGTCCAGACCGCCCAATTCGTCCACCAGTCCCAGTTCTTTGGCGGTGCTTCCGGTCCATACACGGCCTTGCGCTATCTTGTCCAGTTCTTCCATACTGATGCCGCGTCCGTCGGAGCAGCGGGTCAGGAAGAGTTCGTAGCCGTTGTTGACGTACATCTGCATCAATCCCTTTTCACCGTCGTTCATGGGGCGGGTCAGGTTGCCGAAGTCGGCATACGGGTTGGTCTTTACTACGTCGAAACTCACACCCAGTTTCTCCGTCAGCCCTTTGGCGTTGGGCATCATTCCGAAGATGCCGATAGAGCCGGTCAGTGTGGTAGGTTCGGCAACGATGATATCGGCATTGCAGGAGATGTAGTAACCGCCCGATGCGGCATAATCGCCCATGGATACGATTACCGGTTTCTCCTTTTTCAGTTGGTTTACGGCGTACCATATCTGTTCGGAACCGTATGCGCTGCCGCCCGGAGAGTTCACACGCAGCACTACGGCTTTTACATTTTCATTATCTTTCAGTTTACGCAGGTCTTTGATAACCTTTTCGGAGTTGATACCCTCGTCGGTAGAGGCGGACGAACCGCCGTCAATCTCACCATACGCATAATATACGGCAATTACGTTTCCGCTCTTGTCTCTGGGCACGTTCTTTTTCACGTTTATCATGTCCTGAATGCCCAGTATCGGCATGTTGTCGTCCTTGTCGATGCCTGCCAGATTTTTCAGGTAGTCGCGTACATCATTCTTATATATTAAGGTGTCCACCAGTCCGTTCTTCACGCTTTCCTCTGCGGGGTAAAACATCAGCATGCGGTCGGCTTCCTTGTTCAATGCCTCTACGGACAGGTTGCGCGATTCGGCAACGGCGCTCGTAATCTGTCCCCAGATGGAAGACAGGTATACATTTATCTGCTCGCGGTTGGCTGCACTCATTTCGGTGGAAATAAACGGCTCTACTGCCGATTTGTATGTACCCACCTTAAACACCTGCATCTCCACGCCCACTTTCTCCAATAAATCCTTGAAGAACATAGGAGTAGCTGCCAGTCCCCGCCATTCGAGCATACCTTGCGGGTTCAGCAGGACTTTATCGGCCACGCTGGACAGGTAGTATAACCCCTGCGTATAGGCATCACCGTAGGCTACGACAAACTTGCCCGATTCCTTGAAGTCTTTCAGAGCATTGCGAATCTCTTCCAGCGAGGCGAACCCCGCTCCCAGTGAAGTAGCCTGAATATAAATACCTTTGATATCCTCGTTCTCTTTCGCTTTCTTAATGGAAGAGAGAATATCGTCCAGTCCGTATGTCTTGTAATCATCCTTCATAATAAGGTCCAGTGGGTTTTCCTGGCTGCGTTCGGCCAGTGTACCGTTCAAGTCCAGCATCATGACGGAGTTCTTACGTACTTGCGTTTCCGATTCCGAGGATGAAACCATACTGAAAACTACGAGAATACTGATGAAAAACAACACAACGCTCGATATAACGATACCGGTTACGGTGGCGAGCGTAAATTTCAAGAAATCTTTCATTGTCTTATTGTTTTTGGGTATGCTAACTTTTCAAGCTAACAAAGATAAATAATTAGGTTGATATTTTCCCTATCTGTCGCATGAATTTTCAGTTTGTCACATGGGGGGCTTTTATTCTGCATTTTTACCGGGGGATATAAATAAAAAGAGCCTGCCGCTTTTTTTGTGCGACAGACCCCTTTATGTAGAGAATGCAGTGAAGAATTCTTTCTCCTTATATTTAAGAGAGGGAATTCTTTGTTATAGGTTTCTCGCTTTCCGCTTCAACAAATGAGATAAGAATATCTTTTATTTTTTCTTTGTTTTGAGAAATAGCAGCTAAATCAATATTGTCTTCGATTTCAAAGGCATAGTAAGAATTTTCCGTTGGAGTGTATTCTTCTGGCAAGTTGGCAATCGGCACAAGTTTAATGTTATGATAATGTATCTTATCATCAATATCTACGGTGTATACAAATCCGTCATTAGGTTGTGTTATTATGGAATGTAGCGTACTTTTCTTTTCTAAATACTGTTGTATTGAAAAAATATCGGTTCTGATAACGACCCACCTGTTATATTCATTATCTACATCCACCCAGTAGAATAAGTAGTTTTCTCCCTTGTTGCTTACGTAATGAGACAATAAAGGGCCATCATGGTAAATCAAGTCAGCAACTTTAATAAGTTTACTGAAATCAAAATTGATACTGAAACCGTTTATTGTCTTCATATCAATATTCATTGATTAAGACATCTATTTCCGACTGATATTTGAAAGCTGCATTCGCCATGTTTAACACATTTTTAGTGTCGCAAAGATAGGGAATATTTTTTAGCAGAAGGGTTTATCGGATATTTTCTTTTCCAAACATATTTTTTATCATAAGAATAAAGAGATCGGGTCCTTTAATAAAATAATAAGCTGTATACTTCCTTGGCATTTAAAACAATCCCCCCTCTCATTTGTTGCTAAAACAATTTTTTTATTCATTATTTTAGTAACAAGTTCTGTGTTTAGGTGCAAAATGTGTACTTTTACGCAGGCAGTAATGCTTAATTGGTAAATGAACTTACAAAACAAGAAGAAAAAGTTGAGTATTCGTGTTGTCATACATCCTTGTAAAGCGAGCGCAGCGGGAGTTTACTCCCTTGCGATTCGCGTGCTGTACTGCCGTAAGAAGAAAGAATACTCTTTGGGGTGGCGGGTCCACGAGTCGAATTACCGGCGGGATGCCGACCGGGTGGTTTATTCGTCCGAGGGTATCCTCACCCGTAGGGAAGTGAGCCTCGTCAACCGTCTTATCAGGAACGAGAAAGAAGACCTTGTCAGGAACTACCGTCTGCTGGAGAGAAGCGATCCCGGCTTTACGCTGGAGCGCCTCATGCTGAAACACCGGAAGGAGCAGTACGACCAGAGTGTGGATAAATTCATCCTGCAATACATCGATACCCTGCTCGAAGAGGGGAAGCAAAGCACTGCCGCTTCCTACACAAGCGGGCTGTACTCGCTGTTGCGTTTTTGCAGTTTGAGGAAAATCAACTTCAAAGACATCGACTATGTGTTCGTCACGGACTATATACACTATCTGCGCATGCGCGGCATTTCGGAGAACAGCATCCACATGTACCTCAGCAATTTCCGGGCGGTGTACAATAAGGCACGCAAGCAAGGCATCAGGGTATGTGGCGAAAATCCCTTTGCCGGGCTGAACGTGCGCAGGCAGGAAACGGTGAAACGGGCGTTGAGCAAGGAAGAGATAGCGTTCATCGCTTCGGCCGACCTGCGGCGGTATCCCCAGTTGGAAGCGGCGCGCGACCTGTTCATGTTCAGTTTCTACTGCCGGGGCATGTCCTTCGTCGATGTAATCCGTCTCAAGCACGACGGCATTGTGCGCGACACGATATTCTACACCCGCAGCAAAACCGGGCAACGGTTGCAGATAGGACTGCTGCCAGCCATGAAGGAGATTATTGAAAAATACAGGACATCCGGCCCGTACATTTTTCCTTATATCCACGGGCAGTCACCGCGAGATGCCTACACGCAATACCGCTACTCTTTGGGCACGGTCAACCGTTACCTCAAACGCTTGGGCACATTGCTCAACATAGGCATTCCGCTCACCACTTATGTGGCGCGGCACTCGTGGGCCACCATAGCCAAGAATGAAGGTATCCCGATATCCTTAATCAGTGAGGGACTGGGACATACGTCCGAAAAGACAACCCAAATCTACCTGAATTCCTTTGCGGTCGATACCCTGAACAAGGTCAATGAAAACGTGGCGGATGCCGTATCGGATTGTATTAAAAATGCAGGTGAAAAATTCATCTGTCTACATAACACAGATAAAACCTAAGAAACGACTCAAATAAACCGAACTTTTCTACTTGCTTTCGCTATATATACTTTGTCCCTGTTCTTTGATGTTGCAAAGGTAAAGGATATTTTTGGATATTGCGTTATCCAAATCCATCAATCAGTTATCCAAATTAACCAATCTGTTATCCAAAATTACAAAACGCTGAATATCAGTGTTTATTTTTGCTGTTTTTTTTAATTTCCTGCCTTAATTCGCTGGGTGAGCAGCCGAAATTGTTCTTGCAATACTTGTTGAAACCGGCTGCGGAGGTGAAGCCCAACTCGTATGCCACCTCTTTTATAGAGATGAAATCGTAATTGAGTCGGGATAGTATTTCCTTGTTTTTTTGTTTCTGAAGCCAGGATTGAACGGTTTCTCCAAACTCTTGCGTGAACTTGCGGTGAAGCTCGGAACCGCTCATGCCCAACAATTCTGCCAGTTCTTGTTTGCTGCGCACCCGGTCTTTGTGTTTGAGAACGGCTGCCTTGAAGTCTACCTCAATTCCCATTATAGGGTAGAGGAGTTGGATTATTTCGCTCTTTGTGTAGGCTGTGCGGAAGATGATGAACAACTCGCGCTCTTTGAGTTCGTGCAGGTGTTTGCAGTTGACGCCCGCCTGGAGATAGGACTCCAGCAGATGCAGGAACATGTCCAGAGGGGCACGCACGGAAAGCGGTTCGAAGCATAGGGGTGTGTGCTGGGCTTTGTCTAAATAGCTGCTAAGCATGTGCTTGTCGCACAGCGAGATTGCATCGTGAAAGAATGACAGACTGATGTATGTGCCCGGCTGGATAACCGTGCCCGTGTAATGGGATGAAAGGGGAATGAAGATGAATTCGCCCGCACGGACTCTTGTTTCTTCCTTGCTGTCTTTGGTGATGCTGACTTCGCCTGACAAAATAAATATCAGGTGGTTGGCCTTAATCTTTTGTTGCCGGTTGTCGAAATGTTCTCCCAAAGCAGCTTCTTTCAGTGCGAAACCGGCGTCTTCCTCGGTCTTGTAGTTCACGCATGAGGTGTGTTCTTTAATGTAGTTCAGCTCCATTTTATGTACTCGATTTAAAGTTAATAATTTCGTTGTTTTATCACCATGTTTCAATTTTTGTTTCAGAAAAACGGATGTATCGAAGCAAAGGCTTGATTGTCATTTTGTCATTTATAACGGCATGTTGAGTTTCTTTTATTGGTGTTTAAAGGGGAAACTCTTCATAACTGCGTGTATTTTAAGGACAGAATGGTATCAGACCGAAGTCCCGATACATCCTCGTTTTTCTTTTTGTTTCAGGAAAATCGTTCATGCCGGATAGCATTGAAACGGTTTTCCTTTTTTAATTACTTGATTACTAATGAAATGCACATTAATAATCTGTTTTATGTAAACAGATGAAATTTCTAAAAACAGCAAAAGGAAAATTAACCTCTATAAACAGGTAAAAGATTACGAATAAAACGAAAGAGAATATGCGAAAGAATTTTACGATTTTCATGATTACCCTACTTGTTTCGCTTCTATCCGGAACGGCTTCGGCGCAGCGTCTTGCAGTGAAAAGTAATTTGCTGTACGACATCACCTCTACCATTAATCTCGGAGTAGAGTATGAGGTAGCTCCCCGTTGGACGCTCGAAATGTCTGCCAACTACAATCCGTGGAGCTTCTCGGACAATAAGAAGATGAAACTCTGGATGCTCCAGCCCGAAGCGCGCTATTGGCTGTGCAGCGGTTTCTCCGGTCACTTCTTCGGAGCACACCTGCTGGGCGGGGAGTTCAACTACGGCGGTATGCTTCCCTTTGGCATCACCCCTTCATCATCCGGGTTGGGCAGCAAGCGCTACCAGGGTTGGATGGCGGGAGCCGGAATAGGCTATGGATACAACTGGGTGCTGGGCAAGCGCTGGAACCTGGAAGCCACGTTAGGAGTGGGGTACATTCATTTCGGATACGACCGCTTCGAGTGCAAGACCTGCGGCGACAGGCTGGGCAGCGGCAGCAAGAACTACCTGGGCCCCACCAAGGCAGGCATCTCCCTTATCTATATAATAAAGTAACGAATCAAGAAGCGAAGATTATGAAATATTGTGTGCTATTATGTGGACTGCTGCTGATGCAGGCAGTCGGTTTATCGGCTAAGGAACGGGCACGGTTGCAGGCAGATGATGTGAACATCAGCCGTAGCGGCGACAGCGTGCACGTATCCTTCAGGCTGAAGGTAGAAAGATTGGCTAAGGATTACATTTTGAGAGTAACCCCGTTATTGTACGGGAAAGACGGGCAGCAGGCTGTGCTTCCACCATTGGAGTACGGCAGCCGCACGGCACAGATTGTTGAGTGGAGAGAAAAAAGAGTGAAAGAAAAGCGGAAGTCTGCCTCTGCATACCACAAGGCGGGAGAAGCGGTTGCCTATACCTTCGTCCTTCCCTACGGGGAATGGATGAATGGCGCTTCCCTGCGTTTGGATGCAAAGAGCAAAGGGTGTTGCAGCGAAGAAATGCTGCCGCCCGTGCTCTTGGCAGAAGATGTGGCGCTTGCCACTCCTGCCGAGCTGTTTGTGCCGGTGATACCCGAGGCGAAACTCGTGACGGAAACGGTTGCCGACAAGCTGGCGCAGGAAAACGGTTTCCTCGCGCCGTGGACAGGTAGTATAGGCAGTAAAGAAGATATTGCCCGCTACAAGGATGAGGCCACGCTCATTGTCTATTTCCCGGTGGGCAAATGGGTTATACAGCCCGATTACGAAAACAATCTCAGCAGGTTGGATCATTTGTTGTCTGTTCTGAATAAGATTGCCGAATCGGACAATTCCCGCATAGCCAAGATACTCGTAGTAGGTTCGGCTTCGCCCGACGGTCCGTTAGACCTGAACAATCGCATTGCAGGTAAGCGTGCGCAGGCATTGGCGGATTACATTACGAACCGCACTTTACTTTCGGCTTCTTTCTTTGAAGTGAGCAATCACAGTGTGGCATGGGATTTCCTGCGCAGGTTGGTTGCAGACAGCGAAATGCCCGAGAAGCAGCAGATATTGGATATTATAGATACCACTCCTGTGTGGGATGCAGCTAAGAAGGTAGGCCGCCTGAGCCTGCTTATGAGGTTGAATCAGGGCAGGCCCTACAACTATATGAAACGGCATTTCTTCCCGAAACTTCGTAATGCGGGTTATATCAAAGTATTCTTTGAGGCACAGCCCGACCCCGAACTTGTAGGACTGAACACCGCTATCGACCTGCTCAATGGGAAACGCTACTCCGAAGCCTTGCATGTCCTTCAAGGAAATACGCATCCCAAGGCGGACAATCTTCGTGGAGTGTGCTATATGCTGACAGGCGACACCGAAAAAGCGCGTGCCTTGTTCCAAAAAGCTGCTGCCGCCGGTGTGTCCGAGGCGGAGAGCAATCTAAAGCAATTCCAATAAACGGCACAAATTATAACTAAACGATTAAATATCATTTTATTAACTATTTATTTAAAACAACAATGAAGAAGATTAATTTATTAGCAGTGGCTCTTGCAGCCTTCACTATGTTTTCATGCTCCAATGAGGAGATTGCCGATTTGGGCAGCAATGCTCCGGGCGAAAAGGCTACTCTTACTATCAAGGTAGAGGGAGCAGGTAATAACGTTGCGCAGTCGAGAGCGGCAGGTAGCGCCGGTACCACAACCGATGTTGTAATTAACGACTACATCGTATTCATTTTCCGTGACGGTGGTGCTTTGGACTGTCCGGCGTATTACAGTTCTTCCAATGCGGCGGCTACGATAACCAACGGTACAACTGCTGCCAAGACGGCTTATGTAATAGCCAATACCGGTGTACTTGCCAACGGCCCTTTTGCTAATGTAACAACGGAAGCTGACCTTAAGGCTGCTACCGGTGATTTGATATCCGGTAACGCGGCTACCCAAACGAAAGATAACCTTTGGATGTCCGGTACAGATGATATCACTTTCTCCGGTACAAACGGTTCGGTCACTGTACAATTAGGTTTCGTTGCAGCCAAGATTGAACTTATCGTTAAGGACAACCGTACCAATCTCACCGGTGGCACTATTGAGATTGCAGACGAAAACGTTGTATTGCTGTATGCAGGTAAAAGCGGAAAATTCTTTGGAACAACTGCTGACAAGGCAGCTCAAACTGCTTTCTATTCGGGCGATGTCTCTTATCCGGATTTTCAAGCTGGTGCTGCCACGGAGTCCGCAGTTTTGAAAGATGCGGTAGGTGCAGCTTTCACAGCTAACGCTAATGGAGATGTATTCAATCACTTCTACACCTTTGGTAACGACGGTACGTCCAAACCGACAATTCTTGCCATTCAGTCTAAAAGAACGGTAAATAACACTGACGAAACCATTTACTACCCGATTCAGTTCACCGTAGCCGATGCCGGAAACACTATCGAACCGGGTAATGCATACACGGTAACCCTTACCCTGAGCGGTGATGTAAGTGCCGGTGGTGGCGGTGGTACTACCAATCCGGAGCAGCCGTTGGTTAAATCACAAATATCAGTTACTGTTACGGCAGCAACATGGCTTGCCAAAACCGTAAGCAAAGATTTTAATTAATTTGATTGCAGACGTTCATCTTATTCTTTAAAACTGCACCGAAAGGCGGGTATGTTTCCCGTACCCGCCTTTCTTTTCACTCATGCCATTGATAAAATTCAATAACTAAAAACAATACTAACCATCAACTAAAAACAATCCATGCAGAATAACAAATTCCATTATTGCCTGCACATACTGCCTATTTTGTTCTTTATGGCATTTGTGTCTGCAAGTTGCATCAAGGACGACCTTAGCGATTGTCCTGCTCCCCGCACTTCCGGATTTTCCTTGCAGGTAAAGGCTTTTGATGCCGACGGTGGAAGTCTCGGCTGTGAAACGATAAAAGACATCACACTCTATATATTCGATGCCGATAAGGCATTGCTCGATACCCGCCACATTCTCCTGTCGGAAATCGTATTCCTGAACTATCCCGGACACGACAACCTGAAGCTGGTGGCGTGGGGCAATGGCAAACAAGGCGCCCAGTCGATGCCCGCATTGAAAGAGGGCGACCACTTAGAGACGGCATTCGTGTCGCTCATCCAAACCCGGACAACCTTACCCGTGGCAGGCTCGCCCGACGACCTGTTCTACGGCACTATAGATATAACCCCCGATGCCGACGCTTCTGCCAAGGAACTCCCCCTGCGCCGCAAAGTCTCCGGGGTAGCCATTACGGCACGCTACCTTAGAGAGTACGTAGGCAGCACCGAAGGCGAGTACCACTACATCGTGCGCAAAACCACCGATAAGCTCGACTTCTACGGCAAGCCCAACGGCACGGAAGTAAACTACCGCCCCCAGGCGGCATTCAATGACAACGGCGAATTCGTATCCTCTGCTTTCAATATATTCCCCACCGAAGCGGACATAAAGATAGACATCTACCACCGCGACGTGCTGAAAACCACCGTAATTGCCGACAGTAACGGTAACCCCCTGCGTGTGGCGGAAGGCAGGTTGCTCAATGTGCTGGTAGACTTCCGGGGAGTTGTAAGCGTAGACGTCAAAGTCACCGACTGGGGCAAACAGGAGATATGGAAAGAATTTTAATACCTGATAAAATTAAAAATAAAAGTCGATTTAGATGAGAAAGATAGCAATACTGTATCTGCTTGGAGCATTACTTGTTTCGGGTTGTGTGCGCGATGAGTTCGATACCACGCGTGTGGTGGAAGGCGCAGCGGCGCGTATCAGTCTGAAGATAACATTGCCCGTTATGGGTGGTGGCACCGACACACGTGCAGTATCTGCCGATGTGGAAAAACGTCTGGACAACCTGTTCGTACTGGTATTCGACGGTGGGGGCCAAATAGTGACCAGACATAGATACACGGCACAAACCGGTGCTTCGCTTTCATCTTTGCTGATAGACACCCGTTCCGGTAAGGGCCATACGCTCTGCTTTGTAGCCAACGTCAAGGACGGTATGGACAGTCAGTTAACGGCGCTTACCTCTTACGATGCCCTCAAAGGACTTTTGGTGACGGCTACCGAATTAAATCTTGGTCAGAGTACCGATGTTCCACTCATAATGACGGCAATTATGGAGAATGTAAATGTGCAAGAGGGAGCAAACTCTATCAGCAACCCCGTACAGCTTCAATTCCTGGCGGCAAAAGTTACACTGACTCTTGTCGACAATACCCCCGACACTCAGGAAGTAACCATTATCGGTTGGGATGTGCAGGATGCTCCCACACGCAGCTACCTTTTCCCCGACGATAGTAAAGACGCCAATCCCAATCCGGAAACAGCAGGTGCCGATAAGGACGAATACTGGCTGACAACCGGAGTGGACTATCCTTTTGAGGAGGAAGACAAGCAGGCAGGAACTGCTACCCAAACGCTCTATGTCTTTGAAAACCGTCGTGGTGGGCGTATAGCCAGAGCACTGCCAGCCGACCCGGATGAACAATACAGTAATATGGGGCTAAATGATAAAGACTCCCGCGGCAAGGCGTGGTATAAGCCCAAGCGTGCCACTGCCATTGTTGTTACAGCCATGCACAAGGCAGATTTGGTAACAAGACAGATAAAGGCATTTATCTATTTAGGTCAGGACAACCACAGCGATTACAATATTCGGCGTGGGCATCATTATACCTTTACTGTAACGGTGAACGGTCTCAATGAGATTAAGATAGATTCGAATGTAGATTTTCTTGTGGGCGATTTTTTGGTGGATCATGGTGATAATTTGACAATGGATGCCCATCCGGATTTCCGCCCTATGCGTATTCAGGCTCCCAAAGGAACGGCAACCATGGAAATCCTGGATTCGCAGGGTAGGACTTACGACGACCCGTCGGGATTTGACGCTATCTGGCTCAAAATCTCTCCATTGAATTTGATGTATCACCAAGTGAAGCAACCCGGCAATATATGGCAGCAGGACGCAGACCCCGACAGCAAATTTGTGCGTCCTAAGTATATTCCGCACAAGAGTGTCAGAGCTAAGCTGGCAAGTAAAGGCGGATGGAATGCCATCCCTGCTGGAAAGGATGACGATGATGAAATGATCTTTGCCGATGCCACCCACCGCATGTGTTATAAGATTACCGACATACCGTTTACCGAGGTTACGGTTACAGCGCAAACCTTGTATGTTTATGCTGACGACTTCCCTGTAAGAGACGGAACCCGTAATGCACGGGTACGCTTCACATATCATAAAGACGGAGATGCTCCGGATAAGTTGGGAGTCATGATTTTTGATATTACTCAAAGGGGATATATCTCTTTTTATCTGGACGACAGCCATCCGGATGCCGGACTGTATATTTTAAATGAAGACGGGACGCCGAGCAATGTAAAGCGGAAAACAGTAGTCGAGAGATTTCATGAATATAGAATAATGATGAATCCGGGCATTCCAGCCAGAGTGCAATATACGGGCGGGGTGAGGTGGGGATTCTCCAGGACCCGTTTGTATGACAAGCCGGATTTTTTCCGTAATGGTAAATATATGACAGCAAACGCCGTTTATAATGATGTAGTCCGTAATGGTAATGAGCCGACGGAATTCGGGAAGAGGACAGACTCTTATCGCGAGATGTATGGTAATAGCAATAGCGACCAAGGATCGAATGTTAATACAAAAGATCCGATTCCACCCTATACGGGAAGCAATAGCGGAGCGCCTTACTATTATCCTGATCCGGAAGAAAAGGAGATTTATCATCCGATTTATAGAACCTCTGCTGCGCGGTATTGTCACGAGAAGAATCGCGACCTGAATGGAGACGGTATCATTGATGATTCTGAAACCTATTGGTATCTGCCTTCAGCACATGAATTAATAATGTGGGGCATTGCCGGAGTAATGACGCATAGGTTTGCTAACCTCTCTTCTTCAGAGTCTGATAATGCTAATTCACAGATTCGTGCTGCTTATATGACTGCATACAATGACCTTGAACTGTCTTATCATAGTAAATATAGTCAGGCTTTTGTGCGCTGTTTCAGAGAATTAGAGAAAACCATAACTAAATAGTGTAATAATTATATTGAATTGGAGTTACGATAGGGATGAGAAAGTCAGTGAAAATATTATTCGGATTGTTTGCTTGCCTGGCGGCAACGACCGGTCATGCTCAGAAGGTAGTGAGTGAAAATGGGAAAGTTATTATAGACTCTTCGGCAATACCGCATGTGACAACTAAAAAAGCACGGACTACTACCGCTACATCCAAGTTGAAAGGGTCGAACACAGCCGATGATATAGCGTCTCTGGTAAGTAATAGCTTGGTATATTATAAGTTTGAAGTCGGGCAGGCATCCACGGACAGGCTTTCGTGGAGCGATGCTATACTTGCATGCGCAAATAAGACGGATACAGGTGGCGGTTGGCGTCTTCCTACCCAAAGGGAGTTGCAGTTAATGGTTGTATTGTCTCCGGAGCTGGAACAGTTTGGACTTTTTAAAGCAAGTGAATTTTGGTCTGCTACAGAATGGAAAGGGCAAACTGGAAATGTAGGAACTCAAGCATATCGTGCTAAAGTGGATACGAGAGCAAAAGGTTATGAGCATGTATTGAGTTTGTACGAGAAATATACTCTATTCTTTTATCGCTGCATCCGCGACCTCGACTGAAAGTGTTTATTTCACACCTTATACCTGTAATGTATTGATAATTAGAAACGAAAACAATAGTCAATATGAAAAAGATAATAATCCTGTATTTTTTCGGTGCACTGCTTCTGTCCGGGTGCACGCGCGATGAGTTCGATACCGTCCGTGTGGAAGAAGGCATCGCTGCGTGTGTCAGCCTGAGAATGCTGATGCCCGATATGACCGGTGCTGTCAGTGCAGGCGGCAGCACAGGTAATACACGCGGTGCGCTCGGTTCCGGTTCCGACACCCGCACCGTTCCTTCCGATGTGGAGAACCGGCTGGACAACCTGCGCGTACTGGTATTTAACGGCAGCGGTGAGCTGGTGACCAACCGCAAATACACGGCGCAGCCCGATGGGCCACCGCTCTCGTCTCTCCAGATAGACACCTGGTCGGGCAGTAACCATACATTCTGCTTTGTGGCGAACGGCAAGGACGAACTGGACAATCAGTTGGCTGCCGTCACCTCTTACGATGCTCTCCGTGGACTCATTGTCACCGCCGCAGGACTGGACTTCGGCCAGAACTCCACCGACCCGCTTGTGATGACGGCAATCAAGGAGCCAGTCAACGTGCAGCCGGGCTCCAATCCCATCACTATCCCGTACAGCTTCAATATCTGGCGGCAAAACTCACGCTCACCGTCACCGACAATACCCCTTCGGGGCAGGAAGTAACCATCATCGGATGGGATGTGCAGGACGTTCCGGTGCGCAGCTATCTTTTTGCCAACGACACCGATGCCAATCCCAATCCGGATACCACTGCCGATGACAAAGATGAATACTGGCTGACAAGTACCGTGGATTACCCTTTTGAAACGGAAGACAAACAGGCAAAGACAGTTTCCCAAACACTCTATCTCTTCGAGAACCGCCGGGGCGGACGGGTGGACAGGGCGCTTCCCAATGCCGCGGATCCCAGTGTCAACATATACGAACATATGGGCAAGGACGATGCCGACTCCCGCGGCAAGGCGTGGTTCAAACCCAAACGTGCCACTGCCATTGTCATCACTGCCATGCATAAAACCGACATCGAAGTAAAACAGATAAAGGCATATATCTATCTGGGAGAAGACGCGCACAGTGATTACAACATCCGCCGCGGTCATCACTATGAATTCAATATCACGGTGAATGGCGTCAACGATATCAAGATAGATACAAACGTGGATTCCACTGTAGGCGATTTCCTCGTGGACTACGGCGACAACCTGAGAATGGACGCACACCCCGACTTCCGCCCCATGCGCATGCATGCTGCCGGTGGCACGGGAACGGTGGAGATACTCGACTCGGAAGGCAGGAGTTATGACAATCCGTCATTTAGTGCCACCTGGCTCAAAATCTCTCCGTTGAACCTGATGTATCACCAGGTGAAGCAGTCGCCGCCCGACGATGAGTGGCAGCAGGCTTCGGAACCTGATAGCAAATTCGTGCGCCCCAAGTACATTCCGCACCAGAGTGTCCGGGCGAAGCTGACTCAAGAAGGCATAGGCGGCTGGAATGCCATTCCTGCCGGTAAGGAGGATGACGATGTGATGTCCCTTGCCGATGCCACCTACCGCATGTGCTATAAAATTACAGACCTGCCTTTCAGTAGTGCTTCTACAGTCACCGACCACACCCTATACGTCTATGCCGACGACTATCCGGTGAAAGACGGTTACCGCACTGCGAGAGTGCGCTTCTCGTTCTACAAGGATGGGGGAGACCCGGATAAGCCGGAAACCCGTGACTTCATTATCAGCCAGGATGGGTATCTTTCTTTCTATACGGATGATAATCACCAGTATGCCGGACTGTATGTTCTTGATTTTTACGGGATACCGAGCAACGTCAAGCGGCGCATGGTACTGGAGAGATATCCGGAGTACCGCATGACGATGAATCCGGGTATAGACCCTACGGTGCAGCATATAAATACTATGCAATGGGGATTTTCCTATTACCAAGTATATGAATATAGCAACCCGCGTGATAAATTTCGCAACGGCAAGTACCTGACAACAGAATTGGTATATAGGGATGTTGTGCGGCAGGATAACGAGCCTGACGGCTTCGGAGTCAAATCGGATTCGTATCGGTACATGTTTGGCAACGGGCTGGACGGCACATTGGCGGCTATACCGGCCTATACCGGAAATACTTCCGGTCCGCCTTATTATTATCCCGAAGCTACGGGTAGAATTTATCACCCCATATACAAGAGTTCTGCCGGTCGCTACTGCCACGAGAAGAATCGCGACCTGAACGGCGACGGCATTCTCGACGCCTCTGAAATTCATTGGTATATGCCGGCGCAGAATGAGCTGCTCCTGATGGCTATTTCCCTTCCCCGGAGCGAATATCAGTTTGCGGGATATGACGCGCTTATGTCTTCTACCGAGTTGGGCGAAAGAGATATGAGTTACGTATCAGTCGGCATAAGAAATTCGTATCCTTTTGCGTACAGCAATAGCCAGTTCAAGGAATCACAGACTTTTGCAGTCCGCTGTTGCAGGGCGTTGTACTAAGGGTACGGGGATGAGCGCATGGTTATATCGGAATGAAATTGTAATAAGTATGATGATAAGAAATATAAAAACGCTATGTATGATGCTGGTTTGCCTCACGGCAACCGTGGGCTATGCCCAGGAGGTATTGGTGGAAAACGGGAAGATTATCATAGACGCTTCCGCCATACCGAATACCCAAATCAAGAAAGCGCGGGCTACTGACGGAACAAACACTAAGCTCGGCACGAACGATGCCACGAATATCGGTTCCGTGGCGAGCGACGATAAAGTGTATTATAGGTTCGAACTGTCGCCAACCCGTTTCACCGCCACTTGGCTGAATGCCGTAAACCACTGCAAGAACCTTACCGACGACGGCGGTAACTGGCGCTTGCCCACCCACAAGGAAGCGGTGCTGATTTACATCCTGTGGCCGGAACTGACGCAGGCGGGTCTGACGGATGCCGCCGGAGGCACGGGCACGGAAGCAGGCGGAGACGGAACCACATTTCCGTATGTGACTTACGATAATATAGGCTCGATTAAAAGGGTTGGCAAAAGTGTGGCGGGCAATTATTACCGTTGCATACGCGACCTTTGAGGTTGGTTGTTCATCGTCTGAACTTTAGAATTGGAATTAGAATGATAACGAAATTAATAGAACCCGAAAACAGTCCCTATGTTATGAATAAAAAAGGTTTGTCCCGACTTTGTTCGTGTTTTTGTTTGTTTGCACACAGAGGGATATGCTACGGAATCGCTTGCGGAGGCGTCCTGTTTTTAGCGATTTTCGTAGCCGTTTTCGGTTTTCCTGTATGGGTGGCGGAGCTTTTCGAGAAGCGGATGGAGGCACGCAGGAAGATGAGTAGTGAACGCCGGCAGATGAATGATAATCGGTAAATGAATATTGAGTGAGAGCCGGTAGATAGATGAATGACAGATAACAGAAGTATTGATAGTTTTAATAATTGATAACCCGTAATGAAGAATCCTAAAAAAGAAACGCGTGATGTCATAGCCAAGCACGTCCGTTGGACCGAAGCATTGCGCGTAGTGCGCGCTTACCACCCTGAAGTGACTATTATCCTGCCCCTGGAGAAAACTCAGATTTATCCCGGTGACGATGTGCGGGGCATGATTGCCCCTGCCGTCGGCGTCATCCGCCATGCACTCGATGCAGGAGTGTGGCAGTGGCACGGATACTCTGCCGAGTCGCGCGTGAAGCAGGTACGCACCCTGCTCAGCCATTATTTCCATTATCACGAGGATAGCATCCATCCGGCAGAACTCGACCTGATGATTGAAGATTTGCTGTTTGTGCATAAAGTCTGAGGGGAATTTCCTGAATTAAAGTTGCTTCAATATTATTTTAAAGTAAAACGTAATTTAACCGAATTATTTATGCGTATCTCAAAAGTAATTTTTATTTGCTGTTTTCTTCTACCGTTCTTGGGTTCTTGCACCCGGGACGAAATAGAAGACAATAGTTATCCGTTATCCGAATATGACGGCACGGGTGTTTTGTTTCGCTTAAAGGCAGACTCTTTTGACGATACGGGTTCCGCTACCCGCACCCTGGATTTGACCGCATCTTTCGATACTCTTTGTGCCTATGTTCTCAAAGAGGGCCAAATTGATATCGACCGTGAAGTTAAATTCCCCGATCCTGCAACAATTATGGTGGAAGGGCTCGAAACCGGCACCTACAACCTTCTTATATTAGCCATGAAAGGCAACTATAAAGAGGATGGAGCCCGGATACATAAAATAGAGAAAAGTTCCTCACCGTGGCTGTCTTTTCCTGAAAATGCGCCGGCGAAGCCTCTGAAAGCCCAATATTATTATACGAATCACAAATTCTCGGTAATAAACGGAAAAATCAAGATAGAGGAAATACGCATTCCCCAAGCTGTAGGACTGGTTTCTTTTGATATACAATACAAAAGCGATTATGTGCGCAAATCGGTTCACGACTGTCATTTTATTCCCTCGGAAGACAGCAGGAGCTATTCTGCCCTGCATGCAGACGGCAGCCATTCGGGGCAGCGAAGCATAGCATCCTTCTCTTTATCGGAACAAAAACAGTGCTTATTTTTCCCTACCGTAAAGGATGGTTTTTCCGGTCAAGTAGTAGTAAATACAATGAATCACCGAAAGGAAAGTGTTGACACGGAGTATAATGCAAAGGCAACCTTAGATGCCGCCAGGCATTCTACCATACATGTACAGGCTGCACATCAGGACGACAATGTGGGTACTAACCTTGCCGATGAGCTCACTTCTCTAAATTATTATACGATTCTAAGTGATGAAGAACCTGCTTCAGTCTATACCAATGCAAATCTACGGTCATTTTATATAACCCAACCTTTGCAGATAAATATGGAGAACGATAGTTTGCACATGAGATTTTATTCTCCCGTAGGCATAAAAGAGGTTACAGTCATGGCAAAAAGTCCGACTATGGATGAATATGTGGAGTTTGTTTACATTGACGACATTCCGGCATTTGCCGACATTAAGACATCGATAAAGGTATTGGAGAAAGGATTATACCGCACTGAATCAGGGAAAATTCAACAAATTTCAGCAGAAGAGATGAATCCGGCTTCCTTAAGTCTTAAGATAGCTTGCAACGACCCGTATTGGACTAAGATTTCTCAGATAAAAGCGAAGTGGTACATCAAATTCGTACTTAATGGAGGAAATCCCGTAACAGGGACTCCCAACAAGAACTGGTGGGGAATACGCCCTGTACATTGCAGGGAAGCTGTTGCACTCTTTTTGAATATCGGATATATGTGTACGCTGGAAAAGTTCCAGCAGCGGGTTTCGACGTTCCAAGGAATCTTTCTTGACAATAACAGGTATCCAGTTGACACATCAACGCTTATATCCAAACTGGAAAACCTTTCCGGATTCGACATCGGACTTATATATAGTGGCAATGGTGTATCAGGATTAGGTGGGGGCAGAACATGGGGAGTCTATCAGAAATCTTTCCTTTATCATTACGAAAACAGCGGCGGATGTTGTTCCACTATTTTTCACGAATTAGGTCATTGCTTAGGGTACAACCATAATAGCACCATGACATACGGACAGTGGGCTTCGGGATGCGCCGATGTGTTCTACAAGAATAACATAAAAGATTTTCCTGTCAATTCCCACACAATATTAAAATCAAGAAGTAATCCCAATATCTACTAATAATTATGAAACATTTGTCTGTTATTATATCTGTATTATTTTCAATACTTTGCATCGGATGCTCTAAGGAGGATTTTAACGATGGAAAAACCAATGATGTTCAGAATGAGCATTCGCTCCGGCTTTTGGTCTACACACCGACTTCGGAAACTGTTCTTAGTACGGACCTGCCGGGAAACATAGAGGCTTATCTGTTCAAAGAGGGAGTTCTGTCCGACGTTTACAAAAGTCTGACAGTGGATAAGAACGGATACACTACAATCAGCTCGTTGGCCGAAGGAGAGCAAATCTATTTCTTTGTAAACACCGGTAATATGCTGAATGGGATTACACAGGAAATAGGTCGATTGAAAGAGACCGAACTGCTTGCCACTACAATACTCTCTGCCTCTCCTCAGGCAGATGGAGAGAAACCGGTGATGACCGGAAAGGCAGACTTAACCGGAAGCCAGGAGAGTACCACCCAAGTATTGCTTACACGGGCCATTGCCAGAGTAGACTTAAACATAGCTGACGATGCCGACATACAAATCAATAGGATAAGTATGGATAACATACATTGTGAAGCATTCCTGCTTCCGCAAAATCCGGTCAGTTCGCCGTCCGGTGCAGCATTGGCAAAAATAGATACTACATTCAATACCCCGTTGAAGCCGGGTGAATATGCCGGATTGGTCCACCTGTATGAACAAGTGGGGGACGGTATTCCTGTGGAGCTGCATGGAACCCTTGAAGGCGATCCTGTCACACTTTCACTGGCACTGCCTAACACAATCCATAGAAACCACATTTATAAAATAAAGTTATTTAGCGGAGACAGTTCTAATTTGCAGGCAAGCATATCCGTGGAAAATGAAAGTTGGGAAGTCGAGGAAACTATCACGGCAAAACCTTCTACCAATATTCTGGTTAATAGTGAACTTTCTACTTTGGCTGAAGGGGCGTATATAAGTGCAACAAAAGATACGGTTTACCTCCCGAGCAGAGAGTCAACGTCAATACTTGTACTGGATAAGGTGCCGGAAGATGCAGAATTCACAATTGATGGAACAACAGCCTCCATTACTCCGTATACGGAAACTCGTGCCGACCTTCAAGGGAAAAAGTTCTTGGTACGCAATTCTTGGAAAAAACCGGGTACTAAGACGGAATATATGTACCTGAATATGCACAGCAAGAGGCATCCGGACTACTACAGTGGCAGGCTGGTAATTGTCCAGTCCAATGCCACGACCTTCAAGGGGGAATTGTATAATCATCTTACAAACACTCCTCCCTATAACATTCATTTCAATAAATATGTCGACAGTGCTTTAGGCCAGATAGAGGTACCTAAGAACTATGAGGTTAGTGTCAGTGGTGGCAGTTGGCTAAGGGCGATACCCCAAGGAGACGGAGTTTATGAGATTCAGGCAGGCTACAAGCCTAACGATCCGGAAGCCAATGGCAGCACTCAGGAGGGTTTGCTCACCGTGAACGGCCCGAATGGCATACATGAAACATACACCGTTACCCGGTTGAATCACGGCTTGCCTGTTGTCCTTATGGGTGATACTTACTGGTGTCGTTTCAACTTACAAGGAAACTCAAAGAGTTTCGACGACCAGATAACCGTCAGTGAATCTGAAACAATAGGTGATCTGTCTGCCTATTTTGCCTCTTGTTCTGACGAGGATTTTGTACGTTTAACCGGCAGTCAGTACAAAGGGCGTTATACGCAGGGAATGAATTTAAAGTATGACGCATCCGTCCCGCGTTTCTATTTCGATTCGTATGAGTCGCTCCAGAATCCGGCAATCATAGGGAATGGATCGGTAAGCAGCCATTGTCCGGAAGGATACCAGCTTCCTACGTCGACGGATTTTGAGCATTTGTTAAAATCGGGGGCTATTAACTACACGCTTAATGGCGCACCGGTAAATTACACTACAGGTAGTGGAAGACCGGCCGTTATTTCAGCCCATAGCCGAGAAAATATAGCGTGGGAAGAAGGTCTCCTTGCAACAGCCAATTACATTCAAATTGCTTTTGACGAAAACAATCTGGTCTTGGGAGGATTCGGTCATCAATTTGATTCTTCAAAATCAATTGCTGCAAAGGTATTGTGGGCAACCATAAGTGGAGGGCACCAAAGCTGGACTCATACAGGGACTACGGCCAAGGCGGAAGAACATAATGTAAACAAATCCCGTACGATTCGCTGCATTAAGACGTCACCGGCTTTTATAATAGAAGAATAATTCGGGGTTAATTCTTGGTGGCTTTTTCTTAGTATGATTGGGGAATTTGAGCAGAGTGACGCTGTGCTGCCTGGCGGTAGCGGCAGGTTATGCCCAGGAAGTGGTGAAAGAGAACGGGAAAATCATTATAGACGCTTCTGCCATACGGCACACCAAGGTTAAGAAAGCGCGTGCCACGGACGGCACAAATGCCAGGCTCGGTACGGATGATGAAACCAATATCGGTTCGGCAGCGAGCGACGAGCAGGTGTATTACAGGTTTGAACTGTCTGCTGCCAGATTTGCCGCTACCTGGATTAATGCCGTAAACAGGTGCAGGAATCTTGCCGATGATGGCGGCGGCTGGCGTTTGCCCACACTAAAGGAAGCGATACTGATTTACATCCTGTGGCCGGAGCTACAGCAGGCAGGGCTGACGGGAGTGGCAGGAGGAACGGCTACCGAAGCGGGTGGGGGCGGAAACTCATACCCGTATGTACGTTATAGTGATACGGGAGCCATTGTGCTGGACGCGAAGAATGTTAGTACGGACAGATATTTTCGCTGCATCCGCGACCTTGATTGAAACTGTAGGTTCTGCTTTGTTGTCCGTGGCGGTTGGAAAAAGTAAAAGTATCCGGCTGGTATTGATAATAAGGCTTTTGCCTGAACTTTAGAATTGGAATTAGAATGATAACGAAATTAATAGAACCCGAAAACA
>OHHQ01000245.1_pt1 | contig 35684 bp, 29 predicted proteins | sample 1568051 | NCBI WGS metagenome assembly OHHQ01 (sample SAMEA3879567, study PRJEB24766) | human gut metagenome | biome: human-associated habitat; feature: feces | place: USA | collected 1985/1987
GCTAAACAAGCGCCACTGGCGCTTAGCAACGCCGCAGGCGCAAGAATGTGCCGAGCACATTCTTTGTTCTATATAGATTAATGTAGAAAATCATGATAAGATAGAAAGACAAAGAAGTATTAGCAGAATCAGCAGTATAGAAAAATGGAATCTGTAAGATTGGATGAATAAACAGGAAAGGACTACAACCAACATGTTATACGATGAAATCATGAAGATAGTGACACTGGCAGGGGAACTGATGCTTCAGGCACAGGACGAGGAACTGACAGTTTTTGATAAAGAAGGAACTGCAAACTTTGTGACAAAGCATGACAAGGAGATTCAGTTTTATCTGATTCAGAACCTGCGTCAGCTTATACCGGAAGCGACATTTCTTGCAGAGGAAGACGGGATGCAGCAGGAACTTGGAGATGGATATTGCTTTATTATAGATCCAATTGACGGAACGACGAACTTTATCTTTGATTACAAGCATAGTTGCATTTCAGTCGGATTGACAAAGTTTGGAAGAATGCTGTTTGGCTGTGTTTACAACCCTTACACAAGAGAAATGTATTCCGCTGTGAAAGGCGAAGGGGCGAAGCTGAACGGAAAAGAGATTCACTGTTCGGATAAAGGACTTGCAGATAATCTGGTTGCATTCGGAACTGCACGGTATCAGACAGAAGATACAGACAGAATCTTTGACCATGCGAAGAAGCTGTATCTGAACAGTCTTGGGATTCGTGCCGGTGGTTCTGCAGCACTTGATATCTGCCGTGTGGCATCCGGTGCAAATGGAGTCTATCTTGAACTGATGCTGTATCCGTGGGATTATGCGGCAGCATCTTTGATCGTGATGGAAGCAGGAGGATTTATCTCAACAGCAGAGGGCGGAATGATCACGTTGGATCAGCCGTGTTCCATCCTGGCAGCAGGACGGCAGTGCTGGAAGGAAGCAAGCCAGTTGTTGAGTGAATAATCAGAAGAATGGAATAGAGAGAAAAAATAGAAAGGAACTGAATTCATATGTTTACGCATGAGATGATAAAATCTTTTAATCAGTTAGAGATGGATGTATATAATTACATCATCAGCAATGAAGAAAAAGTAGTATATATGAAAGTACGTGAATTGGCAGAGGAGGTTCATGTTTCGACAACAACGATCCTTCGCTTTTGTAAAAAGGTAGGATGCGAGGGATATTCTGAATTCCGTTTGAAATTAAAACAGGAAGTTAGCAGCAAGGAACAGAAGAAAATCAATATGGATCTTACTGCGGTTAAAGATTTCTTTGAGAGGGTGCAGACACAGGCATTTGCTGAGAATATCCAGGAAGCTATGAAGTTGCTTACAAAGGCATCGTCAATTATATTTGTAGGTGTGGGAAATTCTTCTATTATAGGAAAGTATGGGGCAAGATATTTTAATAATGTAGGCTGGTTTTCATTTGCTATTGATGATCCGTTCACGCCAGTATTTCGTGGGAAAGGTGAGAGAACAGCTACAATCGCATTGTCTGTATCAGGAGAGACGGAACAGACACTGATGTTGGCAGAAAAGTTGAAAAGAAGAGGGAGCAGCCTGATATCTATTACAAATAAGGCAAACTGTTCTTTGGCGAAGATGAGTGACTGCAATATAAATTATTATGTTTCAGAGTATAAAAATAAAGAAGACGAAGATTATGATCTGACATCCCAGATGGCAGTCGTTTTTATTTTGGAATTAATCGGAAGAGAATTGAAGGGCGTCCATAACGATACAGATAATCTGTTTCAAAATGATAGGGAAGACTTATTTCATTAAGGTTGTAGAATGTAATGGTACGAATAGTAACCAGATAAGTAACAAAAAAAACAGAATACACGAAAAAGTATCATAATATACAAAAAAGGAAAAGGAAAACAGTGCATTTTACACAATAAAGTAGAATGCCCTGTTTTTTTTATGTAACAAATTCCGCCTATATGGAACGGAAACCAGAAACAGGAAAAAGTACTGACAAAATGGAAAATACCTGTTATACTAGAGCCATCAAAACAAATGGGAAAAAATTAAGGAGGAAACAATCATGGTAATTCGATTATTTTGTGCAGCAGGAATGTCAACAAGTCTTCTGGTAAAAAAGATGGAAGAGGCAGCAAAGGAAAAAGGAAAAGATGCTGATATCGCAGCATATCCATTTACAGATATGGAACGCATGATTGAAGGCGTGGATGTAGCACTGCTCGGACCACAGGTAGGATATCAGCTTGCCAGAGCAAAAGAGATCTGTGATCCAAAAGGGGTTCCGGTAGATGTGATCCCAATGCAGGATTATGGAATGTGCAATGGAATGAATGTTTTGAAATTTGCATATAAGCTTGCGAAAAATAAATAAGAGAAAACAAAGATACACAATTTAAAATAAAGGGTAGTAGCAAATGAAAGAGAAATTTAACGAAAAAGTAATCCCTGTGATCCTTAAGTTTATTAATACAAAGGGAATACAGTCAATAAAAAATGGTATGGTGACTTCCATGTCTCCTCTGATCATCGGATCAATCTTCCTGATCCTGTCAAACTTTCCGATAAAGGCAGTTGTCGATGTATTAGAGTCTACAGGAATCAAAGCAGTATTAGATCAGGCATGTGGTGCAACATTCTCCATCAGTGCGATGATCGCAGTTATCGGTATCAGCTATAGCTATGCGAAACTGGAAAATCAGGAACCACTCAACTGTGCAATTATTTCATTGGCATCATTCTTGATTCTGATGCCTTCGTCCAAAACAACAGAAAGTGGAGAAGTTGTTGGTGGAATCATTGATAAGACATGGACAGCAGGACAGGGAATGATTGGAGCAATCATTGTCGGATTGATCGTACCGCTTGTTTACTGTTGGTTTTTGAAGAAAAATATACGTATTAAAATGCCGGCCGGAGTTCCGGAAGGTGTAACAAATGCATTCTCAGCATTAATCCCTGCATTCGTAATCCTGACAGGGACTGCAGTAATTCACGGTATCTGTTCTATTGGATTCAACACAACAGGTATGGAAATTATTTACAAAGTTGTTCAGACACCACTTCAGAAAATGACAGACTCCCTTGGTGGAGCAGTTCTGATGTGCTTTACAGGACCATTCCTGTGGTTCTTCGGAGTTCATGGTTCAACAGTAGTTGGTGGAATCATGACAGGACTTTTACAGGCAAACAGCCTTGCAAACCAGGCTATTATTGACAGTGGTGTAGAACTTACAATAGCAAATGGAGGACATATTGTAACACAGCAGTTTTATGATCAGTTTATCAATATAACAGGTGCAGGTATCACAATCGGACTTGTAATGTATATGTTCTTCTTTGCAAAATCAAAACAGTTGAAAGCACTTGGTAAATTGGGAATTATTCCGGCATTATTTGGAATCAATGAGCCAGTTCTGTTTGGTGCTCCAGTCGTTATGAATCCAATGCTTGCAATTCCGTTTATTGGAATGCCTGTGATCGCATGTTTAATCCAGTATTTTGCACTGTATACAGGAATCTGCCCATTATATGGAGCAACACAGATCCCATGGACTTGTCCACCGATTATCTCAGGATTCCTTTTAGCAGGATGGAAAAGTGCTTTACTTCAGTTAGTGATCCTTTGTGTTTCATTCTTTGTTTATCTGCCATTCATTAAGAAGATTGACAAGATGAATCTGGTTCAGGAGAAGAATCAGCCAGTAGAAGATGAGGATGAAGACTGGTAAAATCAGAATTTAAAAATAATAAAAGCAGGATAGGAGACAAAAATGGACGAAAAATTTGAATTGGCATGTTTTCAGATTATTACATATGTAGGTACAGCAAGAACACATTTTATCAATGCAATCCATTGTGCGAAAGAGGGAAAATATGATGAGGCAGCAGAGCTGATCAAACAAGGAGATGAAGCCTTTTCACTTGGGCATAACGCTCATGCAGACCTTCTGACAATGGATGCAAATGGAGAGATTTCTAATGGATACATGCTTCTGATGCATGCAGAAGATCAGCTTATGAGTGCAGAGAGTTTCCGTACTCTCGCAGATGAATTCATTGCACTGTATAAGAGAATTGATGAGAAATAATCATCAAGATGTAATTGAATATAGAAACAGAAAAGTTGGGGGCAAAAGCCCCCAACACTATTATACAAATCATGTAACTGTTCAGAGCCAACCTTCAAAATGCAAGCATTTTACATCTTTTTTTGAAATTTTGCTTGGCTCTGAACAGTTACCAAATTAATAAAGACAACAGGAAGGAAATAACAATGGGATTTCGAAAAGATTTTCTCTGGGGCGGCGCAGTTTCTGCTCATCAGCTGGAGGGTGCCTATGATCGAGATGGAAAAGGCTTGAGCATTATGGACGTTGTAACCAGCGGAGATGTAAATAGAAGAAGAAGAATAACAGGTGAAATACTAAAAGGCGAGAATTATCCGAATCATGAAGCAATCGATTTTTATGATTACTATAAAGAAGATATCCACTTATTTGCGGAAATGGGATTCAAGTGTTTCCGTACAAGTATTGCATGGACACGTATCTTCCCAAATGGCGATGAAGAACAGCCGAATGAAGCCGGATTAAAATTCTATGATGACATGTTTGATGAGTGTCTGAAATATGGGATCGAACCAGTGATCACACTGAGTCATTTTGAGATGCCTCTGCATCTTGTACAAGAGTACGGTGGATGGAGAAACAGAAAACTGATTGATTTCTTCGTGAAATTTGCAGTAACATGCTTTGAGCGATACAAAGACAAAGTAAAATATTGGATGACATTTAATGAGATTAACAACCAGGCAGATATCGGTGACGGATTCATGCTTTACGCTGATTCCGGGATTGTAGTTAAACCAGAAGAAAATGTAGAAGAATTGATGTATCAGGCATCTCACTACGAACTGGTTGCCAGTGCCGAAGCGATAAAAGCAGGACATAAGATCAATCCGGAATTTCAGATTGGCTGCATGATCGCAATGTGCCCGATTTATCCGGCTACCTGCCGTCCGGAAGATATACTGCAGGCTGAAAAAGCCATGCAGAAAAGATATTATTATACAGATGTGCATGTAAAAGGAGAATACCCTGTAAATATTTTGAAATACTGGGAAAGAAAAGACCTTAAGATTGATGTAACAGAAGAAGATCTTGCAGTGTTAAAACAGGGCTGTGTCGATTATATCGGTTTCAGTTATTATATGTCTTTCTGTACAAAAGCAGAACCGGACAATCCGGAATATGATTACCGTGGAGAAAAGGATCGTATAAAGAACCAGTATGTAAAGGCAAGTGAATGGGGATGGCAGATTGATCCGATTGGACTGCGCTATTCATTGAACTGGTTTACAGATCGCTACAAAGTACCACTGTTTATTGTAGAAAATGGATTTGGAGCATATGATACTTTAGAAGAGGATGGAAGCATCCACGATCCATACCGTGTAGAGTATCTGCAACACCACATTTCAGAAATGAAAAAGGCGGTAGAGGAAGATGGTGTAGATCTGATGGGTTATACACCATGGGGATGCATCGACCTTGTCAGTGCAGGAAGCGGTGAGATGGATAAGAGATATGGATTCATCTATGTAGATAAACATAACGATGGAACAGGAGACTTGTCCAGAAGAAAGAAAGATTCTTTCGAGTGGTATAAAGAAGTTATTTCAACAAACGGCGAAAATATCAATTAGTTAATAGAATGACTATTAAAAAAGTGTCTATATCAAGAAACGATAAAAGGTTCTGATATAGACACTTTTTGCACGTGGATTCAAAAAAGAAGAGATTCGACATTACGGATTTGTATTTGAAGGAAAGAAAATTCTGATCGGAATGCGAGAATAATGTTACAAAACATAGTAAAAAAGTGCGGAAAAATCAGAAGAAAAAGAAAGCACTTTGTATCATTGGAGCAAGACAAATCGGAAAGACAACTATTATCCGAGAGTTTGCGAAAGAGCAATACGAACACTTTGTTGAAATAAATTTCATCTTAGACAAAGGGGCAGAAAAGATCTTTGAAGGCAAATTAGATGCAAATACGATCATCGAGAATCTCACAGCATTTAAGATGAAGGAATTAGAACCGGGGAAGACTCTGATTTTCTTGGATGAAATACAGGAATGTCCGAATGCAAGATGTGCAATAAAATTCCTTGTGGAAGACGGTAGATTTGATTATATAGAATCAGGATCTCTTCTGGGAGTTAGATACAAGGAAGTTCCGTCTTATGCGGTAGGATTTGAAGAGATCGTATATATGTATCCAATGAATTTCAAAGAATATCTTACAGCGAATGGAGTACAGGAATCTACGTTAAAAACGTTACAGACCTGTTATGAAAAACATGAAGCGGTTCCAAAGGTGATGCATGAAACTTTGTTGAAGCTGTTTGCAACCTATATTGTTGTGGGTGGAATGCCGGATGTTGTACAAACTTATGTAACTACACATGATGTTGGAAAAGTAATACAACTTCAGAGAAGCACCCTGGAATTATACAGACAGGATATATCAAAATATTCGGAAAGCACAGAAAAGATAAAAATCAAAACAATCTTTGACAGTATTGCTTCACAGTTAGATGATAAGAACATACGATTTTTCCTGAATCGGATTGATGAAAATGGAAGAATGAACCGGTATGAGAATGCATTCCTTTGGCTGAGTGACGCAGGTGTTGCACTTCCATCATATAATGTGACAGAGCCGCAGCCACCTCTGCAGCTTAACGAGAAACGAAATCTGTTCAAGCTATTCATGGGAGATACAGGACTTCTGTGTGCTTCCTGTATGGAGAATATTCAATTCGAACTCTTACAGGGAAATATGGAAGTAAATATGGGAAGTATTTTGGAAAATGTATTTGCCCAGATAATAAAAGCAAATGGATTCTCTTTAAATTATTTTGAGTCTAAAAAATATGGGGAATTGGATTTCGTGATTCAAAATGGAATGAAAGTAGATCTTCTGGAAATAAAATCAGGAAACGATTATCAGAAACATTCGGCATTGAATAAAGTATCTGCTGTAGAGAACTGGGATTTTGGAAGAAAGATTGTATTCTGTAAAGGGAATGTGATGGAGAAGGAAGGAATCGAGTATTACCCTTGGTATCTGAGTATGTTTTATCAGCCGGAGAAAGAACCGGAGAGATTTATCTACGAGGTGGATCTGGCGGGATTGTGAAAAGTTATCCACATTTTATAAACAAAAAAATTGAGTTATGAACAGCAAGTTAAACAGGGATTGGATTATTTTTTTCACAGCCCCTCATGTGGAAAAAATATTTATAAGATATTGACAAAAAATACGGAGGGGGTATAATATTATTAGAAAAAATAATAAGAAAATACAGAATGGGAAAACAAATTAATATTAAGTAGGATTGTTACTTTCATTAGGCAAAACCGGATTTTATGAACATCATTGAAGAGACAGTTGTTTGTAAAATTTGGTTTTTTTATTTAAATTCAGAATATTAAAGAAACATGAGAAGAAGTGAGGGACAGAGCTTATGAAGAAAGGACAGAAGAAAAGAAGGAGTGTTATCTTACGAAGAATTTTAGCATTTTTGTTAGCAATTGTGCTCGTTCATTCTCAAATCATACCGGCTGTATTCGCTGCAGATACGAATTACAGTCAGGAAAGCAATACAGAAGAGAAAACTGTAGTGGATGGAGCAGAGACAGTGCTGCCAATGTCGGAAGATGCAATCTCCGAATCGTCGGAACCGATACAATCGGAAGAACAACAGACAGAAGATAAGACATCGGAAGATACAACCGTCGAATCGTCGGAACCGATACAATCGGAAGAACAACAGACAACAGGCGAGGCTACGGAAGAGACGGTAAATATCGCAGATGCTGTTGTACCTGTAACAGTTAACTATTATCTTCCAAAATCGCAGAATTTACAGGTGGATGCACCGGAAAGCTATACCGAAGGAGAAGCACAGGAAGAAGCAAAAAGTGCAGTAATTGAGCAGGCGCTTGGAGATGAGACAACACAAAAGTTGATTGAACAGCAGAAAGAGAAAGGGATAGAAAGCAATACGTAGGAGCTGGCAGCATCAGCTGTATCGGAAGAAGAATATGACAGCTACACACAGATGGCTGTGACAGGAGAAGGGCTTCAGGCACCGGAGGTTTCACTTTCAGATGATGTACAGTTGGAAGAGGATGCAGATGCGGAGAACACAAATCCACTGATTGGCTGGCAAGTAGCAAAGACGGCAGGTATTATGTTGTCCTATCCAGATGGGACTGAGATTAAGATGGGAGATGTCATTCCAGCCGATAAGATTAGCGAAGTACAGATGACAGCAGCCGATGATGGAATTTCATTGTTGAGTACACAGGCGAATATGTCGATAGCAAGCTTGATTGCCCTGACACAGGATATGACAGTAGTACAGCGTGTGGGTACTGCAGGAAGGAATGGAAAGTGGTCGGTTCTGGTGCAGGGAGGAACCAACCAGACGCCTTCAGCAGGTACTGTAAGACATGCGTATGGAACCTTGGAAAATGCGCTGATTGCAATCAATACTGATACAACATCCAACAGCTTTAAAATTACATTCCTAGATAATTACACGGCAAACTCAAATGATATAAGTGCGATGGGAAGTCCATCCAGTACGAGTGGAGTACTGGGGAAAAGAACAACGAATAAACCAACAATTGTATTCACAGGAGCAACCAATTATAGCACAGGTATTTCGTATAGCAGTTGGACAACATTTACTTCCCAAAAACAAAGAATGTATTTTAATGGATTCAATGCTTATTTTACACACGTTAATCTGGACTGGAGTGGTTCAACAGTCTATGGTAATCAGAACGATACCACTTTTGATGATGTGAAATTTGTAGGCGGAGCAGTAACAGCAATTTATGGTGGAAGATATTCTGGTGGTAATAGTACTAATGTATCCTATAATTTGAAATTTGAAGATGTAGAGATGACAAAGGATGCTCCTGTAAAGAAGATCTTTGGAGGCGGACAGGATAATTCAACAGGAACTATTAATCTAACAATGACAAATTGTACAATCTATGGAAATGTATATGCATCAAGTGGGCCATATAACTCTACCACCTATACACATACAGGAGATGTCCATGCAACACTGCAAGATACAGCCATTCGTAAATTCGATACAACTGTAGTAGATCCAATGTTGAAACCGAAAGAAGTCCATACCGTAGGTGGATCTTTCTGGGGATTGTATGGGAAAGTAACGGGAGATCTTGAATTAGATGCATCAGGAAGTTACGTAGCAGAATGTGGAACCTGGTTTACAGCGAAGGAGGGCTGCACAGCAGGATCTATATCGTATAGATTCAATGATATTAAGGAAAGTCTGAGATTTGTAGGAGCATATGAACATGCTGGATATGATCAAGCAACCACATCGAAAGGTTATATTGAAGTCAATAACACGCAGGTTGCTAACGTATTTGGCTGGGGATATCTGAGGTTGAATAATTCTGTTACATGTGATGGGGGTGTGAGCAATTTCGGACATATGCAGTATGATTCCAGTTTCTATCATTATTGGACAGAACAGAAAAAGCAGGATGCCAAAGGTGGAGATCGCTATGTTCCAAAGGACTATAAACCGGACTTGCCGACTTGTATTGGATATGTAGCAACAAAAAGTTCAACCATTTGTTCTGGTGGAGATTGCTATGAAGCATGGAATCGCCAGCGTTTTGGAAGAATTGTATTAGAAGATAATTATAACACATTTCAGATATACAATGCCATGGGGGGAAATAGTACAAATGTTGTAGATGTGGATTATCTGGATAGAATTTCAGATTCTTATAAAGCTACTATTGAATTGATGGGAAGACAAGCGAATACAAGCGCAAGTAGTGCGTTTTCCATGATTCATATAAGGGGAAATTATTTTTCGACGTCAGTAAAGGCGATAGGGACATTAAAAACACATACGAATGTTACTTGCACAATGGCACAAGATACAACGAATAGATTGATTAAGCTGTATGCTACAACAAAAGCACAAAATATAATCTATCTATACAGTGGAAGTTCCATTACAGGAAATGCATTATATTCGGCAGATTCATTTGCAGAGGTATTAGATAGACTGCGGAAACAGTCTGGAGGCACTTATACGCTATGGTTTACAAGGGGATATAGTCTGATTAATAAGGATGTTACTGCATTTAATAATGCAACAGGGTTTGCAAATAAAAATGTGACAATCATATGTGAGGGTGCAATAGCAGGGTCAAATGAGCGGAATTCTCCGAGTACAGGATTAAGGCTTTGGGATCAAGTCTTTCCAAACTTTAATTCACTGACATGGAAAAATGTGGAATTCCGATCAGATTTCTACGAATTTAATAAGTATTCATTTGTGATGCATGGAAATGGACACAATCTGACATTTGAAAACTGTAGATTCACAGGTGATGTAACAATAAACGCAGGAGGAAACAGTACGCAGGGAACATCAGGCTCTACGCTTACATTAAAAAATTGTGTGAATGTAAATGAAATCTATGCTTCAAAGCAGCAAGATGGATTAGGAAATACAACGATTAATGTGGAGTCCTGTACAGGTCATACTGGTACTATAATAATTGATCCGGCAAGGTATAGTGTTAAAGATCTGAACATTAATTTGAAGGATTGTGTTGCAAAGGTTAATCCGTATTTTAAATCCGTTATAGAAGTTGAGGGAAATTATAGACTGACAGCAGAGAACACACAGCTGATGTTCACTAACCCAAATGTTTCAAGTGGGCATACTGCAAAGGTTTATCTTAACAAGGATTCTTCAAATCATGAAGTTGTTTTATTAGGGGATTGCATGAGAGCATACGATGCACCAGCTGGATCGTCTAGTCTGTATGTAACTGCAAAAGTAAGGCCGAAAGATGCTACAAGTGTAAATTTGGACTACTTTGACCAGATAGAGATTGATGGAGGAGAACTTCATCTTGGTGACAGCGCCAATTTAGTGGAAGGTGGATTTGGAAGCAGTTCAAGAGCAGCGGATGTTTCTCTCAAGAATTCAGGAAAACTGATGTTAGACTATTTGTCTTCTACATCAATGAACCGGACAATCAACAGCCTTACAACAGATGGTACAAATACAGAAGTATCGGTTACATATGACTATAAAGGTGAGACTTCTCCAAGTGGAAGACCATTGATTATTAAAAATGCGCTGACTGTACCAAGCTATAGTAAGCTTCGCATATCAACAACGCTTCCACCAAGACATAAGGGGACTGTGGAATATCCATTGATTCAGTTTAATTCTTCGAATAATGCGAAGCTGGAGCAGTATAACTGGATTGCAGACAAACAATATTATTTGACAATAGGTTCTCAAAACAGTAACCAAATCGTACTTCGTGCAGATACATATGCGCCGCTGGTATATCAGGCGAAGACAACGAATATGTCTCTCAATTCGAATGGAAGTCAGAGTGGACAACTGGAGATTTATCTGAGGGATTTATATCGTGACGGAATTGACACGAGTGGCATTAGCATTAATGATGCATCGGATGGTGCGTATCCAACTGGTTTTCAGGTGTATTTAAGTACGCAGGATGTTCAGTTAAAGGATGGAGTTTATGGATATACATATAATTCCAGTACAGATCTTCAGTTGAAGCCAGCAAATGTATATTCTTATAGTTGGATGCGCAATGGGGCGTTTAGAGATATCAATGGAACGCCAAGGACAGCTACAACAGAATCACCAGTATTGAATTTGAAATTGAACTCACGTACTTATCAGGCAAACACAAATTATTTTATTTACGCAAGAGATAATGCCGGAAACTGGAGTAAATTCCTTCTGGATACGAAAGGTCCGACAAGTACTTACACAAATATTACATCAACGAAAGTATCAGATGGAACTTACAGTTATACATTTACGGGGCTAAAATTTACAGATCCAATACAAACTGCAACATATGGAACATCAGATATTGCAGATGTAAGTTACAAAGCGAATGCAACACAGTATAGTTATAACGATAAGAAGCTAGATGCTACAGTACGATATAACAAAACAGGAAAGAATCCATGGGAATCCGGAGTTAGTTATAGTACGGCAAGTCTCAATACAAGTACAGGGGCGTGTACACTCAGTAATGTATCTGTTTCCGTAACGGAAAAATTATATGTGTTTGTAAAGGATGGCTATGGAAATATCTCGAGATTTACTTATGTACCAATTGTTTTTGATGCACAGAGCGGTGGAGCTACATCAACTGGAAAGTTCAGCGATGGGTCTACCACTTCATCTACACTGGGACTGGTGGGAAGTACTTTGAAGAGTGCACAGGTGCCATCAAGTCCGGTACTTGGAAATCAGACATTCCGCTACTGGTATAATTCTACGAACAGTGGAAAAGCTCAAGTTTCTCTAACAAGTGTGAGGGTAAGCGGTGCAACTACTTATTATCCGCAGTGGACGTATCCGACCTTAACGATCAGTAACCAGGTTACAGGAAGTGTTGCAGATAAGAACAAAAAATTTACTTATACCATTTATGCGCAACGAGCTTCAGGTAATCGATATAATGGGCAGGCCTTTCCATATACAGGTGGAACGATAGCAGGAATATCAGGGGTTACGGCACCGGTTAATGGAACGCAAACGGGAGATCAAAATGGAGAATTTATAATTCAGCTTTCTCATGGACAGAGTGTTACGATTCAGCTACCAGATTATTATGATTACGTATCTGTAAGTCAGGGCAAGGAATCCCCTTACTGGACAGTGTATACAACAGAGGAAAATAAACAATATAACCAAAATTACAGAGAGAAATTCAGTGTGAATGCAACGAATCGCTCACTTGCGTTTGTTAATAGCAATGATTCCAGCCAGCCGGTAATCTATCAGCAAAAGATGGAAGGTGAATGGACAAAAGACCAAGGAGATAACTATGGAAGAAAACTGACAGTTTATATCAGAGATCTTTATGGAGATGGAATTGACACACAGGGAAGTTCATTCTCAACATCGGAGAGAGCAGAATTTCCAGGATGTAGATATGCACAGGTATATCTCAGCACCTATGATGCACCAAAGGCAGACAGAGGATTTAAATTCCGTTATACGGACACAGAATCTGTGCCGTTAGAAAGTTTGTTCAGTTGTAGGAAGCTTACCAGTGGAAGTTTTACAGATATTGAAGGTAAAACAGTGACAGCAACTTCAGAAAAACCGGTATGGGAATTTAAGATGTTTAGTACTTATAAGTTCGATCAGAATAAGAATTATTTCATTTATGTGCGCGATCTTACAGGAAAGTGGACAAAATATCTGCTAGATACTAAGGGTCCTAGAATAGAGAATACAGGAATTATCACGAAATCAAAAGAGAATGATAATGACACGGAGTTTAAAATTTCAAAGATTCAAGTCAAGGATGAAATGATTGATGCAGCAAATGGTACGTCCGATTTGACAAACGAGTCGCAGGAGAACTTTACATATGTTGCAAATGCAACAAAATATAAGGGAACGGAGGTTTCACTTGTACGTAACAACAAAACTGGAAAATTTTCAGATACTTACAAAACTCCTACAAAAGAAGATGGAACTTATACGGCTGTGGAGTCAATGAATAATGGAGAGATGCTCTATGTATATGCTCAGGACTATTATGGTAATACGACAGCACAGCAGTATGTACTGGTTGGATTTGATGCATCAGGAAATGCACAGTACAATAAAGCAATTTTTGAAGATAAAACGAAACTAAAGAGAGAACTGGTTGCAAAGGGACAGAAACTTTCGCCAAGTCAGATTCCATCTGATCCAGGCTTCTATAATGATACTACAAGCCAGAAATTTACGCAGTGGTCAGATAGCACAGATCCGAACAAGAAAAAAGTAGATCTGAAAACAGCACAGATGACAAAATCGGTAATCTTAAATGCAGATTACGACAAACCAGGTGTAATAATTAAACAGATGATAAAGGGAGATGGTATCTGGAATAATCAAGAATTTACTTATAAGGTTAAGACAAGTTATCCAGAAGGAACAGTGATTCCGTGTAAAGGAAGTTATGTATCACCGGCAGTAAATGCACCAAATATTACATCGCTGACAGTAGATGCGAATCAGGAGATTACATTTAAGCTGAAAGCAGGACAGAGTTTAGAACTGATACCTGGGGATAACCAATATACGATTAAGAGCATCATTCAAGAAAGCAACGGAACAAATTGCGAGATTCAAAAAGATGCAAAAGTTATTTCAAGTGTAGCGAATGTAGATGTAGAGGAGATCAGTACCAATTTTGTTTTTACCAATACGAAGAATATCGTAGTTACAGGTGTTGATGGAGGAAATACAGATAACAGTCTGTTACTTGTAGGTCTGATGGGAGTTCTGCTAATCACAGGAGTTTCTGTCTTACGAGTGAGAGGGAGGAGGAGATCCTAGATGGACACTGCAGAGGAAAAAGTAATTTCTGAGGAATCAGTGGCAGGAGGGATTTTCCGTGAGATTTTGTACCTTCTGTTGAAGATTGTAGCAATTGCAACTGCAATTGTGGTTATCTTCACATTTATCTTCGGTGTGTTCCGTTATGCGGACAATGCCATGCTTCCGGCAGTGAAAGATGGTGATTTGGTCTTTTATTATCGGTTAAGGAAGAGTTATGTAGCTTCGGACCTGGTTGTTTTGAACTATCAAGGAAAAGAACAGGTCCGGAGAGTGATTGCAACTGCAGGAGATGTGGTGGATATTACAGAGGACGGTCTTACAATTAACGGAGCACCGCAACAAGAACATCAGATTTACGAAAAGACACAGCGGTATGATACGGGAGTGGATTTCCCAATCAAACTACAGGAAGGGCAGATTTTCGTCCTGGGAGACAGCCGTGAGAATGCGTCAGACAGTCGAGTGTACGGAGCAGTAGATGTGAAAGACACGAAGGGAAAAGTTATGACGATAGTACGAAGAAGAGGCTTTTGATAAGCCGCAAGAACTTGTTAATATTTCTCCGCATAATGGCGGAGGGTGTTAAATAAAAAAATATACTAAGGAAAAGGAGAAAGAAAGATGAAGAAAAAATCCTTACAAAAAATGAGCAGACTCTTTGCAGCCGCAGTATTAGTCGGAACAATGTGTCTCGGAAATGTAGCAAATGTAAACGCAGCAAATGGTGAACCGAACAAGTGGACAGAAAATCAGGAAGCAAAAGCAGCAATCACTGTAGAGTACAAGATGGGAAAATCAGTAGATACCCCAGCTAATACGGTAAGCTTTGTGTTCGATAAGGTAAGTGGACCAGTACAGAAGAGCGATATGCCGGATATTACAGTTGCTGATGTTAATTTCCCAGCAAAAGTAGATGAAGTTTTAGCTTCTGACTCTAATGACATTAAAGTATTAAGAAAACAAAGTGATAACTTCCTGGCAAGTTTTAAAACTGCAATGGATACAAGTGATGTAATGACTACAGGTGAATATCAGTATACGGTGCATTCAACAAGTAGTGTGTCAAAGAATAAAGATGCAGATGAATTCAAAGCATCTGATGCAGTGTACAATTTGAGCATTTTCGTGGCACAGAATAGTCAGGGAAAATTATATATCAAAGGACTTGGTATTACACAGAAGTTTGATGATGGTGGCTCTGTTGGTAGTAGTACAAAAATCGATGGAACACCTGGAAATGGAACGGGCAGTACAGAAGGTGACTTCAGTGCTCTGAAGTTTGTGAATGTATATACTGCAAAAGCAGGTAACACAGATCCGGATACTAAACCGGACCCAGATAAGAAAGACACTTATGCATTCAAGGTATCCAATACAACAGAGGGTAATACTGATGAAGCTGGAAACTTTACTTATACTATGACTGTAAATAAACCAACAGGATTTTCCACAAAAGATAATACATTTGTATATTATGTAAATGGAAAAGAAAAGACAGGAACTTATGGAACTGCTTTGGAATTTACTTTGGATGATGCTCAGAACATGATGATCAAGAGTTGCTATGCAGGATCTACAGTATCTGTTAATCAGGCAGGTAAGGCAAACTGGACAGCAACAGCAGTACAAATGTTTGATGGAAAAGCAGAAGCACAGTTATCTGCAGCTATGGGAAAAGACCTGGCAGCCAGTGGAATTCTCGGACAGAAAGAAAACAAGGTTGATTACACAAATACATACAAAGATATCGCAGTAACAGGTATCATCGTAAACAACTTCCCATTCATCATCATGATCGGTATGGCAATCGTAGCATTTGCAGGAATCGTAGTGATGAACAGCAAGAAGAGAATGAACAGAAGATAAGAGTAACTGACAGAGACAGAGGAATGAATTAGCATGTGCAGACACAGAGGCATCCGCAGAGTAATAAGAGGCTTGAATGGAATACTGGATTATAGTTTACTTCTGCTCCTGCTTCTGGGTCTTGTATATGGATGCTATGCATTGTGGGATTCGCAGAATCTGGCCGAAGAAGCGACGTCGGAACAGTATGCAATCTACAAACCTCAGGAAGATACGCTGGGATTCCAGGAATTACAGTCGATGAACTCGGATGTGATTGCCTGGATCACAGTGTATGATACCCCGATTGATTATCCGGTTGTACAGGGAAAGGATAATTGGGAATATGTTAATAAGAATGCAGAAGGTGAATATTCCCTGACCGGTGCAATTTTTATGGATTCCGAAAATAATCCGGATTTTCAGGATTTTAATACAATTCTCTATGGACATAACATGGTTCCAAATGTCATGTTCGGAAGTATCAAGGAATTTAAAGAACAAGCCTTTTACGAAGCACACCCATATGGTAATCTATTTGTTCAGAATCGTAATTTTGGATTGGAAATCATTGCATTAATTGAAGCGGATGCTTATGACAGTTCTGTTTTCAATATAAATGTAACAAGAAATGACAGTATCCCCTATTTGGAAGTGATTCGAAATCATGCGGTCTATATGAATGACATTACGTTAGAAGCAGATGATAGAATTCTTCTATTATCTACCTGTTCATCAGAGTCAACTAATGGAAGGGATATTCTTGTAGCAAGAATTACAGACCAGACATACAAAGACACATACAGTGCCAAAGATCAAGATCATGCCGGGAATGAATCGGTAGACCGACGAGGTGGGTGGAGAGATTTTATACCTGGATGGAAGACTGCCTTATTCTTATTACTGCTCCTATTGATATTAATCTGTTTCGCAGACCAGTGGATTTGCAGACGAAGAAGGAAAGGACGGAAATAATATCAAAATGAAGAGACAGAACGCAGAAACTGACAGAGCGTTTCGTATACTGGATATTTGTAACGAGCTATTGAATTGGATTTTGATGATTATTTTAGTTATTCTTTTTTGTTATGGAACCTATGGCATTGGAGACAGCTACATGTTGGAAGAAAATGCCATGCCGGAACATTATGAAATCTATCGTCCAACAGAAGAAGATTATGGGAATTTTGACGAATTGAAGGCGCAGAACAGTGATGTATGTGGCTGGATTACGATTTATGGAACACATGTGGATTATCCGGTAGTGCAGTCGGAGGATAACAGCACATATTTAATGAGGAATCCGCGTGGAGAATATAGCTTGTCGGGCTCAATCTTCATGGATTATATGAATCAGAAGGATTTTTCAGATTTTAATACCATTATTTATGGTCACCATATGGATGGCGGAGCGATGTTTGGGGATTTTGACCAGTATCTGGATCAGTCTTTTGCGGACAGTCATTTGTATGGAAATATTTTTACCAATGGAAAAGATTATGGACTGGAGTTATTTGCATTCTTGGAGTTGGATGCTTATAATACAGGTCTTTATGTAACACCAGTGCAGGAAGTTTCCCGGAAAGAACAGTATTTGCAAGAGATAGAAGATACTGCTTTGTGGTATCGTCAGATTAGTCTTTCCACAGAGGACCGGCTGGTAGTGATGTCTACGTGTACGGAAAATATCACAAATGGAAGGCATATTCTGATAGGAAAGCTTTCAAAACAAACGTATAAAGATACGTATAAGAAAACTTTGAAAAGGAACAGTCAGATTGACCGAATCGACTGGGGAATTTTCTGGAAAACCAGTATGAAGCGATTAGGTGTTCTGATTCTGCTGTTGTTCAGTATTTTGTTACTGATGGCAGTGGAGAGGAGCGGAAAGAGAAAGAAAACAAAAAATAACAGTAGAAAACTGGAAAACTGACAGAGGTACGTATGTGAAAAGTGAAAGATATAAACAGAGAATAAAGCTGGTATACCTTGCTTTTGTGATGATGGTATGTGTGGCCATTCCAAATCAGGTATATGCAGCGGGGAAAAATAAAGAAGCTGCTCTGACGGTGGAACAGACTGTAAAAGGGAAAACAAATGGGGTTACAGATGAATTTCAATATGAGTTGACAAGTTTAGATTCTGGCAATCCAATGCCGGAAGGAAGCAATGGAGACCGGTTGAAATTTAGCCTTAATGGTAATGATAGTAAGGAATTGGTTTTTTCTTATGAGGAGGCAGCTACTTATCGATATCAGCTGAAACAGGTTGTTGAAAAAGATAACAAGGATTATGATGGGCAGGTTTATACCATAGAGAATTATGTAATGCAGAATGGCTCAGAAGATTTTTTAGTTAAGACTGCAATTAGAAGAAAAGATGGTAATAAATCTCCGACATTGAGTTTTACAATTCAACATAAAGTGGAAGATGAGACACCAGTGAAAAATACAGCAAGTGTCCCAAAATCAGGAGACGATCAGTCATTTATATCGTTGATTGTATTGATTTTGAGTGCACTTCTTATAATAGTAGTATATAAGTGGAAGAAGAATCGGCGTGTTTAAGACCGGTGTAAAATAATGAAAAGGGAGGCCATTTGGGGACGGAGTTTACCGGCTTTTTTCGTAGAAAAAAGCCGGTAAACTCCGTCCCCAAATGGTCTCTTAATATGACAGATATCAGAAACCGCTCTTCATTGTAGAAAATGGACTCGGTGCGGCAGATCAGCCGGATGAGAACGGCTATGTGGAAGATGATTACCGCATAGAGTATTTGAAAGCGCACATTTTGGCTATGATGGATGCCGTAGAGATTGACGGTGTGGAAATTATGGGTTATACTTCATGGGGATGCATTGATTTAGTTAGTGCTTCAACCGGTGAAATGAAAAAGCGTTATGGCTTTATCTATGTTGATAAAGATGACAATGGAAAAGGCACGCTGAGACGTACAAAGAAGAAATCATTTGACTGGTATAAGAACGTAATTGAAACCAATGGACAATGTTTAAAAGAAAGAGGCGAGAAGTAGGTATGTTTTCATTTTTTAAGAAAAAACAGGCTCCTGCAGAAGAGAATAAGCCATTCGTTGTAAAGGCTTATCTGTCAGGAAAAGTAGTACCAATCGAGGAAGTAAAAGACGAGGTGTTCTCATCTAAAGCATTAGGTGACGGACTTGCAATCGAGCCGGAAGAGAATGTGATCGTGGCACCATGTGACGCAACAGTATCTGTGCTGATGGAAGGTTCCAGACATGCAGTTGGACTTACACTTGCGAACGGAGTAGAGATTTTGATCCATGAAGGAATCGACACTGTGAATATGGAAGGTGACGGATTCGAGTACTTCGTAAAAGAAGGAGATAAGGTAAACGCAGGAGACAAGCTGCTTTCATTTGATCCGGAGAAGATCAAAGCACACGGATATGAGAAAACATGTATTCTCGTTGTTACAAACGGAGATGACTATCCGGATATGAAGCTGCACACAGGAATGGATGCAGTACAGGGCGAGACAGTGATCGCTGAATTTTAATATTGACTTTATGAAGATTGACCGCTGAGAATGGAGCAGAGTTTTGAAACCGTTCTCGGTGGTCTTTCTTTTTCACAATTGGCAGACTATAAAATAAATTCACTTTTCAAAGCGATATCAGTTGTTTCTTATTTACTCTGCGCTCCTGGAGTGTTATAATAACTGTTAAGACTGCCGGGAGGCATCTGTTTGAAGATTCTGATAATAGAAAAAGATAGAAGAATTATTTGAAGGAGTAAATGGTATGGAACTGACAACAATTCGTGAGTTATTTAAGAACAGAGAGGCATATCTGGACAAAGAGGTAACAGTTGGGGGCTGGATTCGAAGCATTCGAGATTCTAAGACATTCGGATTTATCGTATTGAATGATGGATCTTATTTTGATACATTACAGATTGTATATCATGATAAGATGGAGAACTTCGCTGAGGTTTCCAAGTTGAATGTAGGAGCAGCAATCATTGTTAAGGGTACACTGGTAGCAACACCACAGGCTAAGCAGCCATTTGAGATCCAGGCAGAAGAGGTTGTGATCGAAGGAGCATCTGCGCCGGATTATCCACTGCAGAAGAAGCGTCACAGCTTTGAGTATCTTAGAACAATTTCTCATCTTCGTCCGAGAACAAACACATTTCAGGCTGTATTCAGAGTTCGTTCTCTGGCAGCATATGCGATTCACCAGTTCTTCCAGGACAGAGGATTTGTATATGTACACACTCCGCTGATCACAGGAAGTGACTGTGAGGGTGCAGGAGAGATGTTCCGTGTTACAACACTGGATATGGACAATGTTCCGAAGAATGAGGATGGAACTGTAGATTACACACAGGATTTCTTTGGGAAAGAGACAAGCCTTACAGTAAGCGGTCAGCTTAATGGTGAGACTTATGCACAGGCATTCCGCAATATTTATACATTTGGACCGACATTCCGCGCAGAGAACTCTAACACAACAAGACATGCGGCAGAGTTTTGGATGATCGAGCCGGAGATCGCATTTGCAGATCTTGAGGATGATATGGAACTGGCTGAGGCTATGTTGAAGTATGTGATCAACTACGTACTTGAGAATGCACCGGAAGAGATGAACTTCTTTAACTCTTTCGTTGATAAGGGACTTCTTGACAGACTTCATAATGTAGTGAACTCTGACTTTGCACGTGTAACATACACAGAGGCAGTAGAGATCCTTGAGAAAAACAATGATAAGTTTGATTATAAAGTATCCTGGGGATGCGACCTTCAGACAGAGCATGAGCGCTATCTGACAGAGCAGGTATACAAACGTCCTGTATTCGTTACAGATTATCCGAAGGAAATCAAAGCTTTCTATATGAAGATGAACGAAGATGGTAAGACAGTAGCAGCTGTAGACTGTCTTGTACCGGGAATCGGAGAGATCATCGGAGGAAGCCAGAGAGAGGATGATTACGACAAACTTCTTGGAAGAATGAAAGAACTTGGACTTAAGGAAGAAGATTATGGATTCTACCTTGATTTGAGAAAATATGGTTCTACAAGACATGCAGGATTCGGACTTGGATTCGAGAGATGCGTAATGTATCTGACAGGAATGTCTAATATCCGTGACGTCATTCCATTCCCAAGAACAGTAAACAACTGCGAACTGTAATAATATAAAGAAGTTTTAGAGTGTTATTCACACATGAACAGTAAAGTGTGTGGATAACACTCTTTTTTTCTATATCGAATGTGGAAAACCAGTCCGGTTTATCGTTTGAAGTGAAAGACTGCAAAGAATAAGAAAGTTATAGATAACTAACCTGGTTTTAACATTATTTAAAAGGGATTTTAATAAAATTTTCGCTATTTAACATAGATTTAACATAACTTCACAGAGTTTTTTATAAAGCCATGATAATCTCGGATATGTAAAGAAGAAAAAAGCACTGCGTTTGAAAAACAGATGCGAGACAGTGATTTGTAATTGAAAACAGACATGAGAGAGGATCTGGAGGAAGAAAAATGAAGGAAAACATACAGATTGTTTTCGGGCTGCTTGGTGGCCTGGCGGTTTTTATCTATGGAATGAATATGATGAGTGAATGTCTTCAGAAAGCGGCAGGAGAAAAAATGAAGAAAATCCTGTCACTTTTAACGAGAAATCCTGTAATGGGAGCACTTGCGGGAATGCTTGTTACAGCCGTACTGCAAAGTTCAAGTGCAACGACGGTTATGGCGATTGGTTTTGTAAGTGCAGGACTGATGACACTGCCACAGGCAATTTCTATTATTTTTGGTGCCAATATCGGTACAACAATGACAGCACAGCTGATTGCATTTAAGTTGAGTGACTACATTTATGCAATCATTTTTATTGGATTTATCGTATATTTTATCTCTAAATCAGAACGTGTAAAAAATGTCGGAATGACTATTTTTGCATTTGGTTTATTGTTCCTTGGAATCGAGACAATGGGATCTGTTATGAAACCATTGGCTTCAAGCCCAATTTTTACTGAGCTGATCGGCAAAGTGGCAGACGTTCCAATCCTTGGAGTTGCTGTTGGTGCATTAATGACTGTTGTGGTGCAGAGCTCTAGTGCAACAATCGCAGTACTCCAGAACTTTGCAGCTCAGCCGGGCGCTGATGGAGTGACAAGTATCATCGGTCTGGCCGGTGCAATTCCGATTCTTTTCGGTGACAATATCGGAACAACGATCACAGCGCTTCTGGCAAGTATCGGTCAGCCGAAGGATGCGAAGAGAACAGCACTTGCACACTGTATCTTTAATATTTCAGGATGCTTCCTGTTTATCTGGTTCGTAAAACCACTGGCAGCGTTTATCCAGTATATTTCCCCTAAGGGACCGGAGATTGAAGTGATTTCAAGACAGATTGCGAATACGCATACATTTTTCAACCTTGTGATGACGCTGATCTGGGTACCGCTTGTTGGAGTTATGGTGAAAATCGTAATGTGTCTGATCCCGGACGGAGAAGTGAAAGAAGCTAACGTAGTACAGCCAAAATTTCTTGATAACAAACTGATCAGTCAGCCTACAGTTGCATTACAGCTTGCAGTAAGAGAATTGATGAATTGCGGAGAGCAGGTAGGCGTGATGCTGAAAAAGGCAGCAGAAAAGATTGATAGTGAAGATGGTGCTTCTGTTGAAGAATTTGTAAAAAACAGAGAAGTGACAGCTGAACTTACAGGAAAGATCACAGATTATCTGGCTGAGATGGCAGCCGCCGGAGTTATGACAGAGCAGCAGGCAGCAAGAGCAGCAGAACTTCAGTATGTGTTGATCGACATCGACAGAATCAGTGAACTTACAAAAAATGTTACTGTTTCCATGCAGACAGAAAAGCTTGTGAAGAAGGACAAGAAGACTGCAAAGGAAGAAAGAGCGCAGTTTTCACAAGAAGCAGCGAAGGATATACAGAAGAGCATGGAACTTGTCAGTGAAATGTACAATATGGTCATGAAAATGGTTAATAATGAAGAGGCAAATGAGGCTGAAAATCTTGTCAAGATGAAAGAAAAGATTCGTAAGATGGATGGCGATATTCGAAAAGGACATATCAAACGTGTACACAAAGGAAAATGTAAGGCAGGACTTACGGCTGCATTTAATGAGATTCTACATAACGTGGAGAGAATCGGAAACAGCTGTGTGAATCTGGCAGATGCGGCAGAGGACGGAGTGAGATTCAGCACATTTTTAAGAGAGATGGAGTAGAAAACTTTATTATGAGCAGGCAAACTTTCAATAGAAGAGAGTTTGCCTGTTTTCTATTTCATGGAAATCCTTTTGATTTTATGCTGATAAAAGAAGAAAAACTGTGCTAAAATAGTTGAGACAACAAGAAAGAACAGTTATAATATTAATCTGTTAATAGAGAGAAAAAAGAAACTTTTACTAATATAGGAAGGAAGTAGTAAATGAAGATAGAATTACCAAAGAAGGTATTGTTTATCATTAATAATCTGCAACTTGCAGGATATGATGCATTTGCAGTAGGTGGCTGCGTGAGAGATTCTATTTTGGCGAGAAAACCGCAGGACTGGGATATCACAACGTCGGCAAAACCAGAAGCAATCAAGGAAATATTTCGCCGGACGGTTGATACAGGAATAGAACACGGAACAGTTACAGTAATGATTGGCAAAGACAGTTATGAGGTGACGACTTACAGAATTGACGGTGCTTATGAGGATAGCCGTCATCCGAAGGAAGTCCGCTTTACCAATTGTCTGGAAGAAGATCTTCGCAGAAGAGATTTTACGATCAATGCGATGGCATATAATGATGATGTCCGGCTGGTAGATGTGTTTGGTGGAATGCAGGATTTGAATCATCATCTGATCCGTTGCGTTGGAGATCCGAGGGAAAGATTTTCAGAAGATGCACTTCGTATCCTTCGTGCGGTACGCTTCTCAGCACAGCTGGATTTCCCGATTGAACCTGATACTGCCAAAGCAGTGAAGGAGCTTGCACCAAACCTTAAGAATATCAGTGCAGAACGTATTCAGACAGAGCTTGTGAAACTTCTGATGTCTCCACATCCGGAGCGCATTCAGGATGCCTGTGAACTTGGAATTACAAAGGTGGTTCTTCCAGAATGGGACGCCATGGTAGGAGTAAAACAGAATACAATACATCATAAGTACGATGTGGCAGAGCATACACTTTATACATTGAAGCATGTGAAGAGAGATAAATACCTTCGTCTTACAATGTTGTTCCATGATATGGGAAAACCGGCAATGAAGACAACAGATGAGAAAGGAAACGATCATTTCAAAGGACATGCTCTGGAAAGCGAGAAAATTGCCCGTACAGTTTTGAAGCGGTTAAAATTTGACAATGAGACGATTCGCATTGTAACGAAGCTGGTCTGCTATCATGATTACCGGATGGAAGCAACACCGGCGAATGTACGTCGTGCAATGAATCGGATCGGTGTCGAATTATTCCCATATTATCTCGCAGTGCGTCTTGCAGATGCAAAATCACAGAGCACTTACATGAGAAGGGAAAAGATTGAAAATATCGTAGAGATAAGAAATCTTTACAAACAGATCCTGATGGAGAATCAGTGCGTGACTCTTCGACAGCTTGCGGTGAGCGGAAGAGAATTGATGGAACTGGGGATGAAGCCGGGGCGCGAACTCGGTGCAATGCTCAGTGAACTGCTGGAATATGTGCTGGATGATCCGGAACGGAACACGAAAGAGAATCTCTGTAAGTACGTGAAAGAAAAAATCGAAAAAGAAAAGTAGAAAATACCGGAAGAAAAAGAGAATACTCAGGTTGTCCCTTTCATAGATTAGAAAGAAATCGTTGTCGGTTGCTGTTAAAACCGACAGTAAAAAGTCTGGTAACTGGAAAAGAATAATAATCCAGGTCAATGGGACAGGGGGCAGCCATGAGAGAATATGAGATGGAAGTACTGGAAAAGTACGAACTTGAAGTGAATAGCACCCGGCGGATCAGAGGTGCATTTTATTGCGATACAAAAGAAGGGACGATGCTTCTGAAAGAGACAAAGATCTCGGAGAGGCGCGTCCCTTTATTGTATCTTATTTTAAACCGATTAGAAAAGCAGGGATATCTGGTGGATACACCTGTGTTCAGTAAAGAAGGGAATCTGGTGCAGAATTCCAGAGATGGAACAAGATATTTGATGAAAAAATGGTATCCGGGGGAAGAGTGCAATCTGAAGAGAGAGGAAGATATTTTCCGGGCAGCAAGAAAACTGGGAGAGCTTCATCAGGGATTTCAGTGGTATGAGCCGGACTTGCAGGAGAAAGAAATATTTCAGAAATTCCAGAAAGAAGAGGTGCAGGAAATCCCACAGAATACACAGCAGTCAGTTTGTGAAGAAAAGAAAATTGACTGGACAAAGTTGTCACCATTGTTAAGTAAAAATCCATTGGAAGAAATGAAACGTCGTAACAGGGAAATGAAAAAAGTGCGGTCATTTATCAGAAAACGAGTTGCAAAAAATGAATTCGAATCCTATTATCTGAAGCATTATGAAGAAATTGCATGGCAGGCAGAAAAGGTGACAGAGCAGATAGAACGGTCTGGTTGCCAGAATCTATATGAAAGAAGTATACGGGAAAGGAAAATGCTTCATGGAGATTATAATTACCATAATGTCATGATCCTTCCGGAAAATGAGGTGATAACAAACTTTGAGCGGATGCGAATCGGAATACAAGTAGATGATTTATATTACCTTTTGAGAAAAGTAATGGAAAAATATCATTGGAAACAAAAAACAGGACAAAATATATTAGAAGCATATGAAAGCGTACGGCAATTAAAACCAGATGAAAGAGAGTATCTTTGCCTTCGACTGGCCTATCCGGAAAAGTTCTGGAAGACAGCAAGTGCTTATTCCAGATCAAATAAAGCATGGCTTCCGGAAAAGAGTGTAGAGAAGCTGCAGACAGCAGTAGAACAGACGAAGGAGAAAGAAGTATTTTTGAGAGAGGTCTTCGAATAAAAAAAGCTCCGCAAACCGCGGAAAATGTGGATTTATCTTGACAAACAACAGGGAAACCGTTATAACAGTACATAAGGGTTTGAGGCAAGTTATCGTGCAGACTTGTAACCTGAATAAATAAAATTAGGAATAGAATTGTATTTGAGTACAATAAAGGAGGACATAATCCATGAACAAAACAGAATTTATTGCAGCAGTAGCTGAAAAGGCAGAGATTTCCAAGAAAGATTCCGAGAAAGCATTAAAGGCATTTGTTGATGTTGTAACAGAGCAGCTGAAAGCAGGAGATAAAGTACAGCTTGTTGGATTTGGTACATTTGAAGTAAGCGAGAGAGCAGCAAGAGAAGGAAGAAACCCACAGACAGGAAAAACTATGACAATCGCAGCTTGCAAGGCTCCTAAATTCAAAGCTGGAAAAGCATTAAAGGACGCAATCAACTAGTTCAGGGGATTTTGTAGAAGAATATATGAGACTGGATAAGTTTTTAAAAGTCTCCCGTCTGATCAAGCGAAGAACTGTAGCAAACGAGGCCTGTGATGCAGGACGTGTGCTGGTGAATGGAAAGACGGCGAAAGCATCTGTGAAGGTAAAGCCGGGTGATGTGATCGAGATTCAGTTTGGAACGAGAACCGTTAAGGTTGAGGTTCTTGAACTACAGGAGACAACAAAAAAAGAAGAAGCAAAGGACTTATTCAAATACCTGTAAAGTCTGTCAGACAACAGGAATCTATAAGTCGATCAATGGTTATTGTTTTCAGTAATCTTAGAAAGGCAGGGAATATTTTACAAAGTGAGATATTCCCTGCCTTTCTGTATGCTATACGATAAAGCATTTTCAAGCGCACATATATAAAACCCTTATCTGTAAGGAATAAGTGTAAAAGCTCTGACATATATATAGAAAAGTACAGGGAACTGCTATCTGGTTCCAGTAATATACTGTGGGGTATGCCAGAGAAGAGGGAGGTGCAGCGGATGGAGGAACAGCAAAAGACTGTAAAGGCTCATAAGCTGGTGGTTAATAACCGGAAGACAAGTATGGTGACAGGTGTTCTGGATGTATTGTCTTTTGATCTGAATGAGATTCTTCTGGAAACAGAGCAGGGAATGCTGTTAGTAAAAGGAACAGACTTGCATGTGAACCGTCTCAGTGTGGAAAAGGGAGAAGTAGATTTGTCTGGAACAATAGACAGTGTTTCATATTCTAATATTTCACAGGCAAAGAAACAGGAAGAAAGCTTTTGGACAAAGATGTTCAAGTGAGGCAGAAAGAAGATGCTAAATATAAAAAAAGAACTGCTTGTCTTCTTCTGTGCCTGTCTTACAGGTGTGAATGTCCGGGCTGGGTATGAGATCCTGATTTTCTTAAGGAAAATGATAATACATAATAATCTGGTGAAAGGAATCGAGGATCTGTTCTACTGGATATTTATGAGTGCATATATTTTTTCACAGATATATGCAACTACGTATGGTAGTATTAGATGGTATTTTCTACTAGGTCTTGTATTTGGCGTTGCCGTTATTCAGAAACTGATTTCGTCTGGAGAAAAAATACACAAAAAAACAAGGAAAAACCTTGAAATTATTAGAAAAAACAGATAGAATGTTGATAATTGGGAAGTTTATAGGGGGACTCCGTCAGTGAAGGCAGGATTGATTTCCCGGTAACGTTAAGAGTGTATTATTTTAGGGTGAATTTTAGATGGCAAAGAAAAAAAGAGTGACTGGACGGCGCAGTTATACAGAGCAGAGACGTCCGAGTCCGTACAAAAGAAGCGTTCTTATGATCTTGTCAGTATTGTGTCTTCTTTCCGGTGTGCTGGGAGTGAATGCAGTAAAGCTTCATGCAAAGAATACAGCGTATAAACAGCAGGAAGCAGAATTGAAGACACAGATCAAAAGTGAGCAGGCAAGAGCAGAAGAGATCAAAGAATACGAGCAGTATGTACAGACAGATGATTACATGAAAGAGATCGCAGAAGATAAGCTGAATCTTGTTAATCCGAATGAAATCGTATTTAAACCAATCAAGTGAATAGTAACCGAATCTGCAAAGTCAGTGAAAGACGGATACAGAATTTTACGAAAGATAACTCCGGGAGAGAAAGTTCTCCTGGAGTTTTTCTTTTACGCGAACAACGAGCCAAAGTCCGTGCTTGCACGAGACCTTGGCGACTGTCGCGATAACTTGAGAAACTCGCGGAGCGTGTTTCTCACAGTTGAGTAACGAGGGGGGATGGAAATGGAAAATGGACAGGTATTACATAGTAGTCTATATGTGGAACAGATTGATAAGTTTGCAGTTTCATTAAAACAGTTAGCGAAAACATTTTTGAAATTAGAAGAAAAAAAGCAGACATTTTCAGAAGAAGAGATTGATGAAATGTTTGCTTGCGTAAGAGAAGAAGTGTGTGAAAAATGTGAGAAAAACAGTTGGTGCTGGGGTGAAAACTATATTCAGATGTATCAGATGGGATACGAGATTCTTGCAGCGGTGGATCAGTATGGAAATGAATTGGATGCAGAGACAAAAAGAAAACTGATGCAGCGCTGCATTATGGCTCCGCGGTTTTATCGGGGGATGCTTGACAGTTTTCACGAAGCAAGACAAAATATGATCTGGATCAATCGTATCGCAAGAAGCCGGGAAGGGTGTGCAGCCCAGCTTGATCTATTTGCAGATATGCTGCAAAATATGGCGAAAAATCTGGAAGACAGCATATTTACAGATGAAAGGTTGGGGAAACGGATCTTGTCTCAATTAAAAAGAAAAGGAATACGTGTACTTTCCATGCATTTTCTTGTGAATGGAGAGGGGAAATATGAATTGCATCTGACGATGCGCACCTGGAAAGCGGAAAAGATTCCGGTAAAAAGTCTGGCAGGGATTCTGAGTAATCTGACAGGAAGAAGATTGATTCCGGGAAAAGAAGGGGCGCAGTTGATCGGAGTGGATTATACAACAGTGGTCTTCCGAGAAGGACCATCCTATTACACAATGTCCGGAATAGCAAGAATCGGAAAAGGCTGCAGTAATATTTCAGGGGACAGTTTCACGATGATGGATCTTCCGGGTGGAAAAAGGGGAGTTGCATTGTCAGATGGCATGGGATGTGGGCAGGCTGCCTGTCGGGAAAGCACACTTGTGATAGAACTTCTCGAAGAACTTCTGGAAGCGGGATTTCCGGAAAAGACTGCGATCCAGATGATCAATACAACACTGGTCTGCGGAAGAGAAGAAATCCATTACTCTACGATCGACCTTACAGTGTTTGATCTGTATACAGGGGAATGCGAATTGATCAAGGCAGGCGCATCCTCAACTTTTATCCGAAGAAAGGATCAGATTGAGCATCTGACATCGACAAGCCTTCCAATCGGAGTGATGAATTCACTTGAAATAGATTCAGTGAAACGGCAGTTGACGGATGGAACGTATGTAATCATGCTGACAGATGGAGTGCTGGATGCACTTCCGGTAGGAGAGCAGGACTTCCTTCTTGAAACAATCATAAAAGGAACGGAAATACGAAACCCAAAGGAACTGGCTAGACATATTTTACAGCAGGTACTTAACTGGACAGGAAAAGAACCGGAGGATGATATGTCAGTTTTGGTTGCAGCTTTGTGGAAATGCAGAAAGTAGTCATTGACATAGAAGTAACCGTTAACGTATAGTTGAGGTATGATGGATAAAAGATTAGAAAAGATTGAAAACTATATCAGACAATATCATATGATAGAAAAAGGGGACAGGATTGTCATAGGTGTATCGGGTGGTGCAGACTCTGTATGTCTGCTGATGGCACTTTGTTCATTGCAGGAAAAGCTGGGATTTCAGGTGCTTGTCTGCCATGTGAATCATGAACTGCGCGGGGAGGAGGCTGCACAGGATGAGGCATATGTGGAAATGCTTTGTCATAAAATGCAGGTTCCTTTTTTTGCATTTCATGAAAATGTGGAATTAATTGCAAAAAAGCGGAAAGAATCATTGGAGGAAGCAGGCAGATATGTGCGAAGACAGGCATTTGAACAACTCTGTAAAGAACAGGGCGGGACAAAGATTGCAACAGCGCATCATAGTAATGACAATGCAGAAACAATGCTTCTTAACATGGCAAGAGGAACCGGGCTTCGCGGATTGTGTGGGATAAGACCAGTGTATGGAAAATGGATTCGCCCACTTCTGGAATTGTCCAGGGAAGAGATTGAACAGTGGTTGAAAGATTGTGATATCAGATATTGTGTTGACGAAACGAATCAGGAAGATGAATACACAAGGAACCGGATCCGTCATCATATCATTCCGGTGTTAGAAGAGCAGGTTAACACCAGGGCGATAGAACATTTTGTGAAGCTCAGTGAACAGGCAGAAGAAATCTATGAATATCTGGAAAAGCAGACAGATCAGGCATGGAATATCTGTGCAGAACAGACAGACGGATTTCAAAGCGGGAAAGAAATATTCCTCAGGGCAGAGGAAATGAAACACCTTGATCCTGTGATAAAGAAATTTCTGATCCAAAGAGCAGTAAGTGAAGTGGCAGAGGCACAGAAAGATATTGAAAGCAGGCATATCCAGGCAATACTGCAACTGTTTGAACGGCAGACAGGACGGCAGATCGATCTTCCGTATAGTATTACAGCCAAAAGAATGTATGAGGGAGTCCTGCTTGCAAAAGATGATAAGAAAGTCATATCTGTACATCAGAAAGAAAAAAGAAAAGAAGAGAGTGATTCTGTTCTGTGTCTTCAGATTCCGGGAGAAACACAGATCCCGGGAACAAATTTGAAAATCTGCTGTACGATCAGCGGTGAAAATGAGAAGAATTCAGCAAAAGAGATACCACAAAAAAGCTACACGAAATGCTTTGATTATGATATAATAAAAAGCAGTCTCTGTGTGAGATACAGACGACCCGGAGATTATTTTACAATTGATGGGGAAGGAAAGAAAAAGAAGCTGAAGAGTTACTTTATTGATGAGAAGATTCCACAAGAAGAACGGGACAGACAGCTTCTGATCGCAGAGGAAAGCCACATCGTATGGATTCCGGGCAGAAGGATGAGTTCGTACTACCAGGTGGGAGACCAGACGAAAAAGATTCTTAAGATAAAGATTATGGAGGAATAGAACAATGGCTGAGAAGATTAAAGTGTTAATTTCAGAGGAAGAAGTAGATGCAAGAATCCGTGAACTCGGAGAAAAGATCAGTAAAGAGTATGAAGGAAAGCAGATCCATCTGATCTGTGTTCTGAAAGGTGGAGTATTCTTTATGTGTGAACTCGCAAAGAGAATTACAGTTCCGGTATCTATGGACTTTATGTGTGTTGGAAGCTATGGAGACGGAACAAAATCCAGTGGTGTTGTAAGACTTGCGAAAGATCTGGATGAGTCTATTGAGAATAAGGAAGTATTGATCGTGGAGGATATCATTGATTCCGGTAATACACTGTATTATCTGATGGACGTACTTCGTCAGAGAAAGCCGGCAAGTCTCCGTCTTTGCACATTACTTGATAAACCAGACCGCCGTGTGAAAGATGTGCACGTAGACTGGACAGGATTTGAGATTCCGGATGAGTTCGTAGTTGGATACGGACTGGATTATGCACAGAAGTATAGAAATCTTCCATACATCGGAGTAGTAGAAGTCGCAGAATAGAAAGGAAGCAATAATAAATTGAATAATGACAGAAAAAGCAGAGGTCTGAGTGGGGCAACGATCATCAGTTTTGTTGTGATCCTTGTTGTGGTTCTGTGGATGGCGAACCAGCTTCAGATGCATCAGCAGGAGATGACATATACCTCCTTTGTCTCTGCAGTACAGGAAAAAAATGTTTCTGATGTCTACATCAATCAGAACAGTGCAGTTCCGACAGGAACCGTCTCTGTTACATTGAAAGATGATGGTAATACAAGGAAAGTGAATGTGTCAGATGTTGATCAGGTAGAGAAGCTTCTGACAGAGAATCAGGTGGAGTACAGGCTTTCGGATGTACCGAAGGATTCTATGTTGACAACAGTTGTAGTTCCGATGCTGATCACACTTGGTGGAGTATTTCTGATCTTTTTCCTGATGAGCCGTCAGAACGGCGGGGGAAATTCTAAGGCGATGAACTTTGGAAAGAGCCGCGCAAAGATGAGTACGAAGAATGAGATCAAGGTTACATTTCGTGATGTTGCAGGATTGAGAGAAGAGAAGGAAGAACTGGAGGAGATCGTAGATTTTCTGAAAGATCCGAAGAAATACATCCAGGTTGGAGCACGTATCCCCAAAGGTGTTCTTTTAGAAGGACCTCCGGGAACCGGTAAGACACTTCTTGCAAAGGCTGTAGCCGGTGAGGCAGGAGTACCATTTTTCAGCATTTCGGGCTCAGATTTCGTTGAGATGTTTGTTGGTGTGGGTGCTTCCCGTGTCCGTGATCTGTTCCAGGATGCGAAGAAGAACGCACCATGTATCATATTTATTGATGAGATCGATGCAGTCGCAAGACGCCGCGGAAGCGGTCTTGGCGGTGGACATGATGAGCGTGAGCAGACCCTGAACCAGCTCCTTGTAGAGATGGATGGATTTGGTGTAAATGAAGGCATTATCGTAATGGCAGCGACAAACCGTAAGGATATTCTAGATCCTGCAATCTTAAGACCGGGAAGATTTGACCGTGATGTCCTTGTCGGACGTCCGGATGTAGGGGGCAGAGAAGAGATCCTGAAAGTTCATGCGAGAAATAAGCCGCTTGGAGATGATGTGGATCTGAAGCAGATTGCCCAGACAACGGCAGGATTTTCAGGAGCAGATCTTGAGAATCTTCTCAACGAGGCTGCAATTCTGGCAGCGAAGGAGAACCGGGTGTACATTCAGCAGTCTGATATCCGTCATGCATTTGTGAAGGTCGGAATCGGTCCGGAGAAGAAGAGCCGTATCGTTTCTGAGAAAGAACGCAGGATTACGGCTTATCATGAAGCCGGACACGCGATCTTGTTCCATCTGCTTCCGGATGTAGGACCGGTTTACAGCGTATCTATCATTCCGACAGGCGGAGCCGGCGGATATACGATGCCGCTTCCGGAGAAGGATGATATGTTCAATACAAAGGGGCATATGCTTCAGGAAATTACAGTTTCCCTTGGCGGACGTGTTGCAGAAGAAGAGATTTTTGATGATATTACAACGGGAGCTTCCCAGGATATCAAGCAGGCAACAGCAATTGCAAAATCAATGATCACGAAGTTCGGTATGTCTGAAAGACTGGGGCTGATCAATTATGATAATGACAGCGATGAAGTATTCATTGGACGTGATTTCGGTCATACATCGAGAGGGTATGGCGAAAAAGTGGCCGGAACGATTGATGAAGAAGTGAAACGCATTATTGATGAGTGTTATTTGAAAGCGCGTGCACTTATTCAGGAGTATCATCCGGTACTCGAGAAGTGTGCACAACTGCTTCTTGAGAAGGAAAAGATAACAAGAAGTGAATTCGAAGCACTGTTTGCAGACAGTGAGGTTGAAGGATAGTAGTCATTATATGTATTTAAAATAAGATACCCTCTGCCGGCGGGCGATCCCGTGTTGGCCGGGGGTATTTTGGTTCTATTTTAGAATAGTTTTAAGAATTGAGTTAAAGGAGGCTAAACAGGTGAATAGAGAAGCACTGTTTTGTGACGGTACAGGTGATTATGTCTGTCCGGCAGAGCCTGAGATAAATGAAAAAGTAGTGTTGCGATTTCGTACGGCACACAATGATGTTGACGAAGTGAAACTTCACATCGGAGAACAGGAGTATCCTATGTGGAAGACACGTACGAACGGTGAATTTGACTTTTACGAGATTGAGTATCAGCTTGGTGAGGATATCTTAAGATATTGTTTTGAAATCAAGCAGGGAGCAGAAATCTGTTTTTATAGTAGGTATGGAATAACAGGGAAAAAAGAAAACTATTATGATTTTATTATTTCGCCGGGATTTAAGACACCCGAGTGGGCGAAAGGTGCTGTGATGTACCAGATCTTTGTCGATCGTTTTTATAATGGAGATCCGACAAATGATGTAGAGGATAACGAATATATTTATATTGGGGCACCGAGCCGCAAGGTGAAGGACTGGAATCAGGCACCGGAAGCAATGGATATCCGTAATTTTTACGGCGGGGATTTGCAGGGTGTTTTAGATAAGCTGGATTATCTGCAGGATCTTGGAGTTGAAGTTATTTACTTCAATCCGTTGTTTGTTTCTCCGTCGAATCATAAGTATGATATTCAGGATTATGATTACATAGATCCGCATTATGGAAAGATTGTTGTGGATGATGGAGAAGTACTTCCGGCAGGTGCAAAGGATAATATCCATGCGACAAAGTATCAGCAACGCACAGGAGATATCCGCAATCTTGAGGCAAGTAATCAGTTGTTTATCAAACTGGTAGAAGAGATGCATAAGCGTGGAATGCGTGTGATTCTGGATGGTGTATTCAATCATTGTGGCTCTTTTAACAAATGGATGGACAGAGAGCGGATCTATGAGAACCAGGAGGGATATCCAAAGGGAGCGTATATTTCTGCAGACAGTCCATATAGGTATTACTTTAATTTCTATGACGAAAACCGCTGGCCGTACAATCCTACCTATGATGGATGGTGGACTCATGATACTTTGCCGAAGCTGAATTATGAAGCCTCCAGGGATCTGTATGATAAGATTCTGGAGATTGGTAAGAAGTGGGTTTCTGCGCCTTATAATGTAGATGGATGGAGATTGGATGTGGCGGCAGATCTTGGGCACAGCAACGAATTTAACCATCAGTTCTGGAAGGATTTCCGGAAAGCTGTAAAGGAGGCAAATCCCAATGCGATCATTCTGGCAGAGCATTACGGAAATCCGGAGAGCTGGCTGCAAGGGGATGAGTGGGATACGGTTATGAACTACGATGCCTTTATGGAACCTCTGACCTGGTTCCTGACGGGCATGGAGAAGCACAGTGATGAGTGCAGGGATGACCTTTATGGAAACAGTGATGCCTTTATTGGGGCTATGAAGACTCATATGAGGGCACTTCATATGTCTGCACTTTATACGTCCATGAATGAGCTGTCCAATCATGATCATTCCAGATTTCTCACCAGAACAAACCGCCGTGTGGGAAGGATTTCCTATGCCGGTGCGGAAGCTGCTTCCCAGAACATCAATCCTGCAGTGATGCGTGAAGGTGTTGTGGTGCAGATGACCTGGCCGGGAGCACCAACTGTTTATTATGGTGATGAGGCAGGTGTCTGTGGCTTTACAGATCCGGATAACAGAAGAACTTATCCATGGGGATATGAGGATCAGATGATG
>OHHQ01000252.1_pt1 | contig 34925 bp, 30 predicted proteins | sample 1568051 | NCBI WGS metagenome assembly OHHQ01 (sample SAMEA3879567, study PRJEB24766) | human gut metagenome | biome: human-associated habitat; feature: feces | place: USA | collected 1985/1987
CGCGTGCCGCCTCCAGCTCAGGCAATCCCCGGGCGGCGTCGAGCACTTCTGCCGGGCTGTCCGCGATGTCGTAACGAGTCAGCTCCCCGACATCGGGCGCAACGGTCCGGAAGGTCGTATAGTCGTCGATTTCGAGCAGCTGGCAGAGGTTCAGCCGCGCGATGTCGTAGGTATTCCGTGCCGTCAGCACGTCGTTCTCCGCATCGGCCAGTTGCGATCGGATTTGAAGCAGATCGGCCGTCGTAACCTTGCGGGCCTCGACCTTCTTCGCCGTCTTCTCTTCCTGTATCCTCAGTTCTGCCACGACTTGTTCGGCGTCGCGGATCGTCTCCTCGGCACACAGTATCTCCAGATAATAGGCCGTAACGTTCATCCGCACGTCGTTGCGCATCTTCTCCACGGCGAGCAGCGACGAGCGCAGGTCGAGCTGCGCGCGTTTGAGGTTGTAGTAGTTCTTCAGCCCTCCGAAGATCTGGATATTCGCCCCGAGCGAGGCGTTGTTGCCCGCCACGGTCTCGTTCTCCACGAACTTATAGGTCGTTTCGTCGAGCACGCGTCCTGTCGAGAACGATACGCCGGTCGATGCGGAGAGATCGGGAGCATAGTTCCATTTCGATTCGGACAATGCAATGCGTTTTTCCGCGGCCGTGAGTTCCTCTGTTTTGATTTCGATGTTGTGCTCGTAGGCATGCGCAATGCACTCCTCCAGCGTCCAGCGCCGCTCCTGTGCGAAGCCGGAGGTGCCGAAGAGCAGCAGCAGTCCGAGCGGTACGATGTACGTTCGTCTCATACGGCTCATCTGTTTTTGAAAAGCGACATGACGGGCTGGATGAAGCGTTCGATCAGCCGCATGTCTTCGGTTACGATCTCCGCCGTGCCGTCCATTCGCTGAATCATCGGCAGCTCGCGCTTGTACGATGTGGTCATTCCGTCGGGGAAGACGACCTCGGCGGTATAGGCGATGGTCGTACCGCTTTGGGTCTGTATCTGTTCCGGTACGGCCGACAGCGAACGTATCCGTCCCCGCAGCACGCCGAACTCCATGTAGGGATAGCCGTTGAGCTTCACGTTCACCCCTTGGCCGACCTTCACTTTGCCGAAGCCCGCCGAGGGAACCTGCAGGCGACCGATGACCTCCGTCGCACCGTCCGGAACGATGCTCGCCAGTTTGTCGCCGACGGCGACATGCTGGTTCTCGCTCCAATAGTTCACGAGCGTTACGCGTCCGGCGACCGGAGCCTCCAGCACATACTGCTGCCGCCATTGGGCGATCTGGGCCGCGAGCTGCTGGCGGCTCTGCTCCAGCGTCCGCTCGTATTCCGCCGTTTCGTTTTCCTGTTGGAGTGTCAGTTCCACGAGCTGCTGCTCCGACTGGATGATCTGCAGTTCGGTCGAGGTGAGCGTGGCGTCGAACCCCGCCTTCGTGTTCTGTTTCGAGAGGTAGTTCTGGGCCGTGGTTTCGTAGTCGGCGGCGGAGATCACGGCTTCGGACAGAAGCAGCGAATCCCGCTCCAGCGTGCGGCGCCCATAGTCGAGCTCCTGCAGCAGCAGCGAACGCTGCCGTTCGAGCTTGGCATAATACTCACGGTTCTTGGCGATCTGTTCGCGCAGAAGCTCTTTTTTGCGGGCGATATTGTCCGTCGCAAGGTAGTGGCGGTAATCGCGGCAGCGGCTTTGGAGGTCGGCGAAGGCGGATTGCAGCTCCCCGAGCGCATATTCCCCGTCGAGCCACGGACTGGCTGCGAGGGCGGCGGGCGCGAGCGTATCGGCGGCGAGAAGATGCTCCGAGAGGCGCTCCACGTCCCGTCGCTCTGCGGCATTATGCAGCACGGCGATGAGCTCTCCCCGCTCGACATGCTCTCGGTCGCTTACGCAGAGCGTGTCGATAAGCCCGTCGTAGCGCACTACCAGATCGGAGGGAGGATTGACGGTGGTGATGACTGCCGGCGCCTCGATCGTATCGGGATACTTGATGAAGTAGCACCCCAGCAGGATTCCGCCGAAGATGCAGAAAACCACCGTTACGCCCCATCGCACCACCCACGACGGCGCACGACCCAGAATCGACTGGGCCTCTTCGCTGTAAAAGTTGTCTATTCTCTGCGGCATAAGATTTCTCTTATAAATTATTATCAAGCCCTGCTTTTTGAGTTGCAAATGCATCTTCAAAAAATCCGCTATGATTAACCTTCACATTGAAAGAGTGAATCAATGTGATTTATATGGTACTTATTGTAAAAAAATAATATCTTCCAATCAGCACATATCATGGGTTCTGTCTTTGCGTTATATAGTCATATAAGTTCTGTAAAAGTTCCTCTTGCATACTTTCTTCCCACTCTTCGGGATTGCATTCGGCCATTATTGCATCGGTTCCGTTCTCAACGAACTTTTGGGAACAAGTTCCCAAACATACCGGCACATATTTACATTCCCGGCATTTCGGATTATCGAAGATTGGTTGCCGCGTATATTTATAATAATTCTCGTTCCATACCGGTTCGCCTTTTTCGTTCAAATACCCGACAGAAGCCTTGTGCGTTGCGAAATCTCGTGCTGTACATTTGAAAAGAGTTCCGTCAAAATTGACTACGATCTGATTGACGACATCTGCATAGCATCGTACGCCGGCGCAATATTGTGTTTTGTTATAATTGACTTGAACCCCTTGTTGCCTGATATACTCTATTTGTTGTTCCAGTTCTCTTTCTATCGATGCTTCGTCCTCGATATCCCGAGTCTGCCAGACACGCTGAAATGTAAAGTAGATCTTCGAACGATTCTCCGGAAATATATCATTCACGATTTGCCCGATCCCTGCAATGTTTTTATTAGTGTAGTTAATCCGGATATTGATAGAAACATCGGTTACATTACAGCAAATGTTATTTATATTGTCGATAATACGTGTATAACTATCCTCGCCTCTTTTTTCAAAACGAACTTTGTTATGTACCTCCCGATAACCGTCCAGCGTAATTTGAAATCTGCTGAGTTCTATCTCATTGAAGCCTGCTATTACATCCGCATCTATCAGATATCCGTTAGTTGTTATCGTATTGACAAACGACAGTCCGTGCTCCCGGCAAATATCTTTGATATACAATGAAATCGGCTTGACCACTTCATTGAAATACATAAGCGGTTCTCCTCCGAACCAGTCCAAATGTAAGTTGAAAATGGGGTGCGTCTTTATGATATGATTTACATATTGCCTTACCCGTTCCATCGTATCCTGGGACATGATGCTGTCGATATGTTTTTCATAACAATACCAGCATTTGAAATTGCACAATAGAGTTGGTAAAACTGTTAATTGAAACGAATTGTTGTTGTAGAACACCTCATAGTGTCTCCGATGAAGCAATCTTGCATATTCGTCGACATTATCCTCCACAAGGAATCCTCCAGTAACCAAATCCGCATACAACGAAGAATCGTCAGTTAATCCATTTTGGATGTAACGTTCATAGTCCGTTGCTTGAAGATATATCTTCATTCCAGACATTAAATTGATCCCGCTGTACAGATTCTTATACTGGTGGAATATATTATAGCAGCTTAGCTTCATAATTTTAAGATTATAAGGGAGAATAAAGGGGGAGAGAGCTTCTCTCCCCCGATTAAGATCAGCCCAATAAAATAGTATCAAATTCTTTTATCGGACTTAAGTTATCTGTGCAATGACAACCTGTTGCATTGTTCAGGTTGTCTCCAGATCCAGAACACGTACAGTTCTTTTTACTATTGCGATCTATCCCGTAAAGAGTTGGTAGATCGAGGGATTCCATTCCACCCTTCACTTGATTCAACTGCTCATCGGCAAGCAGGTTCAATTTCTCAATTGCTTTCATTGTTCTGTAATTTTAAGTTAAACAAATACCCATAGCGGCCACTATAGTTTTTCCAGTATAATCTCCACAGCGCGTTCCAGCACGCGGTCGCGTCCTTCGATATAGTCTTCGAGCGTCGGCGCAAGCTCCTCGTCGGGGACGATGCCTTCCGCACCGAAGGGGCGGCCGCTCTCGGGGTAGAGGTATTTTATCGTGCAGATGCGCACCCAGGCGTCGTGCGGCAGTTCCACGACGAGCGGCGAACCGGTCGTGCCCGCCGTGCGCTGCCCGATTATAGCCGGCCGGCCGGGGCGTTCGTAGAGTTGGATGAGGAACGTCTCGGCTGCGGACAGCGTGTGCTTGCCGGTCAGAATCACCGTGGGCATTCGAAGCACCCGACTGCGGTCGATGCGGAGCATCTTGGTGGGGAGCGTGTCGAACGCACGGTCGGTATAGTAGGCTTCGTACTCCGGCTGCCAGTTGCCCTGCGAACGGCCGTAGGCGTTGCCCGTGCGTGTGAGCGCCTTATAGGCAGCTATGTTGTCCGCGTCGACCAGCCGCCGAAGCAATATGTCACCCACGAGCGACGAGCCGCCCGGGCAGTAGCGCAGGTCGATGACCAGCCCTTCGGACCGCTCGCACAGGCTGTCGAGCATCCGCTCCAACTGCGGGATGTCCTTCTCGTCGAATCCCCGAATGTCGAGCCAGGCAATTCGTCCGCCGGCGAGCAAGTCGCAGGTAAGCGTTGCGTTGCGTCCCCTGCGGAAATCCGCCCAGCTCCACGTCCGCAGCGTCTTTCCCTTGCGGCTGCGTCGCAACATCTCGCAGCGCATTGAGAAGCGTTTCTCGCTCCCGTCACGCAGACGCAACACGCCGCAGAAGCGGCTGCCGGCCACTCCCGCCCCGATGTAGTTGGTCGTCGCCATGTTCGCCTTCATGCGCTCCGAGCCGCCGGTGATGAGCGGATAGTAGTTGCGGCGCACATACTCCCGTGTGGGTTCGCCCTCGATTTCCACTAGTTCGGCTCCAAGTGCGAGCGAGTCGAGTCCCGAATCCTCGGTCAAATAGCCGAGGTAGTACCGTCCGCCTATCTCCTCGAAACGGGCGGGTGCGAAGTCGTAGAACTGGCTCCAGTTGTAGGAGGGGTAGCCGACGTTGGTGTGCCCGTCGTTGAAACAAACCATGAAGCGCCGCAGCTCGTCCATGAACTCCACATCGTTCTTCGAGGCGATGACCCGTGGAAGCGTGGCGCGGTAGAGGCTGTCGATGTCGAAATCCACCCTGTCGATATAGGCGAAGTTATACTTCACCTCGGCCCATACACGGCTCAGAGTTTCGATCTTCTCGTCACGGGTGAAGCGTTTCGGAAAACGCGGCGTGGCGCGGCCTAACGCCGGCATGTAACCGAAAGCCAGCAGGAAGCAGAATAAAAGAATTCGTCTCATAATGATTATGGTTATTGGTTAATTTCCTAGTTCCAACTGATTTCTTACCAGTTCGTAATAATATCCCCGTTTGGCCGTCAGCTCGTCGTGCGTGCCCTGTTCGACGATGCGTCCGTGGTCCAGTACGACGATTTTGTCGGCATTGCGGACCGTCGAGAGGCGGTGCGCCACCACCACGACCGTCTTGTTCTCGAAGAGCCGGTCGAGACGCTCCATGATCGTGCGTTCGTTGTTTGCGTCCAAAGAGTTGGTCGCCTCGTCGAAGAAGAGGTACTTCGCATCCTTGTAGGCGGCCCGCGCGATCAGAAGCCTCTGTTTCTGCCCGACGCTCAGTCCGTGTCCGTCGGCACCGATCTTCGTGTTGTAGCCCAAGGGCAGTTCGTCGATGAAGGTGTCGATGTTGGCGATGCGCGTGGCGCGGCGCACCCGCTCCATGTCGGGCCGTTCGTCCGAGACGCCGATATTACCGGCTATGGTATCCGAAAAGATGTATCCCTCCTGCATGACCGTACCGCATGCCCGGCGCCAGCACGACGGGCTGTACTGCACGATGCGGCGGTCATGGAGCAGCACTTCGCCCGAGGTCGGCGTGTAGAAGCCCAGCATCAGCTTGAGCATCGTGGTCTTCCCCGAGCCGCTCGCCCCGACAATGGCCGTAACCTTGTCCGCCGGGATCGTTACCGACACGTCGTCAAGCGCTTTGGCCGAGTGCGGGCCGTCGTATTGGAACGTTACGCCCCGGAATTCGATGTCGGCATTGTCGGGAATCATGCGGATGCGCTCTTCGTCGGCCGGCTCCTCGTCGTCTTTCTCCTGAATTTCCGAGAGGCGTTCGAGCGAGATCTTCGCATCCTGCGTCGCCTGCACGAATTGGATGAACTGCGACAGCGGTGCGTTGAGCTGACCGATGATGTATTGCAGGGCGACCATCATGCCGAGGGTCATATCGCCCTCGATGACGGCCGAGGCTGCGAGGAACGAGATGACGACGTTCTTGGTCTGGTCGATGAACGTGCCGCCCACCTCCTGCGTCTGCCCCAGCACGAGCCCTTTGATGGAGACCTGGAACAGCCGCGCCTGAATGCGCTCCCATTCCCAGCGTTTCTGTTTTTCGCAGTCGTTGAGTTTGATGTCCTGCATACCGTTGATGAGCTGCACGATGTTGCTCTGGTTGGCTGCCGCCTCTTGGAAGCGCATGTAGTCCAGCTTGCGGCGACGCTTCATGAAGAGCAGGATCCAGCCGATGTAGAGTGCGCTGCCCAACAGGAAGATGCCGAGAATCGTCGGGTCGTAGCCGCCCATCACGGCTCCGTAGATGACGAACGACACTACGGCCATCGCCATGCTCAGCAGCGAGCCCGTGAGGAACGACTGGATGCGGTCGTAGTCGCCGATGCGCTGCATGATGTCGCCCACCATCTTCGAGTCGAAGAACGCGATTGGCAGGCGCATGAGCTTGGCCAGAAAGTCGGAGATGAGCGAGATACTGATGCGAGTGGTCATGTGCAGCATGAGCCACGAGCGAATGAGGTTGTTGGCCATCTGGCCCAGCACCAGCACCACCTGCGCGATGAGCATCATCACCACGAACGAGAGATTGCCCGTGCCGATACCCTTGTCGACGACCGACTGCGTGAGGAACGGCAGAATGAGGCTCAGCACGCTGGCTGTGAGCATCGCCAGCGCGAGCTGTGCAAGGTAGTTTTTATAGGGCCGCAGATATTGCAGCAGATAACCCAGCTTCAGCCGCTTGTCCTCGTCGCCCTTTTCCTTGTAGAATTGGGGCGTAGGCTCCAGCAACAGGGCGATGCCTTTGCCGTTGGCCGGGCCGGCAAGGAAATCGGCGGAAGCGAGCGAAGGGACTTCCTGCTGCGGGCGAGCGGCCGATTCCGTGCGGTTGGGCAGTTCCCGACTTTGTATCCATGCCTTCAGAAACTGCTCCTCGGTGTATTTGAGCAGTCCCGATGCCGGATCGGAGACATATACCCACCATTTGCCGCGTTTGCGGGCGATCCTGTAGACCACCACGAAATGCTGCTGGTTCCAGTGGACAATGCACGGCAGGTTGGCTTCGTCGCGCAGTTGATGCCACGTGATCTTGACGCCCGTAGTACGGAAACCGATCGACTCCGCAGCATCGCTGATCCCCAGCAGAGAGACGCCTTCGCGCGTGATGTGGCACCGCTCGCGCAGATTTTGCAGCGAGTAATGCCGGCCGTAGAACTGCGCGACGATCCGCAGCGACGTCGGGCCGCAATCCATTGCATCGAGTTGGGCATAGTGAGGGAACTTCATAAAAACATTTTCGATATTTTAGTGTCGTATCATCTTATGTACATCAGGTTCAATCAACTTCAGTGTATCTGTAATTAGCATATTACATCTAAGAGGATTGTCCCAAACATCTATAGTGGCAGCCGAGCCGCTTTGCTTCGATCAACCATTCGAGAGCAATAAGTTCGGCAGTCTCGGTTTTCGCCGAACCGTGATATGCCCCGAACCCGATGATCTTAACCTCCGAATCGGGTAACGGATAAGCAATGCTCAACAATGGGGTACGTGAATATTATGGCTCATCATTAACTATAAATAGTATCTGAGAACGAATATACAAAAATAATTTTAGACATACTATATTTACCTATAAAAATTACACATCTTGCGATTTATGCAATGTAATCACCTGATAAATACATATTTATTGCCTTAATGAATTTATTGGCAAAACTAAATGTGTTTTGAATTAAAATTAAATAATTATATTGATATACAAAAAATACATACAACAAAAATGATGTAGAGGTGAATCAAAATACCTTTTCCAAGAAAGTGCATTTGTCTACCTATTCTCAAGATAAAGGGCTCAGAATAACTGAACCCCTAAACAGTATCGGCTAGATAGCTGAAGTTATAACCAACCCGAAGGCTCAGATCGTCTATTTTCTCACGCGTTCAGAAATCTCTTAGCGCCGGCCGTAGAACTGCACGACGATCCGCAGCGACGTCAGGCAGCAATCCATGACACCGAGTTGGGTGTAGTGGGGAAATGGTATAAATTTATCTTTTATTCAAATTCTATCGGATAATACGGGATTTGCCAATCGGTATCGATATTCGTTACACCGTCTTGTCCCAGTTTGAAAATATCGGCAGCATCGCCCCGCACGCTTTGCGGGTTTTCATGATACCTGCGCTCGTAGCGCAGATATTGAGTGCGCGTTACGGCCGTCGACCTCATCGGGACATACTCGTATATCGACTGCGAGTCAGTTTCGATTTCGATACACTCAAAAGAGTAGGTTCCTGTTTGATCGACAGCGCGTAGAATGATTCCCGGCAATCCGTGTAGTTTCCACGGACCTGTAGGGATAGGAATTTGTAGCGTATACCACGCTTTCCAAACCCTTCCCCGAAAGTGGGTCTGGGCGATTTTGCACGCATAACCGGCCACGCTGTCTGCACCGTCGAGCAGTTGCCATTCCATCTCCGGGATGGATTCGTCATAGACAAACGGACCGGAGTGGCTTCCCAGAAGGTAATTGCAGCACGTAATCCGCAGTGCGTTCTCGGATGGGAATATCATCATTTCTGCAAAATAGGGATGATTGCAATTCCCGTTCGATATCAACTCCGCCTGCTCTCGATCCGGCACGATGCCGGGAGTCTCCTCCGAGATTTTACGCCATAGATTCGTAAAATAGACATGCAGGTCGGTCTGCTTGACGACCTTCCGTCCGACCTGCATCTTCACATTACTCCACATCGGCGAAGCGGATGTGTCGACACGGAATTCGTGCCGATAGATCAGATTCAACCGACTTTGATCGAGCAATACTGAATCCTTGTAGATATACGGCTGCCCGAGATAGAAAAACCGGTCTTGGGCAGATGAGAGTCCCGCATGGATTAAGAATACGATTAAGATAAACTGTTTCATTGGAATAGATATTGAACAAGAGCAAATCGGTTTAAGGCAACCAATGAAAAGTTGCCTTAAACCTTGATACGAACTATTCTACTATACGACCGGCAATCGCATAATGTCCCGGCCCATAGAGAGAAAGCACCAATTCTGCAGCTTCGCGGGAACTGCTCACACCGTCAACGGTAATACGATTGAGGAAACGTCCATCTGCTGCATAAACACTGACTTGATACTTTCCTCCGAGGATTTGCATCATCTGCTGCATCGAGAGCTGCTGTGCAGCAAAATTTTTCATGGTTCTCATAATTGTAGTTTTTGAGTATGAAACAAAAAGTTTCCAGACTTTTTCGTTTCGACGGATGTCCTACAACCGTCGTTTTCCGGATAACATTCCGTTAATCCGGAAAATAGTGTTACTTTTGCGGTGCCTTTCTGCGTTTTAGTTGAACTTATGAGCTGTCACACTCGGTTTTTCTTTTTCGCGAGAAGGTTTTTCATATCCCGGAGCGGGCAGGACTTCGGAACATAATAAGACCTCTATCATAATAATATTTTCAAATCTTCGACGTCATACACGTCCGGCAAACGTCGGTTGTCTATAAGTACCGTCGGAGTTCCCGTAATGCCGATCTTGCGGCAGTATTCCATCTGCTCCCGTAAATCCGCCTCCGCTAACGGATGTATTCCGAGCCAATCCGGCAATACTCTCCGGTCGAACCATTTGCCGATGATCCGGTCGGTTCGGGGCCATTCGTTCACAATCCCCGATGAAATCATCCGCACTGCCGCATCGAAGGAACTCTTGTCTCCTTCGTTCACGATAAATATCAAGTCGATACGATAATCTTCCAATCCACGGAGTGCCCGGTGGACCCGGGCGCATTTCGGGCAAGAAGGATTCATTACGACCGTTATGGTATGTTCGGCCTCGACGAAATTGCTTGTCGGGGACGCGGCATCGCTGTGAACCGGCTCCTCGTTCTGACGGGCGAGCAACTGCCAAAAGAGGTCCGGGTCGCTCAACAAACGCTCTCGTGCATACTTTTCGCGGGGATATTTCGCCGCGACTTCTACCGTCACGACGATGCGCCGTATAGCCAACATTGCGATAGCGAAACACACACCGAAAGTCAGCCAGTCGAAAAGCAGGAACGGCCGACTGGCTGCTGTCGCAGTATTCTGAAGAAGCAATTCCGCCCCGAAATCGGTCAGCAGGATGGCATCGATCGCAAGACACAGCGTACACCACTGTCTCCGGCGGATTTGCCAAATCAGCGAATAGCCGACGAACGGCAATGCCAATATGTCGAGCCCGAGGAATACAGACGCGGGATTCGTCGCTACGAATACGCCCCATACGAGCGATGCGACAAAATAAGTCAACGACAATTCGCCGAGCGAGATCCATCCGAAGAGCTTCGCCCCGGCCGAACGGAAAACCGCATTGCAATCCGAATGTTTCCCGAGACGGCAGAACCGCTGCACAAGATGCGGGTCGAACGAGGCTTTGACGATGGCCACGAGCGAAACGACGACGCCCGCCGTTTTTACTAAGAAACGGGAATCCGCAAGGTCGGGCGAACGCAGCGCGATGACCGACAGCAGCACGGCACACAGCCCGACGAGCCAATAGCCCCATGACCGGTCGAGAAACGCCAGCCCCTGCCTGATCCAATATACCAGTACGGAGGTCTCTTTCGTCTCTTCGCCTCTTTCAGCCAAGAGCACCGTGCCGTCCCATAGTGCGCGGAAGCTATCGAACGGAACTTCGAGACGCCGGCCCGCAACCGTGCGCAGAACGATCACCTGCCGCTCGCGGTCGAGCGATTCGACCAGAAAGAAGGGATATTCCTCCTCTCCGGCCTTGACGACAAACGGACCCTCGATCTCGAAGAGCTGCCCGAACTCCAGTCGGCATACCATGTTGGGTACATGCAACTCATCCAGCGTGTCGCTGAGCGACCGGATGCTGTGCGGCAGCGGATGGTCGGCATACGCCTCCCGAATCCGAAGCAGGTCGATGCGCATGCGTAGCTTTCGCAAAAAAAGATGCAGCAAAGACGATATGGTACGATTCATATTCATTTTATATCGCTTGTCTCAAACAGGTATAGATTCGAAACATGACGCCAGCCGGACCTTCAAAAACTTAAAGAATCGGGACCTTTGAGATTGCGTGATGTTAATTTGAATGTTTATTCGAGTTCAATGGGGTAATAAGGAATTGACCATGATTCTTTGACTTCGGAAACACTTCCATCCGCATTTCTTTCCCAAATGATAATATCTTCGCCATTCGCTAAAAGTTCGTACGGTTGCGTAAAACTATTTTTTTCATATTGCAAATATTTGTGGCGATCGATTATTTGTTTATTAGGATAATCGTAGATAAACAAAGGCTTTTCCGTCTGCGATAGTTCCACACATTCAAAACAATACTCTTCAGATTCATCCATCGCCTTCAGAATTAGACCGGGAAGACCGGATAACTTCCAAGGCCCCAATTCGATAGGTATTTCCATTGTAAACCATGCCGTCCAAGTTCTGCCGCGAAACCGTGCAGTCGCCATCATACATGAATAACCGTATAAACTGTCGACCTTCCCTTCGACAACCCATGCGATATCGGGAACGGACTCTCTATACATTCTCGTTCGATTTATCGTTTGCATGTCGCTGCAAATCACTTCTAAGGTATTTTCCTTGTCTATGCGTACCATTTGCAGAAAAAGATTTGACGGTGCATCTCCCATATTCTCGGCCTTTACTCTCAACGATTCATCAACATCTGTTGCACCATTGTTGAAATTTGTCATTATCAGACTATTGATATACTCAAGTTCATCTATTTGGGAAGATACGCCATTGCCTATCATCAATTTTAAGGTGCACCATCTGTATAAGTTGTCGTCTATCTTACGTGTCAAACGATACCTGACGGATAGATGAGCCTTGCCGATCGATAAAGAATCTTTAATATAACAAGGTTGAAAAAAGACTCTTTTAACGGCAGAGGGGTCTCCGAGAATGAATTTCTCTTGGGCATTGATGTCTCGCCATCCGACGAAAGAAAGTATCAGAAACAAATAAAGCTTCACTTTCATAAAAACAATCATTATGGTATTTATGGAGGAAGAGACAAAATCTCTTCCTCCTCGAAAATATCAGGCTCGACGACACACCGTTACGCATCCAGCAGGAGTTATTTGACTTACAGCCTGTTGAAGCATACCCTCGGTTCCGTCCTCATATTGAACCTTGAATGTATTGATGACTACTCCCTGCGGGTTAGTCGTCACACAAATGGCCGAATTCATTGCGCCGCCTTTTACATTGTTCATCTGTTTCTTCGAAAGCTGCTGTGCAGCAAAATTATTCAGGTTTTTCATTGTCGTAGAATTTAAGAATTGTTTGGTTTTGGTTTTTCGGAATTTTGCTTCTTGACAGATGTTCCGTAACTGTCGTTTTCCTTCCAACAGTCCGTTATCCGGAAAATAATGTTGTCTTTGCGGTGCCTTTTTGCGTTTTAGTTGAACTTATGAGCTGTCCACTCGGTTTCGCTTTCCCGTGAAGAGGCTTTTTGCATCCGGCAGGCAGGGTCGAAGTGAAAAGCGGCGGATAACCCGTATCCTTTCTATTCTATCTCGGTTTCTTATCTCAAACTGAACTTGATCGTGAACATCACCGATGCAGGTCGCAGACGGTAGGAATATACGTAATCCGTAATATCGGACTGGAAAGCAGAGCGGAACGCACCGCTGTCCAGCAGGTTCCGGGCTTCGATGCCGTACTCCATGCGCTCGGTTTTCCATGTGAGCGAGGCGTCGAGGAAAAACATGTGCCGGTCCGCCCCGCCGATTGCGGCATTGTAATAGTGTTCGCCTCCGAGGCGGCAGATCCAACGCTTGCGGATGATGAAGTTCACCGCGACATCCTGCCGCAGCACGTCGATCGGATCGAGCGCCGCACCGTCGATCCGGCTCATGCTGCGTCGGTATTCCGCTGTATAATCCATCCGCACGGCATTCGTGAACTGCGTATTGAAGCCCAGCCCGGCCGAGGCCATGTCGTAGCGGGTCGGCATCAGCACCCCCTGCCGCAGCACCTCGCTCCACGAGCGCGAGAACCCTCCCGAGAGGTTTGCCGTCGTCGAGATGCCGTCGAAACGCTTGCTGATCTTGCCGCTGACGCTGAAGCCGTCCGAGCTGTTGTCCATCGCAATGGCCTCGATGCGGCTCAACGATCCTTCGTATGTCGTGCCGTAGATAAGGTTGCGCTCGGAGCGATAGTAGGATGCGTCGATCGAACCGAACAGTGCGCGGATGGCATTGCCGTAGGTGAGCGACGCCGTATAGTTCTGCATGCGCGTGCGGCTGATGTCGCCCTCCTTGCTGGCGATCATCCGGTAGTCGGAGAGGATGTAGCCGCTGTAAGTGTCATACAGTCCGCCGATCAGCTCGTTGTACGATGCCCGGGCCGAGAACTTGAGGTTGTAGGTGAGGTTCGACTGCAGCGACAGCGATGGGGTGATGAGCAGGCGGTTGTCCGTAACGGTCCGGCCGAGATTGCGGTCTTCGGTACGCAGCGACATGAAGTCCAGCGGCACATAGAGGGTCGCCGAGAAGCGGTCGCCGATGCGGTAGCCGACGCTCGGCCCCGCGACGAAGTCCAGACGCCGCCAGTAGATGTCGTTGCGCAGGGTGTCGGGCGCCGGGAGGGTTGCGCCCGCGGCGTTCATGGCCGAGAGCGCCGATTCCATACGCTCCGCCTGCGCGTTGAGCGCCGCATTGAGCGTGAAATTCCACCGCCCCACGATATAGGAGGTAAAGGCCGAGTTACGGGTGCGGAAGCGCCGGCTGTCGAGCGTCTGGAGCGCATCGGGATAATCCGCCGGGGCGTCGAAGACCTCTGGGTAGAGCATCGGGCGGATGCGCAGCGACGTCGGTTGCGTCGTGTAGTCGGTCTCCGAGCGGAAGTTCACCGCCCAGCGGCTCCAGCGCCGCACGCCGGTGAAGAGGTTGCGCAGCGTGATCTTCGGAAGCCGGAAGCGCTGGTCGACCCGCTCGCCGTCGTTCACTACCCGCCCGTAGTCGGTGTCCCACTGACCGCCGAAGGTCAGCTTCTCCTGAAGGTAGTGTCGCTCGGTGTTCGAGCGCAGCTGCAGGTTCACCTCCGTGCGGTCGGTGCGGCGGTCGGCAAAGGTCTGTTCCTCGATCACGAGCGGTACGGCATCGGGCAGGTAGTAGGTCGTTGCGGACCCGCCCTCCGAGGTCTGGAAATCGTGGATGTAATGGGCGTTGGCCGTCAGTTCGAGATCCTTGCGCAATTTGACGATGGCGTTCGTCGAGACGGTATGGATCTCGTTGTCGAGGTACCGTTCCTTGTCGAGCGAAGGCTCGGTCGGACGGTGTATGCCCAAGAGCGACGAGGTGGCGTCCAGACCGTCGTAGAAACTCGTCAATTCGCGTGAGACGTCGTCGCCCGTGTTGTTGGTCTTGTAGGTGTCGATCGTCTGGAAATTGCGTCCGAAGTACATCGCCGTCGCCTCGGCGTTCCACATCCACGGCTTGTAGCCCGCGCCCAGTTGGAGCGTGGAGTTCCACGTCCCCCTGGCCTCTTTCTTGAGCTTGAGATTCAGGGCCGCTTGGTTCGAGGCGACGAGGTCCTTGAGCGCCTTGATCGGCTGGTGGTTCTCGTAGACCTCGACCGAGGCGATGTCCTGTGCCCGCACGTTGTTCGTCGCGATGCCGTAGCGCCCTTCGAGCATGTCCAGACCCTCGATGTAGAATTTGTTGATCGCCTTGCCGTTGTATTTGACCTCGCCCGACTTCGCCACCTCGATGCCCGGCATCTTCTGCAGCACGTCCCCGATCGAGCGGTCCGTCACGTCGGCATATTTGGCCACCGTGTAGGTCAGCGTATCCCGACGGCGCGTAACGGCCGGAGCCCTGACTATCACTTCGCGAATTTCGGTCGGGTTTTCCCTGACTGCGAAATCCACCCGCTGCGTCCGCGCCGCGACGAAACGCACCTCTTCATGGATGTTGAATCCCGTAATCGCCACCGCCAGCGAGTCGGCATCGCCCCGGTATTCGAGCCGGTAGACGCCGTCGTCGCCCGTGATGGCATAATTGTACACGGCACGCCGGGCCGTGTCCTGCAACAGCACGTTCGCACTCTCCACCGGACGCGACGTCGCCGCATCGCGGAGTGTACCGCTGATGATTATTCGCTCCTGAGCCCGGAGATTTTCGGCGGTTCCGAGGAGCAGCAAGGCAACAAAAAGTATCGGGAGTGTACGCATGGCAAAGGTGGATTTTTTTTGGGGCAAATGCTTAACAAGTATATTTTTACTCCAGCTCAAGCGGATTATAGGGAATCGGACTGCATTGATCATGGGTAATGAGCCGAGGTTGACCATCCTGAAGCGTCACGAAATAGTTTTGTCCCGTCTCGGCAAAGAACGAGTCGATCGGATTGCCGTAGACGGTGCGAACGGCCTTTTTTACCCGTTCGCGAGACATCTTGCGAGAGGGCACCTTGTAGCGAAGCATCGGTTCTGTGGGCTTCTCGATGCCGATAGCCCTGAAGCGGTACTCTCCGGAAGCGTCTTTGGCGGCCAAAACCATCCCCGGCAAACCGTGGAATTTCCAAAATCCGACAATTACGGGAAGATCCGGAGCATACCAAACACTCCATTCCCGTCCCCGGAATGAACACCGAGCTTTCAAGCAGCGGTATCCCAGAATCCCGCAAACAGCGTCGTCAAGTTCCCATTCGATTGCCGGCAACGGTTCATCATAGGTGTGGAACAGATTATTGATGTTGGGCAACAACACGCATTCTTCGAGTATCCGGCGGCGGAGATCGACGTAAAGTGCCGCGGAATATTGTACGCTGCACGAGTCCATCCACTCATAAGAAGTTCTTCGGTTCCGGTCGGTATGGTTCTTCGACAGTTCCCGAAGGTACAGACTGTAGAAACTTGTGTAGCGGCTCCCCGTTTCGGCAACGATTCTGTCATGCCGCACCAGCGTATCGATCCGAACGGTGAGGTCGTAGATGACACGCAGGGCGATATCATCGATCTCCTCCGGCTCGGCAGTAGAATAAAAACTCTCGAAATTCGGGATATAAGTACCTGAATAGACCGGCATGGTGCGTTTCATTTCGGAGAGCGGAACGATACGCTGAGCCGAAGCCGAAAGGCATGACAACAAGGCAATTATATAAGTGAATTTTGTCATCGAACTTGCTTGAAATTGTCATCGGGCTTGTCAGGAAGAGTTGTTCGTCGAATTTTTCGACGAACAACTCCCCGAGTTCTATTTAGCAAACAATGCCAATCGCATCTGCCGGGCGTTTGATATTGTTTGCAGCCTCGTTGGCGTTATTACCAGGTACATCGATCCAATAGCCTTCGTTCGGGCTATCGCCTTCGCCCCATTTGGTGACAACAAGACAGCGCCATCCGCCCTTGGCTTCGTTCATCTGTTTTTTGGTCAGTTGCTGTGCTGCAAAATTTTTCATGTTCGTTTTCATAGTCGTAGTTTTTGTCGATTTTGAATTCTGTTTCGGTCCGGACTTTTGCGTCTCGACAGGCGTCCTGAACTGCCGTTTTCCGATTCATATCCCAATGCTCCGGAAAAGAATTCTATTTTCTTATGCCTTGCTGCGTTTTAGTCGAACTTATGAGCTGTCGCACTCGGTTTTGTTCCCACCATGGGAGGGCTTTTTCGTCGAATCCGGCCGGCAAAACCGGATTCAACATTATATTGGTTCTTGGAATATTGTTTCGGTGCGAGTTTTTACCTCGGCAGCGTTTCCCGAAACATTATTCCCGTTGCAGCTCTTCGAGTTTCGAGCGCAACGTATCGCCGCGCAGATCGACGGCGACGATCTTCCCGTCGGCATCCAGCAGGAAGTTGTGCGGGATGGTCTCGATACCGAACATCCGGAACAGACGGTCGTAGTCCGGATCGTCCTCGCGCAGGATAACGTGGGTCAGCACCGTGCCGCTCCCGTCGGCCTCGACGGCCTGCTTCCAGCGGTTCAGATTCTCGTCGATGGATACGGCGTATACCGCAAGCGTTCCTTCGTAATCGCGGGCCGCAGCCAGCAGCCCCGGCATCTCCTCGCGGCACGGACCGCACCACGAGGCCCAGAAATCGATCAGCACGTAAGGCGTTTGCAGGCTGCACCACGACGTTTCCTTGCCCTCTCTGTCGGGCAGACTGAAGCTGACGACGGTATCCCCGCAGCGATACGGGATCGCCGGTTTGTCTTCGTCTGCATCCGTGGGGTTGTCCGCGTCCGAAATCGCGGAACCCGGAGGGGCTATCGAGAGTTCGAATCCGGCTTCTTCTTCGGCCGTGTCCGGGTAAGGGAGCGGATCGCCTACGATGCAGGCATAACGGTTGAATGCCTCGCGGCTCTCGGGCGTCATCGCGGGTATGGGTTCACCGGAAGGAGTCGTTCCCGTAAGCATCGAAAGATTCGCATTGTCGGGGAATTTTGCACGGATATATGCGTATGTCTCGGTCTGTTCGCTCTCCGACAGATCTGGCAAAAGATTGAGGCAGGCATATACCGCATTGAACCCGCTTCGGGTGGTCCGCAGCAGCTCCCGCCACAACAGCCCTTCGGCGCGGAAGCAGGAGTCGATACGTGTTGCGAGTGCTGCACGGCGGTCGTCGTCGGGCGACAAATTCAGAGATTCGGCTTGCAACCGTTTGCGCAGTGTTACGACCGGAGCCCCGAGGACGCTGCACAGCTCCTCTTGGGATTCGGACCCCGATACCTCCGGACGGCCCATCCGCCCCAGCGGCGCGAATGCGAAGTCGATCCGGTCGCCGCTTCGGACGACGATCGAGCCGGAAGAGAGCGGTACGCGTTCGATGAGCACCTCGGCCGCCACTTCGTCGAACGGAATCCGCCCCTCCAACACGAAACGCCCGCCGCAAATCCGGCAGGAATCGATGAAGGCCGCCTGATTGTCGAAATAGGTGAACAGATAAGCTGTGCGGCCCTCGGCATTGAGACTATCGGCGACCGAACCCGATATGCGGACGGAAGACGGATGCTGCCCGCAGACGTTGATTGTCGAAAACAAAAAAAGCAGATAAACAAGTGGATGTTTCATAATGGCAGTTTCTAAAGGTGATGGAGGCAGGTAAGAGACAGGGGATATCCCCTGTCTCTTTTTTATGAACTATGCGCAGCTTACCGTATAGCTTCCCTGTTGCCAGCCAGCCCGATTGAGTTCGATCTCCATTTTTACAGTCGCACCGGCAGTTGTCTGGCCGGGAAAATTACCATGAGCGATTTCTTGTCCGCTCGCTTTGCTGTAAGCTCGGCAGAAGGCGCCGCCTTTTACATCGTTCATCTGCTTTTTCGAGAGCTGCTGTGCAGCAAAATCTTTCATCGATTTCATAATTGTAGTTTTTGGTCGATTTTAATACTATTTGGATTAGGACTTTTGCTTTTCGACAGTATTCCTTGAACTGCCGCTCTCTGAAGCGTAAGAATGATTCTGAAAGATTATTATCTTTGCAGTGCCTTTCTGCGTTTTAGTTGAACTTATGAGCTGTCGCACTCGGTTTTGCTTCCTCGCGGGAAGGCTTTTTCGTATTCGGATGGCAAGTCCGAATCGGAAAAATTCATATGTCCAGTTCCAGTTTCGGATAATAGCCCTCGGGGATGTAGTTGATGTCGATTTCGACCGTCTTTTGCGTACTCATGTCGTAGATGATATGCTCCTCTCCGTCCAGAAACATCACCGTCAACGGGGCCAGCCACTGCCTGCGCCACAGGCGGTCGACGTCCTTACGCGAACACTTGACTTTCCTGTGCGACGGAATGATGGGCTCACTGCGGTTCGTACCGTTCAGCGCCTTGTCCGCATAGTCGTGAATCATCCGTCCGACGGGTTGTTCCAGTCCGATCGCCGTCCAGCGGAAGAGCCCCTCCGTGTCGGCAGCTTTCAGAATCAGCCCGGGCAGACCGCCCAGCTTCCACGGTCCGTGCGCCTGAGGAATCTCCGGCGCGAACCATGCCTCCCATGTTCGTCCGCGGAAGGTCGCGACCGCCTTGCGGCAGAGATACCCCGCAACCGTATCCGTCTGTTCCGTGATCCGCCAGTCCAGCGCTTCGACCGGCTCGTCGTATCGGTATTCTTCCTTCAGGAAGCGGGTAGAGACCATCCGTTTCTTCTCCTTCGGGAAAGTATATACATCGCAATACCACGGATGTTCATCGGGTTGCAGCCAGTTCCACACTTGGATGCCTTTTTCAAGACGGGCGATGTCCGTCCGCGGAATTTCCAAATAATGAAGATAGGCCATAGAGTCGATCCGATCGGTGTACTGACTGTAATAGCGACTCGTGCTCGGTCCTATTTCGAGCAGCGTACGGTCGTGCAGGATCTTCATATCCAACGTATCTTCCACATAGGCGAAGGCGTAGGTTACGCAGAGACGGCAGGTGTCGATCGGATATTTTGCGCCCGGGTCTCTGAGTTCCGGAAAATACTGCGCCGAAGCCGTCCCCCATGAAAGCAAGATTGCAGACAGCAAGATCAAGAAAGTTCTCATAAGCAAAAGTTTTTATTTACCTGCGGCCCATTCCGAGCCGCAGGTAAGGATGGAAGCTATTCGGTAGTTAAATTGTCCTTCCTTTTAGCTACGACGATTACAGATTGGATGCATGTGAATTTGTCACCGCGCCAAAGTCCGGTATCGGCATTTGCCAGTCCGTTGTCCATGGTCGAAGATCCGCCTTGGCCCTCATACATACAGCCGCAACCACACATTCCTTCGTGTTGGCCCCCGGCTATGTGTTGCATCTCCTTTTCCGAAAGATTGTTTTTTTCAATCTGGTTTACCTTGAGCGATTTCATGGTTCTCGAGTTTTAAGTTTTATACAACAGATTTTTATCGGATTTTTGTCCTGCGACGGAGTGTCCGTATCCGTCGTTCTCCGAATCTTACCCCGAAATCCGGAGAATTGTATCACCTCTTGATGCCTTTCTGTGTTTTAGTTGAACATATGAGCTGTCGCACTCGGTTTCGCTTCCTCGCGGGAAGGTTGTTTCATATTCGGATGGCAAGTCCGAATCGATACGAATGAATCTCTTGTCAAAGGGTTCCGCTGATTCGAGGAGTTCCGGTTCGAATGAATAGCGTATCCCGGTCCCGAACGATCGTAAACGAATGCTCGGATTCTGTTTTGTCGAAATAAGAGCGGGGAAGGTCGAACAACCGCCGACCGTCCACATCGAGAATCACATCCCCTTCTTCCACACCGAAATCCTGCCAATACGATCCTTCCTTCACGAAATCGACTACGGCGTGCCCCTCCCTGCTTTGGAAAGCCCGGAAACAGAATCCGGCCATCCCTTCCTGCCGGCTCTGATCCTCCTGCAGGGAGACGTATGCGATGGGGAACAGTTCGATACGGTGTCGGGCCGGATGGAACCGCAGATTGAACGACTTCAAAAAGTCCATGCCTGCCACGACCATCTCGCGCTCTCCCGAAATACGCCACGGACGCAACAGTTCGCGGTGCTCGATCCATAATTTGCGGTTCAATAATCCATATTCATTCAGCCGATAGCAAGTCGGTAAGACTCCGTTCTTGGAAGGACAGACGTATTTGCGTGTGGTCTCGTCGTTCAGGACCGCACGCATCGTACTGTCGGGCTCGGCATACAGATAGACGAGGGATGCGGGGCTTCCGGTATCCAATACCAAATCGACCCGTGGCCGCACGTATTCGTTCCGGCAATGAAACCGAAACGGGAAATCCCGGATAACGAACTGGTTTCCGACGACATCCAGCTGCAAGGAGATACCCGGCAACGAGAAAACGGGCCAATCGTATACGGCGAGGCATTTGTTTTCGCAATTGAGCTCCCACGTGTGGGTTTCTTCGAGCGGAATGGAGAAAATGCCGTCGGCCGCGAGCATGTTCAAAGAGCGCCCGTCCACGATCCGGCATTCGGAATAGCAGACCCGACTATTCCCGATCGATATCGAGACGGGGTGCTCCACGGTCATGCTGGGAATGTCTCGCCTGAAATCCCATCCCGACTTCAGTGTCTCCGTAGGGCGGAACCGGTCGATCAGACCGCTCTTTTCTGCAAAGCACTTGTCCAGAACGAGCATTCCGGCACTTCCCGTATCGAAAATCAGCTTACACGTATGAGCGGAATCCAACTTCGTTTCGATGACCGGATGTCCTATCATGTCGTACTCGAATCTCGCAGCTGCGGGTTCGAGGGTGCATACCGGAATGTACGACCGCGTTCCTTCGTCCCGGCGAATGCAGGCCGAAGCGAGGAACAGAATGAAAATAATGAGTATCCGAAACATGATAATCGTCCGCTTCAATGTAAACTTTCCAATATACTATAGCTTATATAGTTATTGATAAGTCTCATTATTTCGTTCGCCAAAAATCACGGCAACCGCCATTGCCATCATCTATCATAAGGGCAGAGTCGATGGTTTTATGAATCGAATTTTTATTTCCGGACCAATTGGCCTGTCCGTTTGCCTCGATGGAGGAGCCGCCGACATTTCGATAATAACAGGCGCAATTGCAGACATTTCCACCTTTGACGCTGCTCATTTCCTTTTCCGAAAGGTTGTTTTTCTCGATCTGATTCACTTTAAGCGATTTCATGGTTCTCGTGTTTTAGGTTTTATACAACAGATTTTTATCGGATTTTTATCCTGCGACGGAGTGTCCGGATCCGCCGTTCTCCGAATCTTACCCCGAAATCCGGAGAATTATATCACCTCTTGATGCCTTTCTTCGTTTTAGTCGAACTTATAAGTTGCTGCACTCGGTTTTGCTTTCTCGCGGGATAGTTCTTTTTGTCGGGCTGGCAAAGCCGCATGAAACTCCGGCGGGTTATCCGCAATCCGTTTTCAGATGATTATCTTTTTGGTTCCCTCCGCTGAACGGATTTCCCAGACGGTACGCTCTTCCGTAGAATATATATCTTCCCTCTTCTCCTCGGGGATGTCGGTCCACCGGATGCCGTCGACGGTCATAACGGTGTCTTTGAGACGAAGCCCTTGCCCGTAGGCAGCATCGTTCGTGCGGATTCTCGTTACCACCCCTTGCGAATCGCACCAGAACCCTGTCCGGTTCGCAGGTTTGGAAGGATAGGTACGCTGTGCCGGAACGAGGATGAGCCGGTCGTTCCTGAAATCGAGGATCATATTGAAATGCTTGAGTATGCGCATGCCGAGCGTGCCTACGATCGGTTTGCCGATACCGGGAAGAAAGTTCTTGAATTCTTCTGCATAGCTTCTCAATCCCGTATCGAAATCACAGCGCACGTCCGGCAGGACAAAGGGCGGCATATCGATGTCGACTTCGAAATCCAAAAGCTGCCGGTCGGGAATCTCCGCGCAAAAACGATCCTCGATTTTCCAATGGGGAATGCGCGAAACGAAATCTTCCAGTTCTGCCGGAGGGTCCGTAATGGCGAATCCGTACGGCGTGCCGGTATCGAGCAGATAGACATAATCCGTCGACAAAGAGCGGTCGCCGTAAGACAAGGTCGTCGGAATATTGACGAACGGAGCGATCTTCCGGTCTTTATACTTCGCAAACAGCAACGGATAAACGATGGCGTTCTCGGGCAAGGTGTCCGTCTCCCGAATGGAAAACATGCGGTTATCGAAATCGAAACACCAAATTCGTTTTTCGGTAGCATACGCCGGAGCAATAAGACATGCTAAGTCGACAGGCCCGACAACGTCAAACTCTTCGTCGGGAACATGGTAAATCCTGTTGTCGTTCAGCGATCGGCCGCCGAGCGATATATCCTCGACCGCGATATGCGATACGACGGCTCCGGACTGCGTAACGGTCAGAGAGTCGGCGTAATTTTCGGCGAGCGACTGCGGCAGCATGCAGCCGACCAAGCATCCCGTATCGAACAGCATTTCGAGCGTATCCGTTGCGTTGATTACGACGGGGGTAAAGATTCTGTCCTGATCGATGCGCAAATTCGTATTGTCGGCAGCCGGCGGCGTCCGTCCGTTAGACGAACAGGAAACCACGACGAATTGCAGGAACAACAGTGGATATAGAAACTTGTTCATAACTAAAACGGTTCATACGGGATCAAAACGCAAAACCAATCAACCTTATCATGCTCTCCGATGGGATAAGGATTCATATGGGCATAATGAGATATAATTGATTTTGCGTTTGAAATATAATCTATTAAGATTCCATGGATTACTTAGCTATAAGTACCCACTTATCACACAGGGTCCATGATCCATCTTCATTCATATAGCCTGTGATGTGAAGCATACCGGGCGAATGCAAACCGCTGGCTGCATTCGCATTCTTGTTGCTCGCTGTCGATGACCCTCCCGAATCGGCATACAGGCATGCACAACCACAACTTTCACCTCCAGTGACGTAAGCCATTTCCGTTTTTGAAAGGCGTGCCTTTTCGATCTGATTTACCTTGAGCGATTTCATGGTTCTCGAGTTTTAAGTTTTATACAACAGATTTTTATCGGATTTTTGTCCTGCGACGGAGTGTCCGTATCCGTCGTTCGCCAAATCCTATTCCGAAATCCGGAGAATTGTTTCGTCTCTTGATGCCTTTCTGTGTTTTAGTTAAACTTATTGGCTGTCGCACTCGGTTTTGCTTCCTCGCGGGGTGGCTCTTCATATTCGGATGGCAAGCCCGAACATGAAACTCATCCGTTTTCTCGGAACGTACAAACCGTCTTTTTCCCGGTGGCTCGTTCATATGGCGACGGCGACGGACATAACCACTGATAAACGCAATTCTTGCAGGATTCAGAGTCGCGAATTTTTCGCCATGCATAATTCTCTTGCAATTCACGGACGATGAGATCGTATATCGAATCGTCGATCGTCCCGAGAGACGGCGCCGTTACATCCGAATAAATCCGGCCGTCAGGCATTACTGTCAAATTACCGAATGCTTCGATATTGACTGCCTGGTGAGCGAAAATTTCGCGACGGGACAATCGGATTTGTTTAATGTCCGCTTCGGAAAGGAATACGTTGCAGTCAAAAAATTCCTTGTTATCGTCATATACCGGAACCATTGCAAAGTCTTTCACTTCAAGTTTTTCCACCAGTTCACTCCATTCTCTGTATTCGCGGTCGTTCCGGACGATTAAATTGTATCCGAACGGGAGCGACAACCGCTGTTCTTTTTCCATCGGCTTTTCCATGTCGAATGCCTTCGGCACATTGTCTGGCTGTTCGCAGATGAAACGTACCTTATATCCGGCTTTAGCGAGCGTATATGGCGCAGTTGTTTTATCATGTAAACCCGCATAGAGAAAATAGAATAAGATTTGTTCTTTATATGCCTTCAAACGTTGCTCCATCTGGATGATCTCTCGATCGGTAACATCCGAAACGACCAAATTGATTCTCTGCAGCGACGGAGTCCATACTTTGTCCAAGAATCGAACAATCGTTTCACTACTCAGATGCTCCTCCGAACAGATCGGATAAATAATCTGTTTGAAATAAGACTTGTTACAACATAGACCTCCGATGTATATGGTTAAAGAAGACAGATATTCCAAAACATTTTCTCCGATTTCACGCTCCGGATCCTGCTTCAGCCGTTTGACGTCGTGCTGAATATTGAGCATCGGCGGCAGAGAAATAATCGGAGTTTCAGAAGATGTAATCCGGCCGAATCCCCGGGTTGTGATTTCATTGATGAATGACCGTGCATCATTATCGAGAGTTTCCGGATCGAACGATGCGGAATACAAATTATCATAATCCTCGAATACTCGGCATAATTCTCTGATCGAATCCGTTACGTTGAAATGGAACATGGTTCCTCGCGCCGACTCGTATAACAAGCCTTCCGTTCCTTTTCGCCAAAGAAATGTATCGGGAGAAAGCGTAAGTTTCTGTTTCATGGGATTCGCAATTTAGTCTATCAAAACATCTTCCATCAACTTCTTGTACAAATGCGGATGACGGGCGAGATGAGCCAAACAATACGACGAATACTGTTCGAATGTCTCTTGGTTCATATAGCCACGGCAGATTGGTTGTGTCGCGTCCAGATCCTCAATATAGTACATACACTGAATACAACTTCTTTTCCTGTAACAGAGCGAACACTGACGTTGCAGTTTCTCCAGATAGCCATTGAATCGTGCTACGATAGCATCCAAGTCGAGGGAAACTCCATTTGCAGATAACTGTCCGAGAGCGAATTTATGATCTATGCGCTCGCATTGCAGAATTTTGCCATTGACCGTAACGAACAGTTTCTTACTGAATGGAGAACAGGTTCCCGTTGGTGTGTAGTGCAGTTTGGATTCGTCCAGGAAAAGGCTGTTGTAGTCCCTGAACACGTTCCCGCTGTATTGGTGCAAATACAATAGCAAATCATGTGTATTAGGTTCTGCCACAAACATCTCTTCAGCAAGTTTTTCGTAGTTTTCCGATTCGTGCAAACTCTCGATCATGTTCCGGTAGGTTTGCTGGAACTCCTCCACCTTATCAGGACGAATCCCCGAATTGTTCAGTTCCGATATGGTCGGTTTCTTCCCGAATTCGCGCATGATGAAATCATGTGTTCGGGCAACGCTGTTGCGGTTATGAAGCACGGCATTGAATTCTACATATCGGGTAAAATAGTCCGGATATTTCGCCTGTAGGTCCTTTACGTTTTTATAGACCCGATCGAACGAATTCTTCCCGTCATGAGTTACCCTGTAACTTTGTCCGTATTTATCGCCATCGAGACTGATCAACAAGTGAAAACGCTTCTCGACAAGATAGTCCGTATAGCGATCGAGCAACATGGCGTTGGTCGTCATCGAAAAGTTGAAATTTCTATGCACATCGAGTTTTTCGACATAATCGACCATGCGCATGATGAAATCCATGTTCATCAACGGTTCTCCGCCATAAAAACTGAGATAAGTTCGCGGTGCGGCAGAATGTGCTGGACATGTGCGCCACAAAGACACGAGATAATCGAGAAGGATCCTGCCTTGTTCGAATGCCAGAAACTTCGTTTCGCGTTTGTCGTACCCGAAATATAAGTCGCCGTACCCGCAATACTTGCATTGCAGGTTACATGCATCGGTAACCTCAAAGGTTAATTGACGTAAATTGACCAATGAAGATAGAACTTCATCACGTGTAATACGTCGATCATTCAAAATTCGCCGATTATCCATATTCGTGCTCACATTTAATAAATTCCACCCGGTACTGTACACCGTATCCGAACTCATATCCGATACTTTCGCAACCCTTCAGAGGATCTGAATCGCATAGATAGCCATTAGCCCACAACAAATATATACAAAAAACATTTTAGATTCAATTTATTTATCTAAAAAAAATGAGTGAAAATATTTCCGGAATATGATTTCGCTCGTATTTTACCGCTTACCAGCGAATTTGAGTTGCCGAGCAAAAAAAATATAGACTTATTGGATATGTGTTAAAATAAATATTATATATTTGTATATACAAAACAACGTTATGCATAATACGAATATCAATATAGGGGTTTAATCCATCATCAATATTCATATGAAGAGCTTCAAAATCGACTACGCAGCGTGTAAAACGAGCCCGGGCGGCAACATTATGGCGAAGATTGAAAATTTTCAATCGCATTTCAAAGAGCATGAAAGAATGGGGCTGAATATATATGCCCGATCCCCCATGATTTCCGCATGTGATCGAGAAGTCGAAATTTTGGACAGGCATACCGGTCAGGTAAACAAGATGCTGATGTTCGGCTCTAACAGCTATCTGAATGCAACGATTTGCCCGGCGGCGGTCAAGAAAGCTGCCGAAGTAATCCAGCAATGCGGCATAGGTACGGGCGGAGTACCTTTGTTGAGCGGAACATCGGATTATCAGAATAAATTGGAGAAAGAAATTTCGCAATTGCTCGGATTTGACGATACGATCTTGTTTTCCTCCGGCTTCACGGCCAATATTGGAGCCTTGGTAGGTTTGGTCGGTTCGAATAATTTATTGGTATTCGATAAGCTGAACCACGCGAGCCTCATCGACGGAGCATTGATGTCGGGAGCGAAAATGACACGCTACCTTCATAGCGACATGCGCTCTCTGGAAAAGATTCTTTCGCAGAATGCGGAACAATATCCATACGGAATCATGATTGTTACCGATGGCGTATTCAGCATGGACGGAGACCTTGCGAATCTGCCGGAATTGCTGCGCCTTGCAAAGAAATACAATGCGCTCTTATTGATCGACGATGCACATGCGACAGGTATTATCGGGGACGGGGGCGCCGGCACCTTGAGTCATTTCGGTATCACAGAGCGTGATAACATCATCGTGACCGGCACCTTGAGCAAGGCGATCGGGACAGTCGGCGGATTCATCACGGCAAGTCAGAAAATCATCGATTACCTGAGAGTTTATGCACGGAGCAACATGTACTCGACGGCCCTTCCTCAAAGTGTATGCGCTGCCGCATACGAAGTGTTGCAGGATTTCAAGAGACATCCGGAACGAAGAGAAGCGCTCGACCGGAATCATAATTATGTACGTTCACGATTGAATGAGATGGGATTCAATACATTACATTCTGTTACACCCATCATTCCCGTAATCATAGGCGATGAGTATGTGCTGACTAATCTGATAAAAGATATTTACGACCGGGGAATATTTGTAAATGCGATCTTCCCGCCGGTCGTTCCGCCCAAGATGTGTCGTATCCGAATCGGCGTGATGTCATGCCACACTCAAGAAGATTGCGATCGCTTGCTCGATGTCTTTTACGAAACAGGTAAAAAATACGGGATTATCTAAACTCGACTACCCACCATCGAAGCAGCCATGATATAACGACGAATAAAAGAGAGAACGAGAACTGAATTCCCGTCTCTCTTTTGTTACATCCTTATCATTGATCTAAACTGTAGGAAGAGCAAGAATGTTCGATGCGGTCTTGATTGCAATTAACCGCAAACAGAAATAAATTCTTGCCATGCCATCCATTTTTCACTATTTTTGAGGCGGAATTATACATACATTCATTATAACTATAAATCGGATTATACAAAATGGCAGGGAGGGTGAGACGCACGAATGCTGAAATAGACAATGCCGTCATGACCGAGCTCGAGAAATTGGTCGTCCGAAACGGATTCGACAAAGTGCTTGTAACGGAACTGATGGCCAATGCCAGTTTGGAGCCTCCCGTCTTTTATAGACGCTATGGCTCTATCGACAATCTTTATGACAAGTTGGCCCAAAGATACGACTTCTGGATCAACGACACGATCAAGATGCCGGAGCTAAGCGATTTGGGCCCCAAGTCGTTTTTTGCGAAAACACTGAAGACACTGTACAAAGAGTTATGCAATAATGCCGTCATGCAGAAGTTATTGCTCTGGGAAATGTCTACGGATAATGATACGACCAGAAGAACGGCCCGGATAAGAGATCTGATGAACCTGAATATGGTCGAATATTACGATGTCCTGTTCAAGTCTGCCCATATCAATATCCGCGGCGTTATTGCCCTGCTGATTTCGGGTGTCTATTATTTGATCTTGCATAGGGAGCGAGCCCCTTTTTGTAAGATCGATTTTAACACCCCCGAAGGTGAAGCGGCCTTTTCGGAAGCTGTGGATATATTGGTCGGGATGTTGTTCGACCGAATCGAGGGGCACAACCCAAAGCGGGAGAGTTACGAACGTATGATCAAAGATGGAATCAGCAAGAAAAAGGCTTGCCAATACTTGGGGGTCGGCATCGACGAATTCGATTGAATTTTCTATGGCATGCCGGAGAAGTGGCCTCGCGTGTTCCGTTTTTCAACGGATCGAATATGCTTCAATATTTTAGTATCAGATGCTTCCCGTGGATTTTTTCTTCATATGCCATTGAAATTTTATCCGTGATGTAGCAGGAGGGAAGCATTCGGCTTTCAGATCATACGACTGATAACCGTGCAAACAATCCACATCGAACGAATTTGTATTCGCTCGATCGTCGTATCATCGGCGGCGGTTTCTGGCGAGACGGCTAATCGGAGTTGCTTCGAATTTTCGGGAGATTTGTATACACGACGCACAAGGCGCAGATGATCGGCAACGATGAAGTACATATTCCCATAACAAATTTCCTCTGCCACAGCCTTCTTTCGTAATAATAATACAGATTTGCGAGAATCCGGGTTGAACCGCTCATCGGCATATGTGATGGCTATCTGCGCATTTGCGGCAAGAGTCGAAGAAAATATAAGTATTTCGTCCGCTGGAAGAACCGGCGGGAATAACATCGTTTCATAATTGTTATAAAGCGGAATACGGACAATGTTATCGTGAAGAGTTTCTTGAGAATCGTTGTCGCCGTAAATAAGCCAGTCGATAGAATATCGCGGAAATTTCTGATGAATGATATTTGCCATATTCTTGCTGATCCCGCATTTTCCGCGCAAGATCTGATAGAGATTTTCCGGACGCTGAAACCCTATATGACGAGATAGTGCGTATGTACTCATCCCTGCATTTTCTATGACTATTTTCAATCGCTCCGCGGGAGTGCTATTGGATTTTGCCGGCATACGTTATAGAACAACGAATTAAAAAAAATAAGAAAGCACGAACCCGACATTGTCCAGATCCGAGGTATCGCCAAACACCCACTTACGGAACAAGTCAAGCTCGTGCCGCACGATAATAGTGCAATACACGAGCCCCGCTTGTCTATTCCCGTAAGTTGAAGTTGGCGATTTTCAGATCTGGAATAAACAGCTAAAAGCTATCTTATGTCAATTCTTTCGTCTTTCCGGTTCTTGTATAATTATTTAGTGAAACAAAGGTAGTAAAGAATTTTGGAAAATCACTCGATTCGGATATATTCCGAGTATCGGATATCGACATATGGGTTATCCCCGGCTATGGTCTGGTGTATGGCTTTCACTCTACGCCAGAACCACCAGCCCTTATATTCGACCCACACGGCCTGCCGCAGCGTTACAGGCACACGGATTTCACCTTTCAGACGTCCGTTCTCGATAAGCCCCGCCAGTTGGATATGAGGCGTTATCATCTCCACTTTCTGACGTAATATCGGTACGGTATCCCGTATGACCACCGTATCGCGTACCACTGCATCTATCGGCCCGGTAATCTCGATTTCGTGGCGCGCCGCAGCTTCGAGGTTTTTGATTTTCACCCCGAGCCGCCTGATGGTCTCGGCATCCTCGACCCGGAAGCGTCTGTACTCGTCGAGCGTCAGTTGCAGCGCCTTGGCATCGAGCGCCATCGTCGCCGAATCCGCCTGTATACGCCTCACTTCCGAAAGCAGGGCCGTGCTGTTCGACCGGTAACGGTCCCGTTCCTCTTTCAGCCTCACCGTGTTCCGGTGCTGGAGCCACACGATGCCGCCAAGCACCACGACAGCTGCCAGCAGGCATTTTATGAGTATCTTATTCATAAGCTATCGCGCTTTCGGGGATGAACCAAAGAAACTCGTCCATGTACGCCTCTTCCAGCAGTACCAGTGCACCCCTGTTCCTCTTCCGGCCGAAAGAGAGGTCCTCGACGACGAGTCCGCGCCGGCCGGCCAGCTCGCCGAGCTTCAATTCGGAGAGCTCCGCCGAGGCTATGATCGTCACGTATGCATTTTTTACCATATTCTACCTCCCGTTATAGTGGCTATTGTGTTCCAGCAGTGAGCGGATGTCCTCACGTATCTCGTGCAGGTCGTTCTGAATGGAATTAAACCGCGTGATCGTCGCCTCGAACACGGCCTTGTCGAGCTTGATGGCGTCGATACGGTCATACTGGTCCTGAATCTTTTCTTCCAGCCTGTCGCAGCGGTGCTCCAGTTCCTGAATTTGCCGCGTGTTGTTCAGGTGCTGGACATACATCGTCAGCAGAAACGAGAGCACGACCGTAATCATCCTGAAATGTTTTATTACAAACTGTTTGAACTGTTCCATATATCTATTCCATTAGTAGTGTGAATGCTTCCCTGATGGCCCGGAGCAGGGCTTCCGCCGCCTTGCTGTTCCAAAACCCGTAGATGACCAGGGCGATCATGATTGCCAGATAGACCCACCAGGCAATCTCCTTGCGGTCAATCTTCCGGTTCTTCATCCTTGGGTGTGTTGGCGGGTACGATGACATTGAAGATGACGTTTCCGTCACTTCCCTCGATACGCAGGCGATTCTCCTCCTTGTGTTTGATGGGGAATATCTCCATGAGCGCCTTGGCGGCGTTGACCGACACGGCACGCAGCGGTGCCGGCGAGAGCGGGACCCCGAACCGGTCGGTATAGTCCGTCGTGGCGGTCTCGTCCATCACGGCTTTCAGCGTCTCCGCCACCTGCAGCTTGACGGCCATCGTCTCCATCTCGAACCGTTCGGAGGAGAGCAGCGCCTTGATATGCGCCAGCACGTGCGGTTTATGGATTAGGTAGTTGGCCGCTGAATGCGGATTCTTTACCGCCTTCTCGCCGAACACCTCGACATAGCATCTCTTCGGGCGGCCGGCATATTCCAGCCCGCCGTTCACATAGAGCTCGCAGAATTGCAGCTCCTCGTCGGAGAGCGTCTTCTCCTCCCTGTTTTCGGGTATGTTGTTCGTTTTTCCGGACATCTTCTCTTTTTGTTAAAGAGTAGGCGCTTTGTCCGCAGGAGGTTTTATGAAACCGGCTTTTGCCTGAATCAATTGCTCGATAAGCGTGTCGTAGAAGACCTGCGCCAGCGCGTCGGCACACGACTCGGCGTCGGCGAGCGAGTTGATCAGGCGCATGTTGAATTTGATTTCGAGGTCGTAGCCCGATATGACGGCCATGAGCTCGTTCCCGTCATAGCCGAGGGCGCCATAAGTTGTGCGGTCTGCCGTGCGGAAGGTGACGGTTTCGGGAACCTGCTCCCGGGTATCCTGCTTCTCCTGTTCCATGGGTTATATCTTGAAATGTTCGCGTGTCTTCTCCTTTTTCCGTACCATGCCCGCCGCGCTGCCTTCGCCGTTGCGCAGCCGCAAGGTATAGACTCCCAGTATGTCGAGCGTCGCCGTGACGTCCGCCGCCGCATCGTGGGCGTCGTCCAGCTCCACGCCCAGCCGCGGAGCGATCAGTTCCAGCTTGTAGGAGGTGACTTCCCCATCTGCGGCGAAGGCCAGCCGGCCGAGGTGCAGCGTGTCGATATAGTGGGGCTGGAAATTGCCGTAGTAGTCCCTCGTCCCGGCAAAGGTCTTCTCGAACTCGGCGATAAGCCCCGCGTAGTTCATCATTTGTTGCAGGAACCCGATGTCGAAAGCGATGTTCTGCCCGATAAGCACGGGTTTGTACTGGCTGCCTTTCGAGAGCGTATTCCGTCCGGCGAAGGCGATGATGTTCCCGGCAATCATGCGGATGTCCGCGCCTTGCGAGCGCAGGAGCTCCATCGTGATGCCCGAGTAGTCCAGCGCTGTCTGCTCGTACTTCATCGGCATGGATTCCATCAGCTCCTGTTCGCGTCGTGTGCGCAGCACTTTCTTTCTGGGCAGCCCCGCCTCCTGCCTGCGGTAAGGCGCGACATAGGCCTCGTAGCGCTCCATGACCTGCCACGTGTCGAAGCGCACCGCCTGCAAGGATACCTGCGTGCAGGCGCATTCGCGGCAGTCCAATCCCCCGGTCTCGAAATCCAGACCGATACCGGTGTATATCTTCCGTTCCGTTTTCTGTACCATAGCGTTATCGTTGAATGAATAAAAGCGTGTTTTTAGTCGTCTGCAGGGTGTTGCAGCCGCTGTAATCGCTATACCGGATCATGGCCGTGAGGATGACGACCTTGTCCTTGAGCGACTGTATCTCCGCGCGGTGCGCCGCGTAGCAGTCGTTCCAGACGACGCATTCCGTAAGTCGGTTGTTCTGCGAGAGCGTCAGCTTGGCGAAGCGTTTGCTGCCTCCCGTCTCCCGGTCCTTGTAGACGTGTTCCGTCACCTCCGCGACCGTGGCGCAGACGGCGGCACGCCGCCCGTCGTTCTCGTCGTGCGCCACCTCTTCCAGCGAGAGGTAGGACGCCTTGCCCTTGACGGCGGCCCGCGCCTCCGAGTTGTCGAAGATGCGGCGGTAGTCGATGGAGCCGATGCCCGACACGGCGATCTGCTGCTGCGACCAGAAGTAATGCCTGTCCCGCGTTTCGGCCGGAAAATCCTTCTCGGGGAGGGTGAATCCCAGCTCGCGGGCGGCACGTTCCAGCACGGCATAGCGTTCCGTCACCGCCCGCACCTTCTCGACACGGTCAAAACAGCCGGCCAGAATCATGTTCTTGACATGCCGCGCGTTGACCGGCACTTTCACCGCCTCGTCGGGATTGTCGGGGTCGTCCCAGTATTTGTACTTTTTGAGCTTGTAGCGGAAGATGCGGTGTATGAAGTTCTCCACGCTCCCGAACGGACCGCGCGCCCGTTCCGAGACGATGTACTCCACGGTCTTCATGCCGACCTGCTTAATGCGCGAAAGCGACCAGAATATCTCGTCCGTGGTGTAGTCGGTGAAGAACTCCACGCCCGAGCGGTTGATGTCCGGCGGCACGATCTTGGCCGGGGAGCAGCGCTCCATCTCCGACATGAGGGCCGGTATCTCCCTGTCGTCGGCCCATTGCAGGGCGACGGTATAGAACGCCGAGGGGAAGTTGGCCTTGAGCCATGCCCCGCAGTAAGCCGTCAGGGCGTACGCGGCGGCATGGGAGCGGTTGAACGAGTACCTTCCCGCCACCTCGATCTTGTGCCAGATGGTTTCCGCCTCGTAGTCCGGGCAGCCGTTCCGTATGGCTCCGACGATGAAGTCGGCCTTGAGCGTAGCCATCAGGTCGGCTTTCTTCTTGCCGATGGCCTTGCGCAGCAGGTCGGTCTTGCCGAGGTCGAAACCGCCGAGCGTGTGGGCCACGGACATGAACTGCTCCTGATAAACCATAATCCCGAACGTGTTTTTCGTCGCCTCGTAGCAACCATAATCGTAAACCGGCGCCACCTCGCCCCGGCGGTAGCGGACATAGTCCTCCGTGGCCCCGATGTCGAGTGTCGCGGGGCGGTACAAGGCGTTGACGGCGATCAGGTCCTCGATGCAGTCGGGCTGCACGTCCTGAATGAAGCGCGTGATCCCCGGCGAGGAGAACTGGAAAACGTTCTGCGTGTTGCCCTCCGAGAGCAGCCGGTAGGTTTTTCCGTCCTCCAGCACCGCTTCCAGTAAATCCCTGCCATATCCCAGTGTTTTGCTTTCCAGAAGCTGTCTTTTCTCAAACTTCGTTTTCTTCATATCCGATCACCTTTTCCCCGTTGTATTCTAGCCGCTCCATGAGTGTTTCCTGCTGTTCCACCACGATCTGCCAGCCATATGTGACAAAAAAATCTACGCCATCTTCTGTCATGGTGTGGGACATGCTCCTTGCCCCAAATCTCTCCGCACTTCCCACCAGCCAGAGCACCTCATACAGTCCATCTGCCACTGCAGCCGCTGTTTCTTTTTTGTCTTTTTCCTCTGCCCCTGTGTAGCGCACTTTCAGCTTTGCCTCCACCGCCCTGCGCCGTCCCAACAGCCTTTTCTGCGTGGTTTCTTCCACTGTCACGGAAAAACAGGGTACTTTCGTCTTTTGGGGCACTCGCTCTCCATACACAGGAAGTGAAAATCCTTCTTTTAACGCCTGCATCACTGCCCGTTTCAGCAGTGTCATC
>OHHQ01000258.1_pt1 | contig 34350 bp, 25 predicted proteins | sample 1568051 | NCBI WGS metagenome assembly OHHQ01 (sample SAMEA3879567, study PRJEB24766) | human gut metagenome | biome: human-associated habitat; feature: feces | place: USA | collected 1985/1987
AACCCAAAGGTCGTAAGTTCGAGTCTTGCCTCCGCAACTAAGAAAAGCCTTCCGGTCTGTGACCAGAAGGCTTTTCTTTTTTCGTAATCCAATGGTTTACGGGGTGGGAATCATTGAGTTTTTCCCGTAATCCATTGACTTACGTACCGCAAACCATTCGCTTACGCCCAACAAGTCATAGGCTTACGTCCGGGGGCTCTTATTGGTTTCCCGGACGTAGGGCCTACATCTCCTATCTCAAGGCAGGCAAGATATATTTCCATATCAAGTTGATCTCGGCCTGCATATCGCCGATATTCGCGGTCATGGCGATTACCGCATCTTGCTCGGGCAATATAATAATGTATTGTCCATTGGCTCCATCGGCACGAACGGCGTTATGGCGGCAACGCCACATCTGGTAACCGTAGCCTTGCAACCAGTCGCTATCTTTCGGCTTCATCTTCAAGTTCTCCGGTCTCATACCGGCGGGCAAAGAGGCTATCTTGGAGGTGGTGGCTTCCTCTATCCAGCTTTCGGGAAGCAATTGCTTATCGTTCCATTTTCCCTTTTGCAGGAAAAACTGACCCATTTTCGCTAGATCCTCGGTCTTGAGATACAAACCCCAACCGCCGCAATTGATGCCTTGGGGACTCTCTTCCCAAGTAGCGCCGACGATACCCAGCGGACGGAACAGACGGGGATAGAGATAATTGATCACCTTCTCGCCCGTCACCTTCTGGATGATAGCGGAAAGCATATACGTGCCGAGGCTGTTGTATACGAAATAGGTTCCCGGTTTATGTACCAACGGCGCCGAGAGGAAGAGCTTTGCCCAATCGGCCTTCTCGTTCCCCTCCTGCCGTACTAAAGCGGTGGGATCGACATCATGGCCGGAGGACATGGTCAATAGGTGACGTATCTCCAGCTCTTTCAAGTAAGGGCTTACCTCGGCCGGTAATTGGTCGGGGAAGAAGGAGATCACCTTGTCCGTGACCTTCAATTTACCCTCGGCGACGGCAAAACCGATAGCCGTAGCCGTAAAGGTCTTGCTGACGGAGTTCAAGACGTGCGGCGTATGGCGGTCGCCCTCACCCAGCCATTGCTCCTTTACGACCTTTCCATGCTGGAGGATCATGATACTATGCAAGTCTTGATCCGCCTTTTTCACCGCCCGCAGATAATTGCCGAACGCCTTATCCAAGGCTTTCGAGGCTTCCGCACGAGGGAGTTCCTTGGTCAGGTCGTTATAACTGATCAAGTCTATGCTCTTATCCTTCAAGGCTTGCTTCACCTTCGGACTGGTAAAAAGATCGGTCACGCCTTGACGGTCCATCGCCACGTTCTCGTAGCCGATATGCCCGACAGTCTTCATCTCCTCGTTATCCAAGGCCGGGTGGTCCAAGAACATATAGCGTTTGCCGGGTTCCAGCTTATCCAACATCCGGATAAAACTGGCTTCCTTCTCGGCCGGGGTCTTGGAGGCTCCATCATATCCGGAATAGGTGAAATCATATTCCTGCATCGCCTCTACCCGATCCACGACCGGCAGATGATATTCCTCGGACAAGCGGCGCATCAGCTTCACCACCTCCGGATCGAAACCGGTCGATCCCATATGGCCGGAGATATGGCTGATCTGGGGAATGTTCTTCAAGGCCATCTCTATCTGGGCCCGGGCCTCCTGCTCGATCTCGGCCAAGCTCCATGTATTCTCCAGAATGGCCAGACCCGGGTAGGCGGGATTCGGAGACATCATCGGCAAGAAATAGCCATCGCTATCGGTCAAGCTGGGACAATGCGTCAGCGGACGCCATTTCACGTTATCCCATTCGCTGGTCAGCGTCAGGTGAAGCCCGACATCTATCCCCGGGTTCTCCCTCAACAGCCGGGCGGCCTCGGGGAACCACGAGGTGACAACCATAACCTCTATACAGGTCTCCACCCCATTCTTATACCCTTCCATACACGCTATATTGGCGGAACGGAACGACCCCATGTCATCCGCACGGATGATCAGGCGGGGATTCGTGGCAGGCTGGCTGAATGCCGGCCACGTAGCGGCGAACAACAGGCAGCCGCAAAGGATTCTTTTTACATTTGAAGTCTTCATGATATTGATAAATAAGTAACATCTTTTCTATACTTGGGGATGGACCACACAGAAGGTGCCGGAAGATTTGCTCACCAACTTATCGTCGCAATAAATCTCGCACTCACAAAAGTGTATATTCCGTCCCGCCTTGATCACGGTACCCTTGGCGATCAGCTCATTGCCCCAAGCGGCCCGTAAGAAAGACATTTTCAATTCTGCCGTCAGCACGTCTTTCTCCAGCGGGGTCATCGTATAGGCGGCGAAACCGGCGATCGTATCCGCCAAAGCAGCCAAGACACCCCCATGCGTCACGCCGCTATATTGTCTCTGCTCGTCATGCAAGGGCATATGCGCCTCCACACGACCTTCCTCGATAACCGTGAAGTCGATCCCCAGAAAATTCACATAAGGATTCGTCTTCGCACGGTTAATCAACTTTTCTTTTATTCTCTCATCCATATCTTTTCTATTAACGAACCGTTATCTTACAATCATCCAGATTATCGATAATGGCGAGGCTCTCCACACGTATGCCCTTTTCACGCAGCAGATTCCCGCCATCTTGAAACGCCTTCTCTATAATAAAACCCATACCCTCGATCACGGCTCCCGATTGCTCCGCCAACTCGACCATTCCCATGGCGGCGTTTCCGTAAGCCAAGAAATCATCGATAAACAGGATATGATCCTCCGGAGTCAGGAAATTATTGCTGATACATACCGTATAGTCACGATCCTTCGTGAAGGAATGGACCACGGTAGAGAGCATGTTCTCCATCGTCTTCGGTTTCTTCTTCTTTACGAAGACCACCGGCAGTTGCATGATATAACCCACCATAATGGCCGGGGCGATACCGCTCGCCTCGATGGTCACGATCTTGTTAATCTTACGATCTTGAAAACGACGGATAAATTCCTCGGCGATCTTATACATCAACATCGGGTCCATTTGATGGTTGATAAAACTATCCACTTTAAGGATACCGCCGGGATAACAGCGGCCGTCTTGCAAGATGCGTTGCTTCAATAATTCCATAATTTGTTATTCTGTTTGATCTTCTTTTACACGTATAAATAAATTCGCCAGAATGGCCGTCAAGCCCCCCGTCGTAATACCGGAGGAGAAAATGCCACGGATCACCTGAGGGGCGGCCCCTAAAATATCCGGCATCAGCTCCACCCCCAGCCCCAAGGACAAACTAACCGCCAACACCAACGTGGCCTTCCGGTTGATATCTTGGGCGGCGATAATACGGATACCTGCCGCCGCCACCGTACCGAACATCAGCAGGGTAGCCCCTCCCAGCACCGGATCGGGCATCAAGGAGAAGACAACGCCGACAACCGGGAATAACCCCAACAGGATCAGCATACCCGCTATATAATACCCCACGTACCGGCTGGCGACTCCCGTCAGCTGGATGATCCCGTTATTCTGGGCGAAGATGGAGTTCGGGAAAGAGTTGAAAATACCGGAGATAAACGAGTTCACCCCATCCGCCAGCACCCCGCCGGAGACTCGCTTCAGGTACCCTTCTCCCTCGATCGATTTTCCCGATATCATCGAGTTGGCCGTAATATCCCCCGTAGCCTCGATCGCCGTGATCAGATAGATCAATGCGATCGCCACGAATGAAGAGATATTAAAATCCAATCCATATTTGAAGGGAACCGGGATATTAAACCCTCTCAAACTCTGCGAGGAGACAGCCTCCATATCCACCATCCCCATGGCGAAAGCGATCGCGTAACCGATACACAACCCCAGTACGATGGAACTCATCCGCAAGTACTTGTTCTTACAACGATTGAAGAACAAGACACTCAGCAAGACGCACACAGCTACTCCGACATTACGCAAACTACCGAACGTACCGTTATCCATAGCCGTATACCCCCCGCCGCAAGCGACCACCCCGACCTTGATCAAGCTCAAGCCGATGAGCAACACCACGATACCCGATACCAAGGGAGTAATCACCGAGCGCAGATACTTAAAAGTACGGCTCACGATCATCTCTACCGGAGAGGCGGCGATACAAACGCCGAAAATAAGGGGAAGCCCTCCCGCCAAACCAGCCGTGATAATCGGGCCGATAAACGAGAAGCTGGTTCCTTGGATACATAGCAGCCCCGCCCCGACCGGTCCTAATTTACGACATTGAACGAATGTGGATACCCCGGAGGCGAACAGAGCCATGGAAACCAAGAAACCGGTCGTCTCCAGATCCAGTTTCAGCGCCCCGGCGATAATCAAGGGAGGTGTTATGATCGCCACGAAAATAGCCAGCAGATGCTGGATGGCGGCAAAAAACGTCTCTTTCAAAGGCGGACGGTCATCAATCCCGTAAATCAAATCCGTATTCATCCTGTCTCTTATAATTTCAAGTCTAATAAGGTCTCCCCTTTTGCGCTCAACACTCGCAGACTCATCTCGTTTCCTTTCTTCCGCAATACCATCACCGTAGCCGAATCGAGCTTATACCCCCCGCCTACGATCACCGGGAAGTTGTTTCCCAACGAGCCTTTCGGGTGGAAGGCGTATTGATGCGTATGGGCGGATATATTCACGTTGAAAGGGGCTTTCGCCAACAGGCTTCCCCAAAGCTCCGGACAAGGCTCATAGGCATCCCCGTTTCCGTAGATAGGGATATGGTTCAATAAAACCCGCTTCGAGGCTTGCTTGAACTCCTTGCCGTTCAATTCTTTCGAGAGGAAACTCACTTGATCTTTCCGGAGACCGGTGAAATCGTTCAGGCCATAATACACCCATGTGCTATCCGGCTTATCCTCGCCGCAATCCAGCATGACGAAACGGGTATCTCCCCAGTTGAATGCCCCATACGTCTTATCGCCCACATAGTCGAACAAGGCACGCAGGCCGATCGAGTAAGCGTTGCGGATCTCGTGGTTGCCTCTCAGGAAGAAGGCGGGTACACGACTGGCGCCCACCTTCCCGCATAAATAGGCCAAGTGATACAAAGCTTCTTTCTCATGGGCCGGATCGTCGATACAATCCCCGTTAAATACCACGAAATCATAAGGGATATCACGCACCTGCTCGTATAAAGCCTCCAAGGTCGGGATCTGCTTATGCAGGTCGTTAAAGATCAAGGCCGTGAAATCCTTTTGGGACACGGAAGGGAGCGTGAAGGTGTAGAACGGGGATACCGCCGTCTCGCCAAACTCTTTCTTATAGGCTTGGTAAAGCATGATCTCTCGCGAGCATACCCGGTAGTAATAGGTTTGCCCCGGTCGTAGGTCCGTCAGCCGGATCTTATTATGCAAGCCGTTGCATATCACTTGACCGTCCACGATGGTGCGGGCCTTCTTCAAATTCAGCGTGTCCGTACCGTATTCTACCCAACTATACGTAGGGACATGGGTCTGCCACATCACCGTTATACCGCCCTCCGTAGGATTTTGGAGATAGGGCGCCGCATAAAAGATCTCTTCCGGCTTGGCCTTCAGGCGAACCTCCGTCACGACCGGGCGATGATCCGATGCCACCGCCTCTTCGGGAACCCATGCGGACAAACGGGTAAAGGGCTGTCCATTCTTTACATAACCCGCTATATAGTCCAAACAGCTATCCGGTGCGGAAGCCGGGAAGGTAGCCTGTTTAGGATTGCTCAATAGCAGGAAATCCTTGCTGATTTCCGTGATAAAGGGGGAATGCGCCGTAGCGTTCCAATCCCCGGCGATAAACAGGGGCTTATGCGCGGAAGCGGCTTCCCGCCGAAGGATCGGCAAGGAGAGCATCCGGTCTTCCGGCGTCAAGGAGAGGTGCGTGCAGCAGAAGATATATCTCTCGAACTCGACCCATAGCAAGACCCGTTCCTCCTCCCGTCCGGGAAGGGCGATATAGCGGTAGCTTACCGGCTTCTCCTTGCTCAGCATACCTACTCCGTATTTACCGCCATCGAAGTCGATGGCCGGGGCGTAGGTAGGGAACATCAGGGTGCGTTCTCCCAACGTCCGGAGCACGTCGATCCCGCCGCTTCTTCCGGTCACGCTATCTACCTCCTGTACGGCGACTACATCGGGGGCTACCTTACGTATAGCCTCCGCTATACGCCCGAGGTCCGTCACCTCATCCATGCCCCTTCCGTTGCGGATATTATAGCTCATGATACGCAACGTATTCCGCTCGGCATCGCCGCTTTGCTGTGCCAATGCCTTATTTATGGGCAAACATCCGATCATAACGATCGCCCAAATAAACCATTTCCTCATAGGATTCGATCTAATGTTTATATTCATTTTATATCTATACCTTAACCGAATATCTCTTTCAATGACTGCTCGAACTCAGCGATATCCTCGCCGGAAGTATCCCAAGAGGTAACGAGACGGGCCTCGTTGATCTCCTCGTTCCACATATAGAAGAAATATTTATCTTGCAACTTCCTCAACGCCTCGGTAGGGATCGTGAAGAAGAGCTGGTTGGACTCGATCTTCTGCGTAAAATGAATCTCCGGGTATTGCCGTAGCACGTCCGCCAGCTTGGCGGCGCTGATATTCGCTTTCATGGCGTTCTCCAGCCAGAGGTTATTTTCCAGATAAGGGATGAACTGGGCGGAGAGATAACGTAGCTTCGAGGCTAACTGAGCGGATTGCTTCCGGTAAAATCGCAGGTTCTCCGTGATCTCCGGACGGAACGAGACCACGGCCTCTCCCATCATCATACCGTTTTTCGTGCCTCCGAAGCTCAAGATATCCACGCCCGCGTCTACGGTCACTTGGCGCATCGTGCAATTCAGGTAAGCGCAGGCGTTCGCCAAGCGGGCTCCGTCCATATGCAGATACATATCGTACGAATGTAAGAGATCGGCGATCGCTTTCACTTCCTCTATCGTATAGATCGTACCTAATTCCGATACTTGGGAGATATAAACGGCCTTGGGTTGCGAGTGGTGGCAAACCCCGAAGTTCTTCAGATGGGGACGGATCAATTCCGGTGTCAGCTTACCGTCCGTCGTAGGGATCGTGACGATGGCGCAGCCGGTCATTCGTGCGGGAGCACCACATTCGTCTACGTTGATATGAGCGGTCTCGGCGCACAGGATGCTATTAAACGGACGGGTCACGGCTTGCAGGGCCACGGAGTTCGCCCCTGTTCCGTTAAACACGAAAAAGGGAGAGGCATCCTTGCCGAACACTTCTTGTATCTTACTTATAGCGGCCTCTGTCCAAGGATCATCACCATATCCAACCGCATGATTATCATTTGCCTTGATGATCGCATCCATTACCCGGGGATGCACGCCGGAATTGTTGTCACTAGCGAAACTTCTCATCTTTAAATCTGATTTTTCGCCAAAAGTACGGATTTAAGATGAGAACGAAGATATCCAAGTAACTATTTATCGCTATCCATTACGTTATTCTTATTTGTATGCGTATATGAATATATCAGATAAACGACACAAGGAATAACCACTATACTACAAAAGAATAAATAAGGTCCCATAACTATTTCCTCCTTTTTTTACTGTTTTCAGCCCTTTCTCCTTCCTTAAAATAGCGGATACCCGCCCAAAAAGTAATTATAGCAACAATTGCCGCATTTATATAAATGATCCAACTCTGCTGTTGATAATTACTGATGAATGTACTAATGATTCCGCCAGTCACTACATACTTAGCGATATCCATCAACCATTTTCCGATTTCTTTTTTCATAGTAAGATTTTTTATTTGTCAAGACAAAGATAAATAGAATAATCCATACCGCACGTTATTTTACCCGAAATTGTTCCGTTGCGTAGAGGGCCTCGCCGGTTCGGGTGAGGCCTTCGATGGTGATGGTGAAATCACCGGTCAGGTCGGAGGTGGTAAAGGGGATGGATATAGAGGACTCGCCGTTTGTCCGGATATCGGGTCGCCAAAGTAAGGTATGGCGGAAATCCGGAACGGGAGATCGCTTCTCGGTCTCTGTCCGGTAAGCGGGCATATAGAAGATGCGCTGGGCTTGCGTGCCCTCATAATCAAAGAACTGGGTGGAGTTATCGACTACCAGACCCGGGTAATTATGCTCATAAGAGGAGAAGGAGGCGATACCGTCGAATATCTGCCCACCGAATACGTACTTACCTTTATACACATCGATCTTCCGGATTTTTAGGGGATCGTACTTAAAAATGATCTCGTGATCGGTGATGGGGATACCATCCAATAAAACCAATGAGTTACCGATCGTATACCCGATCCGCTCCTCGGTCAGGACCGCCAACCGGCGAACCCCATCCATCTTACGGAAGCGGAGGCCGGGGATAAACTCGATCACGACTTCCTCCATCGTCGTGAAACGGGTGTACTCATCTAAAAGATAACTCCAATCCGGTTGCCACTGGAACCAAGGCTTCTCCGCTTTTTCCCGAACCAAGGAATCAGACCGGTAAGCATGCAACACCTGTAGCCCCACGCTCCGCTTCACCAACTCATCTTGCCAAGCGGGATTCAATCTCAAGGCGGGAAGCTCCTTCTCCGGATGCGTAGCGTAAGGAGATTCGATGTCCACCCGGTAGCGAGAGGAGGAAGGGGATAAAGCCACCGTTACGATCTCATGCGTTCCGGATATGTGTTTCGTAAAGAAAGTCACCTCACCGGCGGCACTCAATTGCCCTCCGAAAAGACGGATCTCACTCCCGGAAAAGCCTAATAGAGGCCTTACCGTCTCTTTAGACGAAGGTTCGCCCGTAGATATATCGATCATTTTACCCGTCAGAATCGGTCCTTCGTATTCCGCCAATAAATTACCATGAATGGGAGGTTGCCCTATGGAAGCCATTTCCTTTTTCCAATCGACGATGCCATTCCGCACGGAAGGTTTGTATAAATCAATCCCGGCGATAGAGACGGATAGGGTCCGCAGATCCGATGGCAAACCTTTTATCCGGATTTCCCCTCCCGAGCGTGTGTTATAGACTGTCTGGTCCGGTGATACGGAGATCAGGCTCTCTTGTCTTGTAAATGAGTAAGAGGGCAATAGGGTATCCGTCATCATGGCCTCATTTGTCACGAATGTATTCACCACCGTTAGCGGCTTCTCGTAGAATACTTCCTCGCCTTCATTCCTCATATAGCGGGTATAGGCAACCAGCCGGTAGTTTCCGGTCGGCAAGGAAGAAGGTAGCTGCAGGCATCCCTCGCCAATGCCGTTCTCCAGCACCAGTTGGGCTTGCACGACCGCCGAGGCGCTATCAAGTAGCTCCACATAACCGACCTTGCTCACGTCGGACAACTGCCGCTCCGTATCCGTCGTTAAGAACTTCATCCATACAAGCTCACCCGACAGGTAAAACTGCTTATCCGTTTGTAGATAAACCCGCTCTCTCAATTCCCCGGCGAAAATCGTTTGCCCCGCCCATAAAAGGCAGAGAACAGATAAGATCAATTGTTTTATCATAGACTTCTCCATAACAGCTAAAATTATAAATGACTAGTCGGCCACCAAGAGGGCTTCTGTTTCGACCCATAACGGCCGCAATCCATACAACGTTTCAAGGCGAAAACATTACTCTTCGAATCCATCGGATTATAGACCACATACCCGTAATCCGAATTATCCTCATATTCCTCCCCCTGTACGATCGTGCTCGCGCAACCCGTAACCTCAGCCTCATAGATCTCCTCGATCTCCGGAAAGAAACGCTTGAGGCGGGTGACTGTCGATACTTCCACGAAGCCGATCACCGGGACTTCCGGATCCGTCACGCAGCGGATATTCCCTTTCATCTCCGAGGGGATAGGGGCGAACAGGCTACCGGACTCCTCTATATTCTTCTGCAAATTAAAGTAGTAATCGTAAGCTTCCCGACGCAATGCGTATTGCTCCACCTCCGCATGATATAATATGGAGAAACGACGATTGTAGGGATGATACGAGGCCAGACTCTTGTTGGAGATCACGTTCTCCGTAAGCCTCTCGGAACTACCTAAGGAGATCACCTTCGAGCTGTCCTTCCCCCAACAATAATACCAGTTATTCGATGTAAGCAAATCGTACATTACGACCACATTATTTATCTTCTCGGCCTCCATATAAATCTCCGCCTGCACCTCCCAATTCTCCTTGTACATCCAGCGAAAATAAGAGGTTTGACCTTGAGCATTATGCGTAGACACACAAAGACGAACATCCTCTCCCGGCCCCTTCTTCAGCAAGGAAATCGAGTCGATCGGAGGCGTTATCTCCGGCCCCAGATAGTCGGACTCATACTCCAGCCCATCCAGCGAGATACGCAGCCGATACCGGCTACCCTGATCCAAATCTCCCATATCCACCTTATACTCCCCTTTCCCGGAGGAATTAGCGCAGGCGAAAACAATTCCATCCTCACGCTCCACCACTACCTTAGCGTTATTCACGAACTCATCCTCCGTGAAATCGTCGGTCAGGCCCACGCTTCTCCGGAGCTTTATCGTAGTCTCGCCATTCGTGATGATACCATCCACCACCAATAAGTCCCGTACCTGCTCCAAACCCTTCGGCTCGTAATCCGTGACACAGGCGGACAATAATAACAGCAACGCCCCGAGCTGCCAACGAAAGCCTTTTATATAATCTTTTATCTTAGATCCTTTCCTCATCTCAACTTCCTCCTAAAACTTTATATTATATGAGATAAACGGGATAGGCACCCCGAATATCGCCATCTTATATCCCTTCAATTTCCCGTTCTCCGATATATAATACACCGAGTAGGCGTTCTTTCGCCCCGTCAGGTTATAGACCCCGAAGGAGATCGTGCTATGCGTGAGCAAGGTCAGGTGGTGGCTCGGCTCGATATTGAACGAGGCATCCATCCGGAAGAAGTCCGGGATACGGTATTGGTTACGGTCGGAATAGTAAACAAACTCACCGCCCCCATAATGATACTTGGAGACCGGTAAAGTAATCGGCCGCCCCGTGCTATAGTCGCAATTCAGCGAGAAGCTGAAACGATGCGTGAACTTATAGTTACCCACGAACTTCAAGTCGTGCGGCTTATCGAAATCGGCGGCGTACCAATCCCCGTTGTTTACGGGGGTAACAATCATCGGGTCGTTCTGCCGCAGTTGCGTGCGAGAGTAGGTATAGCTTACCCAGCCATTCAACTTCCCTTGCGTTTTCTTCACCATCAGCTCCACGCCATAGGCACGGCCCTCAGTCCTCAGCACGTCCGTCTCGATATGGTGGTTCATCAGCAGCTCGGCGCCGTTCCGGTAATCTAGGTAATCCTTCATCGTCTTGTAATACCCCTCCAAGGAGACCTCGATCGTATTGTTCAAGAAATTCCGGTAGAGCCCGGCGGCCACTTGCATACCCGTCTGCGGCTTGATGTTGGCGTCGCTCAACTTCCACGTATCCGTGGGCGACATGATCGTCGTGTTGGATAGCTTATGGATGTTCTGGCGCATCGTATTAAAGCCCGCCTTCACGGAGAAGTCCTCGGTAAAGGCGTAACGGGCGGATACCCGGAACTCCGGCCCGTGGTACGTCTTGAACGCCCCGGTCTTATCCACCCTGCCCGTCACGGTAGCCAAGGAAGGCAGTTGGTCGTCGGCATAGAGATTATAGGTACGGGGTCCCAAGACGTTAAAGATGGAATAACGCACCCCCACGTTCAAGGAGAGCTGGGAGGTGATATCCCAACGATCGCCCACGTAGATAGCGGACTCCACCGCTTTCTCCCTCTCCATCCGGTCCTCCTTCACCAGCGACTCCCCGCCATAGGGAAGGTATTTCCCCGGCTCCAAGCCGTAGAACAACGAGCTGGCTCCGAAATCCAGCGTATGCTTATCGCTCAGGTAATGCGTGAAGTCCATCTTCCCGTACATCTGGTCGATACGGAAAGCGAGGGAATAAGCGTTCACCGGGTTATCCGTGTTGCGGGTATTGTAGCCATAATGGTCGTAGCCGGCGGTGAAGACCCCCGTGAAACGATCCGAGAAGATATGCCTCCATTTCACCGAGGCGTTGGCGTTCTCGTAGGCATACCGCTCATCCGCGTTAAAGCGGAAACGGTCGTGGCTGTAGTAGCCATTCAGATACAGATTGTTCCGCTCGTCGAACTTATGGTTGATCGTGGCGTTCAGGTCGTAAAAACCGGCGTTGCCATCCTTATAGCCGCTCTTCTCGGGGAGCTTCTTCAAGATCCAGTCCGAGTAGGTGGTACGTCCGCCCACGATAAAGGAGGTCTTCTCGGAGAAGAGAGGCCCCTCCAAGGTAAGGCGGCTGGTCAGCAAGCCGATGCTCGCCGATCCCTTGAACTCCTTCTTGTTCCCCTCCCGGCTGTTGATGTCGAGTACCGAGGAGATACGTCCGCCATACTTGGCGGGGATGCTGCTCTTGTACAGCTCCATGTCCTTCACCACGTCGGGGTTGAAGACGGAGAAGAAGCCGAACAGGTGGGTCGGGTTATAGACCGTGCCGTCGTTGAAGAGGATCAAGTTCTGGTCTGTCGCCCCGCCCCTCACGTTAAAGCCGCTAGAGGCCTCGCCCACCGCCTTCACGCCGGGGAGCGACATGACTACCTTCATGATATCCACCTCCCCGAATGCCATCGGGATATTCTTTATATCCTTCACCTTCAGTCGTTCCACGCCCATCGTCGTATTCCGCACGTTGGCGATCTTCTCGGAGGAGATCGTGACCTCCTTCAAGGTGTAGACCTGTTCCTCCAGCTCTATATCCAGCTTGCCGTCGGAATGGAGCATGATCTGCCGCCGGGTGTCTTTCATGCCCATGCCTTGGATGTACAGCTCGTGCCGTCCGGGAGGGAGGCGCAGCGTATAATAGCCGTAAGCGTCGGTCGTGGCCCCGATCATCGGGTCCTTCACGAACACGGCCACGCCCACCATCGGCTCGCCGGTCTTGAAATCGCTGATATTGCCGGTCACCGTGACCCGGTCCGCCGCCTTGCCCGAGGCGTCGCCGATCTCGTAGACCTTGTTCTCTGAGGTAGCCTTCTGCTGCTTCCGGCCCGCCATCAGGGAGATACCGGAGCCTTCCTCGTCGCCATCGCCCTCTCTCCGCTTCTCCCGCAGGAAGAAGTTCTCGGGCAGGGAGGTCATCAAGGTGTTATCTCTCAATACGAAGAAGGCACCGCCATACGAGGATACTTGGAAGGGAGTCCCCTCCAACGCGTGCCGCAACGCCACCAAGGGCTCTTCCTTCTCACTGTGTACGCTGACGATCGTGGAGTCCGTCTCCAAGGGTTGCCGGTAGACGGGCTGTCCGGTCTGCCGCTCGATAGCGTCGAACACGACATTCAACGTAACTTGCCGGAAATCCAGATCGACCGTCCGCTGTGCCCTCGCCGCCCAGCCAGACAGCAAACACAAAACCAATAAACATATCCCCTTTCGCATACCCCCTTAATTTTCAATTTTCAATTCTCAATTTTCAATTCTCTCATACTGTCTCACCACGGCTACGATGGCTTCCTCGGGGGCGTGCCTGAAATCCAGCTTTCGCTGCTTGATATACCGGGCCAGCTCTTTTTTCTTGGACTTGAAGACTTTCAACACGGAGCCTTTGCTCCTCACGGTATAATAAACGCCCTCCTTCCGGATGTAATATTTTACGGACTGATCGAAGGAATCATCCAGCTGCATATCTTTTATCGTCTTGGATAATGTACAAGACCATTTCCCCAGCACGGTACACTTCCCTTCATACAAGCGTAGGTAATAGCCTTCCGGCAGGTTGCCCGACCGCTCGTCCGGATGCCTGTAGAAGATATGGTACCCGTGAAACTCGGCGTAGTCTACCCGATCGCTCGGCAAGACGATATTATAGCGATTGTCCGGAGAGAACAGCAATAGCTCATTCTTGTACAGGTCTAAACGCATCTTCACGCCCTTGTAGAGGATGCCTTCGAAGCTCAAGTCCCCGGGTACGTATTCCTCGCTCTTCAAATAAGGATGATTTCTTATCGAGGTGGGATATTTCAATTGCTCCTTCCCATGGTAGATCACGGATTGGACGGCAGCGGAAGAAATATAATCTCCCCCCACATCTTGCGCCCCAGCCGTAGCGATAGCCAACGCGCATACGCATAAAAGCCCCAGAAGCTTTCTCATAAGATCCAGATTTAAAGTTTCATGCCAAATATAGGCATATATATCCGACAAAGCAACAACTTCCGAGGAATTATCACGAGGATAATATAACTTTGTGACGTTTTCAACTTTAACAATTAATGATCCATGAAAAAAAGTCAGTTTCCGGGAAGCGGAAACAAGCGTGAGAAAGCTGCTGGATAGTCTGGAAAATCTCCGAAAGGCATGGGTGGATTTGATAAAAAACGCAAGGGAGGTACATAAGTTGTTTAAAGACTACCAACCGGAGGAGGATCTGGTGAAACGGGAGAAGATCATCTACACGGGCTCCGTGAAAGACTTCGTGCGGCTGATACTGCCCATCCTCGATGACCAACGGTTCCGGGTAAACGGGAAGACGAACCGGGAAGCCATGATACGGGCGCTGGACGAGGTGTTCGAGATACACCCCAACGGCTGCCCGGAGCCAAGGAGCTTCCGGAGCATCCTCTCCGCGATGCAGGAGGAATACGGAAAGGCGCATGAATAACCTATTTCCCTTTTTTTATAACAAAAGTTAAAACTTGGGAGGCGTCCCAAAGCGCCTCCCTACCTTAGCGCCATCAAGCCAGAGATACTGGCTCTTTTTTTATCATTTAAATTTATATCATGATAAACACATCTTTATTCGCCCTTTTCGGGCGATACCAGGGAGACGCCTCGCTGGAGGGAGTATTGGAGAACATCCGGAGAGGAACGTACAGGCTGACCATCGGCGAGATACGGAAGGCGCTGGCGGCGGGCGAGAAGGAACGGGCCGCCAAGCTAAAGAAAACCCTGCCCGCTTTCACCCCGCAGGCCACCTACACCAAGAAGCGCCTCAATCCTTACATCACCGGCTACAACCAATTGGTGATACTCGACATCGACCACGTAGGGAAACGGGAGCTGGAGCGTATCGCCCCGCTCGCCACGGAAGCGCCTTATACCGTGGCGTATTTCCGCAGTCCCAGCGGCGACGGGGCGAAACTCATCGCTTACGCCGCCACGAGCGAGACCGCCACGCCGGGTAATCACCGGAGGGTGTACGAGGCCGTGAGCCGCTGGTACGCCACCCGGCTCGACGTGGAGCTGGATACCTCGGGCAGCGACATCGGGCGGCTTTGCTTCGTATCGGACGACCCCGCCCTATATCTCTCGCCCGCCTACCGCCCTTGGCTGGAGGGTACCGGCGAGGTGCCGGAGGGCCTCGACCCGCTACCCCTTACCTGGAAGGAGGAGGTAAGCAAGACAGCTCCCGGGACGAAGAAAAGGAAGATGGCCTCGCCGCTGGAGAAGGCTCGCCGGACCGCCGAGCGGAAAGGCGCCTACGCCGAGGGCAACCGTAATAACTTCATCTTCGTCATGGCCGCCCGGGCGAACCGGCTGGGCGTGAAGCAGGCCGAGATGGAGGCTTACGCCGCTACCGCCTTCGCCGACTTGCCGGCGGACGAGCGCCTCACCGCCATCAGGAACGCCTACAGCCACGTGGAGGAGCACGCCGCCGAGAAGGGCGCCGCCACGCCCCGGGGGACAGGCCGCGGCTCGCTGGACATCGCTGCCGTGGAGGCGTATATATCCGAGCGTTTCCTCACCCGCAAGAACGAGGTGAGGGGATACGTGGAGGTGGCCACGAGAAAGAAGCGGAACGGCCCGAAGCCGGTTTTCCAAACGGTGAGCGACTATTGGGTGAACAGCCTCTGGCGCAATCTCCAGAAGGCGGGCTACGCTTGCTCGCCGAACGACCTCAGGGCCATCCTCCTGTCGGACTTCAGCGAGACGTATCATCCTTTCCGCAGCTATTTCGAGGGGCTGGTCCCGTGGGACGGGGTGACGGACTGGATCGGGCAGCTGGCCGATACCGTAGACACTACCCGGCAGGCTTTCTGGCGGGGCTGCCTCAAGCGCTGGCTCATCGCCCAAGTGGCTTGCTCCATGGAGCTGGGGCGGGAGAACCACGCCATCCTCTTGCTGGCCGGCGGACAGGGGCTGGGCAAGACCTCGTGGCTGCGGAACCTCGTGCCGCCCGAGCTGCGGGACTATCTCTTCACGGGAAACATCGACCCCTATAGCAAGGATTTCCAGCAGATGATGGCGGACTGCTTCTTGATCGTCATCGACGAGATGTCCGGCCAGAGCTACGCCGAGCTGAACCGCCTCAAGGCGCTTACCTCCAACGGGGTGATCTACCAGCGCCGTCCTTACGGGCATTACGCCGAGACGCAGATACGCCACGCCTCCTTCGCCGCCACGGTGAACGACCTGCACTCGCTGCCGGACGATAACGAGTCTCGCCGTTTCCTTTGCTTCGAGGCCACACGGATCGATTACCAGTCGCCCGTATGCCACGCCGGCATCTACGCCCAGGCCCTCGCCCTCTTCCGCCGGGGCGAGAAATACTGGTTCTCCGGCGACGACATCCGGAAGATCAACGAGAACAACGAGACCTTCCGCCAGCGAAGTCCCGAGGAGGAATTGTTCTTCACCTACTTCCGCAAACCGGAGCGTTTCGACACCCCACAGTATCTTACAGCGAGCGATATTATGGCGAAATTAAGTACGTTTGCACGTATCACGCCGACACGTTCCAGTATACTTACGTTGAGCAAGGTGCTGAAAAAACAGGGTTTTAACTACGTAAAATCGAACGGAAAACGCCTATTCGAGGTCGCAGAGATCACCTTAGAGCAAGTAAAAGCCAATTTCTATCGCCCTGAACAAGAGCGAGGGGAATCCGATGAAAAAGAAAAGGATAAACCTAAGGATCAAAAGGATAACAGCGATCCTAAGTTTCCTTTATAAATACCTTCAGGGCGATTAGGGCGATCTTTTACGTGTTCGCAAAAACATTTTCCGAAAATAAAAAATAGATACACACTTGGTAAGTAAGATACAAATTTATTTCAGCAGAAAAGTTTTCCAAACCACGTAAAAGATCGCCCTAATCGCCCTGAGAACCCATTGGAACACGACCGGAAAACCTATGAGATACGGATGCTAAGTCAATGGAATCCGTCTCGCGTTCCATTGACTTAGCGCCCCTATTCCACCCAGATACCGCACGGCTCTCACGGCTCGCCGAGCGACTCGATGATGGCCCGCACCATGGCGGGCGAATAGACCCGCTCGCCCTCGTGGTAGCCCAGCGAGCGGAGGCGGCCGGGCAACCCGGGGTAGATCGTGATCCAATGTTGCAGCTTGCGGTGGGCCGAGCGGGGATGCAGGTCGGGCAGGTAAGCCTCGGCCAGCTCCATCCGCCCGTACGCTCGTATCTTGAATGTCGTTTCCATATCCTAAAGATAGTGAATCCCGGGCATATCTCCATCATGGATCAGCCATTATTTCTCGGTAAATTCTTCATCATTTTATCGAAATCACTCTCCAACTGCTCCATTTCCCTTTTTCGATAGATATTGAATTCTTTCTCAGCTTTTTCAACAGCCTGCCTATGAGATACCGAACCTTTCCCTTCGAGTAGTTTGCGTTGAAGCATTATTATCTGATTATCAAGTGCTTTTATCCAATCAAACATCCGCATTTCCCGCATTTCCAATGCTTGAAATTCCGCAAAGTCAAGAAACTGGGATACAAGGAGATTCAACCGTTTCAGTTCGTTTTCAGAAAGGTAGTTCTTGGCTATTTTCACATCATCCCGAGTTATATAATTCCCTTTGAAATTTGTCATACCGACCATCGGCTTATCGCTATCTACACGTTCATAGATTATTTCAGCGGCAGTATGTTCATGAACCGCATAATGAAGCTTGTTCTGAACGGTGGCAAAAAACTCCCGTGTCATATCCGCACGAGGGTCATAATCAATGGAAGTGGCATAAATATCCGTTACCTGTTGGTAAAAATTACGTTCAGAAGCCCGGATATCACGGATACGTTGCAATAATTCCCTAAAATAGCGATTTCCTCCTTGCTTCAACCGTTCATCATCCATCGTGAAGCCTTTTTGGATATATTCGTGCAATCGTTCTGTCGCCCAACGCCTGAAGCGTGTGGCCACCTGCGACTGCACCCTGTATCCCAACGCTATAATCACATCAAGATTGTAATGGTCTATATTACGTTGTACTTGTCGTTGCCCTTCTTTGCGAACTAACAAGAATTTCTTGTGAGTTGCCTCGCTATCCGACAATTCATTGTCTGAAAATATATTCTGGATATGTGAGGCTATATTTTGCTGGGTCGTATCATAGATCTCCGCCAGCTGTTGCTGGGATAACCATACATCATCGTTAGCAAAGCGGGCATTGACTTTCGTCACCCCGTTTTCGTCTTGGTATATCACTATGTTGTTTATGTTCTGTTCCATATTTTCCTAATCATAGAAGTTCTTCCCACAATGCGAAGATAAACTATTTCAATACAAAAAGTGAGTGTCTTCAAAGAATTTCGCAAAGGCACTTCAATTTCTTCACTTATAATTCACCCGAAATCACCCTAAGTCACCCAAAGCGACAAAGCCCCCACGCCCTGTCGTATCTTTGTATCAACATTAAAAAACAACACATTATGATCCGCTACAAGAAGTATCAAAACAAGAACGAGAAGAACGTGACAACCTTCAACAAATGGTACGCCCGTGCCGTATGTGAGGAGACGGTAGACATCGCCGCCTTGGCCGAGCACATGTCCACCCACAACACCCCCTTCTCCACCGGCGCCATCCACGGCATGCTGAAGGACATGGTGAATTGTATCAAGGAGCTGCTGATGGACGGCAAGAACGTGAAGATAGACGACCTCGGTATCTTCAGCGTGGGCATCCGCTCGAAGGGGGCCGTCACGCCGGAGGATTTCTCCACGCAAGGCAATATCACCGGCGTACGCCTCCGTGCCCGTGCCACGGGCAACCTCTCCAGCGCCTCGCTCAAGCTGACGGCCAAGCTCCGTGAGTACACCGAGTACTCGAACGGAGAGGTGACCCCGGGAGGGGGCGATTCCGAGAGCCCGGACGAAATCTAGGGAATTGAAAATTGAGAATTGAGAATTGAAAATTAAATGGAGAATCAAATGGAGATTTCTGTATTTGTAAATAAGTTTGCTCCGCTGGCCCTAGAGGCCGGGCGGGCGTTCCGGATCGATCCGGTGGTGATCTTGGCACAGGCGGCCATCGAGACCGGTTGGGGCGAGAGTACGCTCTGCCGGGAGTATCATAACTTTTTCGGCATCACGGCCTACGGGCTGCCCAACGTATGGTGGACCGGCCGGTGGACGGAGCTGTCGGCCCGCTCGCTACGTTTCCGGGTCTACCCGGACGATAAGTGCTCGTTCATGGATTACTGCCGCCTGCTTCGCTCGGCCTATCCCCGGGCAGCGGACATGAGCGCCAACCCTAAGGCTTTCGCCAAGGAGATCGCCTACAGCCCCTACATCAGCGAGGTGAACGGCGACAACCGGGAGGCTTATCGTAAGCTGATCGTCTTGCTTTGCCGAAAAATCAGCTCGCGACTATCAATCGTCAATCAAAAGGGCGGGCAGATGCCGCCCCTATCATCAACTGTCAACTAAAATGAAATACCTTGAACTCATCCTCCGCTGCCTCACGGCGCTCCTCCGGGTCATCTTCCCGAAGAATCCCCCTGTTCCCGAAACGACAGACGCTACCGGCGCTGCTCCTTCTCCTGCTAGCCCTCCTCTCCCTCCTCATGCGGGAGACGGAGGTGACACTGGCGGCGATCGGCGCCTCGCTGACACTCTTCCGCCCCGACGATCCCCCTCCTCCCCACCGCCCCCCGGGGCGGATTGGCTGGGTATCTCCGGCTATACCCTCCTGATCACCGGATGCGCCGGGTGCCTATTGAAGTACTGGGGGTATTAGGGAAAATAGGGATATCAAAGAGTAAGTTTTTTACCGGGTGCGGGTTACGTGCCCGGTAAGAAACAATTATTATCCCATCATACCCGTTAGAAGTTCTTGTTCCAAAAACGAGTATACATATTTAGGGCTTTGGAAGTAAAGACCGGTAGCCTTGTCACACAATTTTGCATAAGTGTCCGAAGTATAAAGCGTGTCCACCGCCTCCATAAATGTCAACCCACGCTTCTCCACAAGCAATACGATTAAATCCGTAGCCACATGTTCTATCATATAATCAATATCCGTCATAATTTCCGAAGATAAGATATGGCACGCTCTGTTCCGAAAAAATATTGATAAGTAACCCCTTTGAAATATTTAATACGGCAAAGAAACTCTTCCATATCAATACTTCCATCTTCCAATTTTTGGATTTGGAATCCTACTCTATCATTAGCTATCGGCCCATAAATAACATCATATTCATGCTGAAAATTATCAGCCTCATTCCTATTCCTAAAGATAAAATTTGCCCAATCTTCCGTATATGCCTCAAAAGAAAGATAAGACAAGCTTCCATCATAAAGGCATGCTTCATCAAACTCAAAAGCAGAGATCAAAGGAGTCCCCCCCAGTACTAATGCCCTAAATGTCGCTAACTTCAGAGCTTGGTCCTTCTCTGCCGACAAATAAAATCCACGTCCAAAATCTTTATAAGGTTTTGAACGCCCTAGATCAATCTTATCTATCATCACATTACTTCCATGGTAAAGTATCATCCCACAGCCCCTCCTTGGCGTTTCATGTACATAGTCATGGATTCCAACGCATCGGTAAAGCTCAACGTATGCATAATGTCATAATGCTCGTCAACCAAACATATGCCACCATATCGTTTGACATAACGATAGGCCTGTGGTACACTTAGCCCATTTCGCTCGGCGAAATGACTGATAAGCGACATCAGATATTCCGCCTTATCCCTCAATATATCACTATTCATACCGATTCTCAATTATACGTTTTTACAAATATACGATTTTTCCATAAACCCGCTACTAAAAAGCCATCGGTAAATTTTGATCGATGATCTCGGCATCTTCAACGAGGGCATCCGTTCGAAGGGGATCGCCACGCCGGAGGCTTTCTCCACGCAAGTCAATATCGCCGGGTGCCTCTTGAAGTACTGGGGGTAAAAACGGAAAACGCCGACCGGATTGATTCCGATCGGCGTTTCTTTATTTGCGAATAAGCTAAACGTCTTACATAACAGTTATACTTACAGAAAAGGAATCTAATCTATTCCCATTCACGTCATAAACCTCACAAGTCAATAAATATCCTCCTCTTGCAGCAAAACTGACAGAACAATATTTACCATTTGGATAACAATAAGCGTTTGCTCCTCGTATACTCCAGACATAACGTCCATTAGAAGGTAAATCAATATCAATATGGGGTTGCCATAATTGATAAGATCCAGACGCGCTTCCATTCCATGTGATGCTAGTAAGCCCTACTATGGTTCTATAAGGATCATCATATCCATAAGGATCATCATTGTAAGACTGAGCACATACCATTTGCACCGTGAAAATCGTGAATAACAAAAAAATCAACTTTTTCATAACCTTCTAATTTAAAAAATAACATAAAAAACTTCTAGTTTCTCCAAGCTTCCGGCTGTACCAAGTACGGAGTACCTGTTTCCGGATCTGTACCCAAAGTCAAGATCTCATCGTCAGGAACGGGCAACATTGTCTTTTTCGATGACAGATAAGAAGCTCCCGCAAACTTAGAGATATACTGTTTCTCATAGTCCACATAGGCTTTCAACTCACTAGCCATCACGTCACCACCCCAACGAGACAAGTCAAACCAGCGCTCACCTTCCATAGCCAACTCTAACTTACGCTCCATGCGAATCGCCTTGATACAAACATCTTTGTTTGAGAATGCGGCATGTGAAGAAGGATATTCGGCAATCTTATAATTAGCGGCTGGAGTCCCATCATCCAACTTAACAATATTAACATCCAAAGCCGCACGACGACGAATCTTGTTAACCTGCTCCATCGCACCTTTCAGATTCCCAGCGTTAGCCAAGCATTCAGCATATAATAAAGTCAAGTCACGAACACTTAAATATTGCAAGTTCATAGCAGAACCCGGTGCCCAACCACCATACAACGCTTTCATACCAGCCGCATCCTCAGCCTTGCTATATACATGCTTTTTCGGCATGAAGATACCGCCATTCGTAGCATCTCGTACCCAACCATTCTCTGGGAATCCCCAATCCTTATAAGGAATACCAAAACGACCTACAGCAAAATCCAATCGAGGATCGACCGCAATGTTATTATCGTTAACGGCTAGCACAGCATCTTGGGAACTATCGGAGTTACGAACAGATACACTTTTCTTCGTACGATATTCACCGTTCAAGTAAGGAAGGCCATTCGCGTCTACTTGGAACGAATTCACCAACTCAAAAGAAGGCTGGTAGAAACCACAACATCCACCGGGACCTGTATTATGCGGATAAGCTAAACAGAAGGGAGCACCCCCCATATTCTCTGCCGCATTTGAGTATTGTACCGCAAAAACGGATTCCTTACCATTTTCTGTCAAAGCATTGAAGTTATTGTCCAGATCATCTTCCAGTCCGTAAGCCATACCCTTAGACGTAACACCATTGGTCAACACATCCGCTAAAATGGGTTGCGCTTCCGCCAAATCACCATGCCACATCAAGATCTTAGCCTTCAAAGCCTTCGCAGCGGATTTATTCGCCCGACCAACCTCACCAACAACCTTAGGATCATCCGATAAATTCGCTATAGCATCATCCACGTCGGCAACGACCAAGCTATAGATATCTTTGTCATTATGCACCTTTGGGTCATTCTCTTGATTAGTCTCATCAATATAAGGGAGATAAACACCAAACACACGCATTCCCTCGAAATAAGCCAAGGCTCGTAAGAATTTCAACTCGCCTTTACGCATTTGGCGAATTTCCTCCTTCATATCCTCCGCATTTTCCAAGACCTGAAGAGCCAAGTTAACACGTTTGCTCATTTGATACACCCAAACCCATTTTTGCTTGATATAGCCATTGGTCGACAATGTATTATACAATTCTATCTCATTCACCGTAGATTGGTCGTTAGGGTCTGATCCCTTGTTGGCATCACCCCCATAAATACCACCCCATACCCAGTTAAACGGAGAAGCTTGATAGGGATCGTATCCTTCCACAGGAGAGGCTAAACCCGCATAAGCACTAGTAACCAGCAACTCCACACCTTGAGCATTCGCCAAAGCCTCCGGGGTCAAAACTCCTTGCGGCTCCTTTCCCAAGAAATCATCGCCACAAGAACCCAAAGTCAGCATACTGGCAAAAGCCAACGCTAATATATATTTGTTGTGTTTCATAATAAAATTCATTTTAAAAGTTAATCAAATCCCTAAACATTAGAAAGCGAAATTTACACCGAACAAGAAACGCATCGTTGAAGGCCATCCACCCATATCAACACCTCTCTGTAGGTCTCCCCCGCTTTCTTTGCCCATATCCGCATTCGTATATTCCGGATCCAATCCAGAGTAACCGGTAATAGTCAGCAAATTCTCGGCTTGTACATACAAACGTAAGTTTTGGATACCCACCTTAGATAACACGCTCTTCGGAAGCGTATAACCCAAAACCACATTCTTCAAACGCAAGAACGAAGCATTCTCTACGTAATAAGAGTTCGAGAATTTACCAGAATAACCATCGTTCGAATCCAAGATCGGTAAAATGGCATTGCTGTTATCTGCACCGGGAGTCCAAGACTGATCACGCATACGCTCAGACTTGTTACCGTTGAACATCCAGAAGTCTGTAAAATATTTCGTATTGTTAAACAGGTCATTGCCGATAGTTGAATACCAGAACATCGTGAAGTCCCAGTTTTTCCAAGTAACCGTAGCGTTTAAACCAGCGATCAAATCAGGATGGGGAGAACCGATGAATGTACGGTCTCTTTCCGTCAACTTACCATCCTTATCCACATCATCGAACTTAAATTTACCCACCCAAGCCTTGGCGGACTCAGCGTTCAATCCGGATTGTCCTAGAGGCGGTAAGGCCAAAACCTCGTCAACGTTCTCATAAAAACCATTCACCTTGTAACCGTAGAACTCAGAGATCGCATGTCCTTTCGTCGTACGGGTCACGTTTCCATCCAAGCGGGTTCCCGCTCCCCATAAGGAAGCATCATCCGATTCGGAGATACGCAGCACCTCGTTCTTATAATGAGAAAGGTTCAAACTTACGTCCCAAGACCAATCACCTTTTGAATCTCTATAATTCAAGTTCAAATCGACACCCGTATTCTTGATATCGCCGAAATTGATATACGGTTTCTTGATCTCCGGGTTAGCAAACGCTGAATATTGAGCCTCGATCAACATATCCGTTGTCTTCTTCCAATACCACTCAGCGCCAATATTGAATTTACCATTTAAGAAAGTAGCGTCCACACCGACGTTCCACATCTCTGTAGACTCCCACTTGGTATCCTCGTTTCCATATTTATCCAAGATGAAACCTGTCGTAGTAGAATTATTCTGTCCGTTCAAATCGTAGTCAGAGCGTTTCGGATAAGTGGCAAGTTCCATAGCATAGTTCGTGATACGAGGTACCTCAGAGTTACCAGTCTGTCCGTAACCGACACGCAACTTCAAATCGTCCAGCCAATCTCTCGTACTTTCCATGAAATCCTCTTGGGAAATACGCCAACCTAAAGAAGCGGATGGGAACACACCATAACGATTAGATTTTGAGAAACGAGATACACCATCCCGACGAATGATACCAGTGAACAAATATTTATCATTGAAAGAATAGTCTACACGACCGAACAAGCCAAACAAAGCAAACTCACCCTTATATTCGGAATTCGCCAGACGCTGGTTGTTATTCTCACCCATATTCAACACCCAACTATTCGTATTATCCTCAAACAAATAATTGTAACGACGACCGGTCAACTTGCGTCCCAAACCGTCACGGATAGCCTCCGTACCCAACAGGACGGTAAGTTTATGGATATCATTAAAAGTTTTGTTATAAGTCAACGTATTCGTCCATACCCAACGATAATTAAACTCACTTTGTTCCTCAAAGTTATTCTGTCCCATAGACTCAGAGAACTCCGGATTTTTCTTTTCCATGCGATAATAATACCGGTTCGTATAATCGATACCGAAGTTCGTACGGAATGTCAAGTCCTTGAAAATATCCGCCTCAGCCCATAAGTTACCAAAAATACGGTTGCGAGTATAATAATTCTCCTTATTACGGACTTGATTGGCTATCGGGTTCTGGAAGTTACCCGTACCGGAGAACTTTGATCCAGCGAAATTACCTGCGATATCATATACCGGAACCCAAGGAGAGGCACGATATGTCCACGAATAAGGATTAGATTCCGCTCCATTCGCACTCAAACCGTTATCTTTCGTGAAAGCATATGTTAAGTTCTCACCCACACGTAACCAGTCACGTACATTGAAAGAGGTATTCGCACGCACTTGATAACGCTGATAGTAAGAATCAATTACCGTACCGTCTTGTTTGAAATAATTTGCACTTAAGTTATACTGTCCCTTTTCCGTTCCACCGGACAAGCCGATCTGGTGATTTTGAATCATAGCGGCACGATCTAACTCATCCCACCAGTCCGTATCTGAAAATGGCGCGTAAGTTGTAGTCGGATAATCATAGTCACTCGGATCTATCGTAGTAGAACCTTGAGCGCCTGATTGTGTCAAGTAATTCGGGATAGAAGGTCTCTCCCCCGTACCAAATTGAGGATTACTCGGATAACCACCGATATCACGCATATCAATATTATTCTTCTGCGCCTCCCAATCTAGGTTCAAGCGATCCATAGAATTCAACACGTCATATTTCTTACCTGTCTTCTGGACACCGATATAACCGTCGTACGTTAATCTCGGTTGCCCGCTCTTCGTACCTTTCTTCGTCGTGATCAAGATAACACCGTTCGCGGCCTGCGCACCATAAATAGCGGCGGAGGAGGCATCCTTCAATACCTGCATACTCTCGATATCGTTCGGATTCAAAGTACTTAGATCTTGATTACGTGTTGACACGCCGTCAATTACGTACAACGGACCATTATCATTAACCGTATTGATACCACGAATACGAACCATTGAAGGAGAACCCGGAGAACCGGTCTGACCGATATATACACCGGCAGCCTTACCTTGCAACTGCTGCGTAGCGGAAGATCCGGAAGATGCCAAAAGGTCTTTCGTATCGACTACCGCCACGGAGCCTGTGATATCTTTCTTCTGCTGCGTACCGTAACCTACTACTACGACCTCGTCAAGGTTTTGTGTATCTTCTTTCAAAGTCACATTTACCACTTCTCCCGAAGCAGGGATTTGCTGAGATACATAACCGATGTAGGAAACGACTAAAATGGAGTTGGGCTCAACTTCCAAGGAATACTTACCGTCAAGGTCGGTAATCGTACCGTTTGTAGTACCTTTTACTACAACATTCACACCCAAAAGGGGTTCACCCTTTGCGTCTGTTACCGTACCGGTAACTTTCTTAGCTTGTTGGGAGATGGACACATTCGCGTTAGACGCATGGATTGGAGGGGTTACACCCGCACCGACCATAAGGAAACAAAGTGCCAAACCCAGCCCGCTTTTAACAAAAGCCAACTGTTTGTTCATCATAACACAAAAATAGGTTAACATTAATAATTATATCCACTCTTCGGATATGGGTACAAATATAAATTATTATTCTAAATAAAAACAATAATACGCATATTTTTTTCACATTCCTTGAATTTTTTGGATATGTGTTCGTGCAAACAGCTATTACAGACCCGATACGGCTTATCCTTGTTAACAAAAAGATACCTTCGTAAGAAGTAACGATATGTTAAAGAACATATTAAAAAATACAATCTATTCCTAATTTCCCCAAAGGCTTTTAAACCTTATTATCAATCTACAGCACGGTAAATGAGTCTCTTGGGCCATATAAAAGAAAAGAGGATGCCGTTTTACCGACATCCTCCTAAGCTCTTACCGCATTAGATCCATGAGCCTTACCGGCTGCCGGCTATCGATTTACTCACGATATTCGTTACGGCCTCTTGCATCTTCTCGATGACGCCGCTGTTTTCCATCCCGTATTCGGAGGCGATGGTCTCCAGATTCGGGGAACCGACCCAAACCTTGCCGTCCGCGTCTTCCCAAACGGAGATACGTAGCGGTAGCTCCAAAGAAATGGACGGATCTTGCTGCATCAATAAAGTCCCGACTTTCGGCGAGCCGAAGACGATCACCTTATTCGGAGGCAGCTTCATCCCTACCTCGCTAGCGTTTCGCCCATGATCGAACACGGCGAACACGGAACCTCCTTGAGACTTGATGATCTCCTCGATCCGCCGCATCGTCTCATCCACGCTAAACGGGCTTACTGTTTTTTCCATCAAACGATTCTTTTTCTCCATGGCTGTTATTTTCTTTAGTTTTGTCAAGACAGGAGTCTTGACCGTCCGTACGCTCGACTTCCGGTCATTATTCAGCTGCTCATAAATAACGATCTTATTCTCTCCTTTGTTCAGCCATACGCCCGGTATATAAAGCGTTTGCTGAGGGCCGGCGTACCAATAGCGGCCGATATTGACGCCATTGATGAAGATAATGCCCTTTCCCCAATCCTCCATATCGATGAACGTATCCCCGGTATCGGACAGGTGGAAGGTGCCCTCGTAGAGAACCGGCTTATTCCCTAACCCCGCTACCTCGGGCGAGCCATTCTTATAGATATAAGGATCGCCGGAGGCCAAGGCCGGCATCCGGTCCATCGGGAGCTTGTACATCTTCCAGTCCGATATCTCGCTGCCGTTAATCTTGACCGGGCTGATGATCCCCTTCGTATTGCGGACGATCTCCTCGCCATAATTGATGCGCCCCATGTTCTCCACCAAGATGTCCAAGGTAGCGTTGAACGGGATATCGATCTCCATCGCATATTGGTTGAAACAACGGTTTAACTCGCCGACACGCTCGCCATCCACATAGACCGTAGCGTAATCACGCAAGCCCGGTATCTCCAGACGTCCTTTCAAGGGCTGGTTGAAATGGGTTGAGTACAAGACGTAGCCATAGCCTTGATTCAATTGCCCGAACGTGAGGGGTGTCGTAGACGCTACCGGTTCCCCTTCTTTCGCCAAGGCCAACACATCGGCTACTTTCGTCAAGGAGATCGACGGGATCTCGATCAGCGGTATAGGGGCTGGGGCCTCGGGGACGTCATAAGTGACGTATTTCCGGATCACGTTGCGGATCGAGTCGAACTTCGGGGTCACCCAACCCGCCTCGCTGATCGGGGCGTCGTAGTCGTAGCTGGTCAAGTCCGGCTGGATATCATGCTTCTTGTCGTAATTGGCGCCACTGGTGAAGCCGAAATTCGTACCGCCATGAACCATATAGAAATTGAAAGAGACATCGTTTTGGAGGTACGTCTCCGTCTGCCTCGCTATGCCGGAATCGCTTATATCGGGGAATGGTTCCGCCCAGTGCATCAGCCAGCCGGGATAAAACTCGGCTACCATATACGGGCCTACTCCCCCGTGGTACTCGTTCACCACCTTTTTCAGGTTCTCCACGTTACTCTCCCCGTTCGCCGTAGGCAGCGCTCCCGGGGTGGAACCGCCCTCGAACAACCAGCTTCCGTCCGAGGTGAACAGAGGCACGTTGAAACCGGCATCCGCCAATTGCCGCTTGATCTTGGCGTTGTAGCGGCGATGCTCCTCCAAGGGGATATCCTTACGTTGCGCCACGTAAGAGCCGAACTCGTTCTCGGCCTGCACCATGATGATAGGGCCGCCTTTCGATACCTGCAAGTCGCCGACCTGCTCGTAAAGCTTATCGATATAAAGCTTCGTGCGTTTCAAGAACTCCGGGTTATCCCGGCGGATCTCCATGCCCGGTATATTCTGCAACCACCACGGATAACCGCCGAACTCCCACTCGGCGCATACGTACGGGCCGGGACGGAGGATCACCATCAATCCCTCCTCTCCCGCTATCCGGATATACTCGGCCAGATTCTTGTCTCCCTCGAAATCCCATTTACCCGGCTCCGTCTCGTGCAGGTTCCAGAAGACATAGGTAGCAACCGTATTCAAGCCCATCGCTCGCATCATCCGAAGGCGATGCCGCCAATATTGGTGGGGGATACGAGGATAATGCATCTCACCCGAAAGGATCGGGGTTACCTTCCCGTTTACATAAAAATGACCATCCTTGATCTCGAACGTACGTTTCTCCTTGGCGAACGAGCCGACAGGTATCAGCATCAAAAGAAGCAATAGATAGGCGATTTTCTTTTTCATGGAATCCATGTGTTATAAAGATTTATTTTTAGGTTTAAGATCTCGTGGCAAATGTATGTAAATAAAAAGAGGATGCCAAATAAATGACATCCTCCCTCGCTTATATATTATATAATGTATAAGTCTCTATTAAGCTTGCTCTAGCTGCAAAGTCTTGGTCGGCTGGTCGCAAACCTCCGTCGGGCCGAAGTACTGGATCGGACCCGGATATACGTAGCTAGTAGTCAAAGCCCACTCGTCACGGTTAGCGGCGAACGCCTTGAAAGGAGCGCCGTCAAGCTTAACCAAAGCCTTCTGGATAACCGGCTTCATCTCGCCATGACGTTTCTCCATGTTCATCATCATAGTAACAGGGATACCACCGGCGATCCATTGATCAGCGGGAGCGGTCGTGTTACGTACGGAAGACATATAACCTGTCTTACCGGCGGCGATCAAGCAAGATGCCGTGTAACCCAAAGAGTAGCAGTAGTCCGCGTCGTAGTTAGACGGAGCGGCGCAACGACCCTCGTAACCGAAGAAGTGGTGCTGGGCGGCGAACTTGCCTACGTACTTGCCCTCGGCCTTCCACTCAGCCAATTTCTTGCCAACCATCTCAGACAATAACTTCTCAGTCTCGATCAAAGAAACCTGTACGTTTCCGTGCGGGTCGCGATCCAAAGACAACTGACGAGCTACGCCCTCCGGAAGAGAAGCGTACAGATCAGAGTTCTCCTTCGTCAACTTGCTGATGATATAAGCACGTTGCTCGCTCTTCTTGATCATCTTGAACTCAGCGTCATGCTTAGCCAAGAAATCGTTCAACTCGGCGATCAAGCGTTTCATGGCCGGAACGAACTCGATCAAGCCCTCAGGGATCAATACCGTACCGAAGTTATTACCCTCGGCGGCACGCTTAGCCACGATACCGGCTACGTAAGTAACGATATCGTCCAAAGACATATTCTTCTCCTCAACCTCCTCGGAGATGATACAAACGTTCGGTTGAGTCTGCAAAGCGCACTCCAAAGCGATATGAGAAGCGGAGCGACCCATCAATTTGATGAAGTGCCAGTATTTCTGGGCGGAGTTACAGTCACGTTGGATGTTACCGATTACCTCGGAGTAAACCTTACAAGCCGTGTCGAAACCGAAAGAGGTCTCGATCTGGGCGTTCTTCAAGTCGCCGTCGATCGTCTTCGGGCAACCGATCACCTGTACGCCGGCGCCAATAGCCTTGTAATACTCAGCCAATACGCAAGCGTTCGTGTTAGAATCGTCACCGCCGATAATAACCAAAGCCTTGATATCAAGCTCTTTCAAGATCTGAAGACCTTTATCGAATTGCTCTTTCGTCTCTAATTTCGTACGTCCGGAACCGATCATATCGAAACCACCCGTGTTACGGTACTCGTCGATAATATCAGCCGTCAATTCCATATATTTATGATCGATCAAACCGCCCGGGCCCAAGATGAAACCATACAGACGAGAATCTGCGTTGTGAGCCTTGATACCGTCGAACAAACCAGCGATCACGTTGTGACCACCGGGAGCCTGACCACCGGAAAGGATCACACCAACGTTCATGACAGGCATAGCCTTCTCCTCGTTACTCTTCTCGAATGTAACGATCGGCATTCCGTAAGTGTTCGGGAACAATTTCTTGATTTCTTCCTGATCGGCTACTGATTGAGTATACTCGCCGTCAACGGCTTTCACTGCACCTTTCAACGCAGCGGGTACCTTCGGTTGGTAAGCTGCTCTTGCGATTTGTAATGCACTCTTTGTCATTTCTTAATTGATTTATTTAGAAATTATTTGATACGTGTTCAAAAGTGACGCGAATATAAGGAAAAAAATCCGTATTCATAAAAAGACAGGGGGATATGTTCATTGAAAACACATAAAAATGAATACGAGAAAACAAGTGGCTTATTGTATACTTTGCTTAGCTATTTTTACCCGATCGTGTTTTTGAGAAAACACGTACATGATTTCCAAGAAACACGTACGTGATTTTTCGAAAACATGTACATGTTTTCCCCTAATCTCTACCATAGTCCATATCTCACTAAATACAAGTAAGTTACAAATATCCTCCAAACAGGTATTTTTATTGTACTTTTTTAGAAAAGAAAAGTAGAAAAAGAAAAGACTTCGTATATTTGTTTCGTTAACTTTATAAATCACGGTATACGATGCGAGAAAGCCTGTTTATATTCCATCTTTTGCTTATCTATTTTTTCTCGTTTCATAACGAGATACAAGGCCAAGGCTATCTCCCAGCGGATTCCTTACGGCAATTGGCAATCACTTGTGAGGGTAAGGAAAAACAGGATCTACTGATGCGTATAGCCATGTCCACCAACGATATCGTCGATTGGGACGCTACGCTCAACAACGCTATCAACCGATGCGACACCCCGGCTATCTGTCGATCAAGATTGAATCGTATACAATGCCTCTTTAATTTCTACTCCGCAGATTCGGCTATCATCGAGGCGCAGAAAAGCCTTCCTTTTATGTTGGATGCCAAACAGTATAGTTTCTACTTCTCCGCCTATAATACCTATATATCCGGATTGTTCAAGCAAAGACGGTTCGACGAAGCCCGAGAAGAAGCCACCGCCATGTTCGAAACGGCACAGCAAGTAAAACAACCAGTAGGTATGACGATGGCCTTGCAAGTACAGGGCAGCATATACTATAAACTCGGCTTGTATGAGCAGGCCCTCACCTCGCTGGAAAAAGGGATCGCTATTTGTCCCACTTACGAGAATGGCGAGAACCAAGTGCTCTACATTTCGGCCACCCTCTACGAATGGCTCTTTATGACCGCCTTAAAGATAAACGACACGGAGCGCATATCCCGTTACGCCGATAGCTACGCCGCCCTCGTCAACTGGAGGGACGAGCATGGGAAGGTCGACCCGACCGGACACTATCCGGTCACTTCCCGGTCTCTCCAAGCCTTGTCTTACCTGAAGAAAGGGCAAACAAAAGAAGCCAGACAACTGTTGAATGAGGCTTCCCGGCTTATTCATCCCCAAATACCCGCCAACGCTTATGAGCATTTTTACGAGGCTCGTCGAGATTTACGAGAAATAACAGGAGATTACCAAGGAGCCATCAAGGATATGGATATCCTGTTAGCGGCTCACAAGAACGACCTATCTTTCTATATGGACGATTTGTTGAAGAAAGCGGAACTTCTGGCTCATTCCGGAGATCCCCAGTCCTGTATATCGCTCTATCATACGTATATCCAAGCAAAAGACTCAGTGAACCAGTTGGATATCGCCTCACGAATGGATCAGCTACGGACTATTTACGAGGTAGACAGGATTGGCCAAGAGAAAAAAAACGCTAGGATATGGATGTCCATCGCCTTAATCGTCTGCTTGCTCCTCGGTATCTTACTGTCGGGAAATATCATCTATTCCCTACGTTTGAGAGCGAAGAACCGAGTACTTTACCGACGCATCCAAGAACAGACGCAGCGGGAAAACATGGCAGTAGAGACGATCAAGCAGATACCCGAAGGAGACCTTTCACGGGAGTTACGCCTGTTTATAAATCTAAATGAGCTACTGGAAAAAGAAAAGTTATTCACCGATCCGGCGCTGAACCGGGATGAGCTGGCGCAACGTCTGGGTACGAACCGGACTTACCTGATAGAGGCCGTGCGTGCCTATGGCGGGAACATGACCGTCCGGGAGTTCCTCAACGACTTCCGGCTCAAGCATGCCGTCGAGCTACTGGCCCAAACGAACGTTTTCTCGATCGATCAAATTTGTTATGACTCGGGGTTCGCTTCCCGCTCGGTATTCTATCGGCTTTTCCGCCAAAGTTACGGCATGTCGCCTACCGAATACCGGAAGCTATCGGGAGAGGCAAAGATAAGCCCCCCTGATTTCCCGAAAGAAAACTAGGGTATCAACCCATTAAATGCCAAACCTTTGCGTCACACGGACAAATAAATTGCGCCATACGGACATCGTTTAGGGACACTATTTGCATATTCGAGCAAATTAGTTAATCCTAAAAACACGCATATATGAAAACAAACTATTTTTTCCTTCTTTTCTTTCTTTTTATCTTGTATGGTTGCTCGGATGATAAGATAACACCCGAGGTTCCGACATCAACAGAAGACGTATATGTAGGTGTTCATGACCTGATCAGTTTCACGAAAGAAACCGAGAATTTCACCTACGGCGACCTGACCTTCCATATCAAGACCCCGGACGGCAGCATTATCCAACGGAAAGCGAAACACCGGAGATTATCCGGCACATCCTTATTCACCATGGAGAAGGGACTAAAGGAAGGTAAGTACCAATTATTATTTATGGAATATACCATCCAGTCGGATTGCCCGGATATAGACGGACGGAAAGGAGAATTCGGGATGGGTTGCTATATCACCGTCAACGAGAGTGGGATCAGCGCCGAGACCAACCGCAATGAGCAGATCGGCCTCTACGGAAGCGGTACGCCGGATGATCCGTACCGGATAACCTCCGCCGATGATCTGGCGAAAATACAAGAAGCGATCTTGAACTTCCATAATAATGGGAATTTGGTAAATTCTTCCACCTGCTTCGAACAGCAAAATAACATCAGCATGGCCCATTATAACGACCAATGCGGATGGGAAGGCAATTGGTACCAAATAGGATTATCTGCCAGCTATCCCTTTACCGGTTATTACAACGGCAACGGATATACGATCCGGGATCTGAAAATGAAAGATACGAACGCCGTGGGAGCCAGCTTATTTGGCTTCGTAAACCAAGCGATTATCACGAATCTCACCGTCGAGGGAGCCGAGATCACCGGTTACGGGGGAATGTCGGCCATCGCAGGGGCCGTTATCACCAAAGGAGGAGGCGCAGACAAGACCTTTATCAAGGGGTGTGCCGTGAAAAATTCGACAATCAAGAGCCGGGAAGACGGTATGG
>OHHQ01000288.1_pt1 | contig 31916 bp, 33 predicted proteins | sample 1568051 | NCBI WGS metagenome assembly OHHQ01 (sample SAMEA3879567, study PRJEB24766) | human gut metagenome | biome: human-associated habitat; feature: feces | place: USA | collected 1985/1987
ATAAGGAGATAAGAATCATATACACTCCTTTCTCTGCAATCAGTGACAAATCGCGCTTCATCACTCCTTGATCGACTATTTCGGCCATATACATGGGCTGTATCGTTTCACACCATACAGTAATCAATACAAGGATAGGGCAAAGAGCCAGACTTATCTTATATTTTCGGAGTATATGCCAATATCTGCGCATGTCATCCAATTTTTTCCATAACTTCATTAAAAATACAACGAATGTAAGGAAATATTGGTTTAGTCAGTATAATCAGATAAAAAAAAGCGAGTCACTTTCGTAACTCGCTTTCACAATTCGGCGCCAACCTACTCTCCCACCATAAGGCAGTACCATCGGCACTCAGGGGCTTAACTTCTCTGTTCGGAATGGAAAGAGGTGGATCCCCCCGGTTATAGACACCTTTTAATATTTTAAGGATTTTATCCTGTTTGAAATCACCGCTGTAGAAACGAAGCATCCGTTCGATATAAGTCACAACCAACGTCTTATAAATCGGTTCAAACTCATTGCCATTACTCAGCAGGTTTCTTGCCTTATAGACGGTAATATTCTTAATCTCCCGACCTTTATACTGCGCATTGTCTGAAGAAAAAACAAACCCGAAGCCCGTATGGTTAATGGAATTCTTAATAGCATTGGTAAATCCTGAGATTTCTTTTGTCATGCTGGTTGCTGCCAGGAGGGCATTGTCATCTGCCTCCACATCAAACCGTACTCCCGGATATTCCTTGCTGGTGTTGTTAAACCGCTCTTTTAGATACTCTGGGCACTGCCATGCCGCTACAATACCGGCCGCCTCGTAGGCCGCGTTAACATAGATGCCTTCCAGCCACATCTTCATGATATCTTCTTTTTCCTCAGACAAGGCAACATTTCCGTCCTCATCCATGACCATGCGTTTATCCAGAATCAAACCGGATTTGTCTTTCGGAATGATGGTTGCGTTTGGAATACAGGGCACGACAAACTCGCTGTATTCCTGCTTCATCAGCGGCGCACACTTGTCCTTAAAGATACCGATTCCTTCTGTTGCAATATAATTGAACGTAGTCTCTTCACCGGTACGGAAACTGAAAAAGGTTGTGATTTTATAAGGAGCCAAGGCGTTCATCAAAGTTGCAAGGCTTTCCATGGAATTGGTCCCCTGCTTTTCCACCTTCTGGTTTCCTGCAAACCGTAATCTCTGGAGCTTTCCGCCGCCGCTCTGATTCAGTTCCACATCCGGAACAATGCCAAACCAAAGGGTATTCTCAAACTCGTTTTTATCATTGGTCGTATTTAAGTAAGTCAGAAGCCTGGGCAGGTTACTGGATTTTACAAGCATATCCAATGATGTATTGGAAATCAGAAGCCTGGGCTGCATTCCTTTTTCCTTAACCTGATACTGGTCAAAGAATGTTTTTACCCCAAGGATTTTTTCAATTAACGGTTTTACCGCTTTCACAAAATCATCCTTGCTCTTTTTATAGAACTCCAGATATCCATTGTAGTTGTTTACCTCCACCTCTTTGTCCACAGTACTTTCCATCGTGGAACCCAGAGGGCAGAATGTACGTACCACTAAATCTCTGACATAATCTGACGGGTCTTCATTCAGTTCGTCATAATCTTCTTTGAATGTCTCAATCAAGCTGGTATTGATATGGTCATCTACTACAGCCAGCTGGGTGCTTGTTTCCTGTTTCATTTCCAGGATTTTTAGTTCCCCATCCTCACCCATGCTGAGAAGCCCGGCCTTAAAATCTGCACCGCCTTGTTTCGTCTCCCCATCCCCCAGTAAAAGCCGGGTTTTGATATCTTCGATAGCCAGGGGAAGCATTGCAAGTACATTGTTGTAATTCTGACTGGCCTGTTCAAACTGATAATTCAGCTTATCCCCTAAATCCAGACGTTTAGGATCCCCCTCATCCAGCTCCATATATTTACCATATGTATACTGGATTTCTCTTCTGACCTGGCGGATATCTTCCATGATTTTTTTCGGAGAAATCATATCCAGAACATTGCTGAACTTAAAGTCAACGTTAGCCACGCCCTGCGCGCCTTTTGCATCCAATAAGGTAATCAGCATATTCAGCAGGTCATTTGATTCATTCAGCGGAATTTCCGTAATACAGTTATCCGGAATATTTTCCGGTTTCACCAGACTGTACTGAATGCTTGAAGAGGATGCGTCACACCAGGAATACACAACCGGTGAGAATTTCTCCAGGAATTCCTCAAAACTGGACACCACCAGTTCCTCATTAATCTCTTTAATCTTATCGTCATCCAGGCTGTTCTTTCCCCGTACATCTCCAATCAGAGTAAGAACATTCAGCCGTTCCGGATTAATTTCGGCAAACAGTATCGTCCTGTTTGTCTGTGTAATTGTTTCCATAGACATACTTCCTTTTCCTGTTATTTTATGCTCACAGAGCGCCATCCCAATTCATATCCATCCAGTAGACGCCCTTCACATACCATGATATTTCTATTGAATGACTGCAATATAGTGGAGTTCCAGTTCATACGCCCCGTCTGATGATGTAATATAGAGAACATCACCAAACTGTATACTGTACTGAAGCTGCCTGCATACAATGGTTCCACCCAACATTACAGTGGAGCATGTTGAATGGTAGAGGATCATCCTTCGTTCTTCATCTGCAATCAAAAAAATATTTTCCAGACCCAGATGTTCTGACAACTCCGGATATTCTTTCATAAGACTTCCCAGACAGACTCTGGAGTCTCTAATCTTATACATAGGAAACGTTAATGGTACAATTTCCTCTGTATCCTCTGGTTGCACAGTTACATATGCATCCAGCTTCCCCGCGAAGTGGTTTCCTTCTTTTCGTTCTGCTATTTGTTGAAGTTCCGGCTTTGGTTTATAAAATATCTTCCAAAGTGCTGCTATAACCACTGCGCAAAACAGAAGAATTGCCCACCAATATGTACGCCATAACGGTGGAACCGTGACATTCCATGAATATAACATCTCTTCTTCGCCATCAGAAACCTGCAACTGCAATATCTGTGTTCCTGATTTCTGCGCTTTAACAGAAAGCACACCATCTGCTATCTCTGCCGTAACACAAAGACTGTCTGACTCTGGCAAAGTATAAGTGAGCGTATCTCCATTTGGATCTTTAAAGTATTCGTCCAACACGTACTGCTTTTCTTTGCCAAAAATCGCAAACGATTCCTGCTCTGGCAACCCACCTGCTGGTCCTTCATTGTGAACCTCTACTGTAACGGGACCAAATGTACAACTTCCCATGCTGTCATCCAAACGTCCATTGATATAATAATTACCAGATTCAGTAAGTACCGTTTCTCCGATAATCACGCCATCACGAACATTCACATCAAGCATCTGCTTTTTGGCATCCTGCGAATCACTGTGTTCAAAACTCAATTCACAGTCAAAATTGTCATAAAATTTATCATCTGAAACTATTGTGTTATTTTTATCTTTAAAGTAAACCTCGTATGATAGTGGAGAGTTCTTCTCCACAGTTGGAGCGACGCTCAATACAGGAGTCAAATTACGATAACTGATCAAATACATCTTTAATTCCTGGTCTTTTAACGTTTCTGTCTGAATCGTCAGTTCATTGATACCGCTATCCACATCCGTTATTTTCGCCACTGCATAATTGTTCAGGTTCACTGGCTCAATCTGCTGATTGCCATACAGTACTGCAGTGTTTCCTATCGCCTGCGGGGAAATCAGCAATACATCAAGTTCATCAAGATACGCGCCATCCAGTCTGACCCGTATATTCTGCATACCCTGTGAATATATTCCTGTTGTTATTTCCTGAATACTATAGTTCATGTTAGTGGTGAAAATTCCATACAAAATTTCAATGAGATTCTCAGGTGCTTTCACCTCATAATTCTGCGCGCCGGTTTGTTTTGATAATTCTGACAGCACCTGCGTGTTTCCATCATAGGCTCCAAAAGCAATTGTATGGATTGGTATATTATGCTCCATGCATTGGCTCAGCACATACTCTACATCTATCTCTGAATTCTGCAAAGACCGTCCGGTCCCTGACCCCTTTAAATCAGATTCACCATCGGAAATCAGAACAATTGCTTTCTTTCGTTCTGTCTCCTGCCCTATAAGCTCCTCTGCGTAACGCAGACCCAGTCCTATATCGGTATTACCGGAATATCCTACCCTGTCAATCAACTGTTTCAGTCTTTCACGTTGTTCGACCGTTTGCACCTCCACCGGTGAGACAGATGAGAGAATACGATCATTATAGGATACAAATCCTATCCGTATGTCGGCACTATGTACGGTATCAATAAATGCCTTTACCATAGCCTGAGCGATATGTTCTGGGTCATTCGATTTCATAGAGCCACTGTAATCCATGACAAAAATTACATCCAGTCCATTTTTTTGGCTGGCATATTCCTCCGCGTGAGCTTTTATGGAAATTGGCGTTATAAGTAAGATACTGCATATGGCCACCATAAGAGATTTAATTATTTTTTGCATTTTTCACCTTACCCAGTATCATAAGCACATAGACGACACTTATTGTTATTGCAATTAAAAATGTATACTTCCGGCTTTGCATAAATGCGCAAAGCAGATAGAATACTGCAATTGCAAAAAAAGACTGCCGCAGTTTTTTTCTGAAGTATGCATCTTCCGCTTCATCAACCTCCCGATTTCTGTCACTCTCTGGATCCGTAAGCATAAAGGCACTGACTCCCCCAATAAACAAAAGATGGGAGAACCACAGTGGAACGTAACTATATTTCACAAGTGCCATTGTACCTGCTATCACAAATGCAGAAAAAATAAAGCAATGGCTGAACTTGTCCAAATGTATTCCGCCGGCATAAGAGCGTAAAACCCAGAATATCAAAAGGAATGCGGCAGTTTCCCACCGCATATTGAATCCAACGGCTATGATAGCACTTGCAAGGATGCCTGCCGCCATTTCAAGAGCGAACTCTATCACATACTTAAAGGCCTCGTATGACACGGTGGGGAAGCTACCTTCTTCATATAACCGCTCTGCCAACATAGCTGCCATCTTCTCCATATGTTACATCCTCTTGAAATTCCTTACATCTTCCGGCATCTTAGGCTGATGTCCAATCCAAGCACAGCGGGTATTCGCGGCGTAAACCATAATTGCCATGACAAAAAGGTTCATTACTGATGGATTCATTTTGATCTTTTTTAACAGCTTCATTGTTGAAACCTCCTTATTTTTTTTACAATATACCACAAAAATTGACAATTATTGCTAACATGTAATTAATGATGGTATATATGTAATTTCTGCACAGGCCCTTATGAGACTTAAATGAGACGATTTTAAATGCCTGCGTGCACAAAAAAAAATCTTAAAAATTCGCAGTAGAATCTCTGCAAATTTTTAAGATTTTTTATTACTTGTATCACCATTTTAATCGTCATAGGGTCACAAAGTATTTCATAAGACCCCCGAACATGGGTTTTTAAGTATTCATAGACAACTCCGGATAAAAAGGATTTTATTATCACTGGATATTTACTATTTTTATGTATTTTCATATAGAATTGTTTCAAGCATAAAAATATTATCTTCCCAGCTTACATCTACATAACCATGATATTTATTGGCAATCCTTTTCATAGAATTAAGGCCCAATCCGTGTAAAACCTTTTCTTTTTTGCTTGTAATCAAATGGTTCCTCTCATCCTGCTTTATCTCACCTTGATATCGGTTTTTCAATGATATAAAGAGATATCCCTTTTCAAATGTCATTTGAATTCGGATCTCCCTGCTTTTACAATCAACACTCTCAGATGCCTCTAGCGCATTATCAATGGCATTTCCTAAAAAGACACTTAGATCCTCATCCAGTATATTCATGACAGGTGGAACCTTTAAATCTGTATATAGGGCAATATTTTTTTGCCTGGATTGCTCCCAAAGATGATTGATATGTGCATCAATTACCAGGTTCCCTGTTCTTGATTCCAGACGCCCCTTTCCCGTAGATTCTCCTATCAATTTTTCCAATACTCCTATGAGCTCTTCTTTCTGATCCGAATTTGCCAATTCCCGCAAATACATATACTGCTGCTTCATATCATGGCGCATCTCACGTACCTCTGTAGCCGCAATTTCCTCCAATTCCCATTCTCTTTTATATAGCTTAAACTGTTTTGTATACATGCTATTATTTCTTTTAACCAAAACCATCTCTACCACCCGCAGATATGCCAGATAAAAAGATAATGTTAAAATAATCAATATAACCGTTGCCACTAATAGCCAGCCAATCCCCTGCTTTGTAATATCAATTGTCTGCATATAGAATGCATTATACAGAACCATTACTAAGAGCATTGTTACAATCATATAGGGACTTCCGGCATATGGTATATGCCCGCCTCCATTCCGTCTTATAACACTGCGTACCACCAATACAAATGGTGCTAATAAAACTTTAGATAGTACAGAAATAACCTCAAAAGGTACCTCAGAACCAAACAGAAACATATAAAACAGCTGTACACTTCCTTCTAATAACATCCATACCACGATAAATGCAATTGGAAAAATACATCGCTTCCAATATCCACCCTTATACGAAAATATCCCAACTGCCTGTATCGTTACAAATAGAATAGCAAGATTCATGCCCGGAGAGAAAAAAATCATTTTCATATTGGTACAGAATTGCCAGCCAAAAAACAACAGCCAGCCAATTATTGAAGTTCCTTTATTTTCCCTCACAAGAAAAACATCTAAATACACTTTGAGCAAAATTGTGCAGTATAATGCCATACTAATTTGGGTGGTGAATAATCCGACTGCTTTCATTACTTTATTTTCTCCATTTGTCCCCTTAACATTTCGTCCACCTGTTTCTGGTATTTCCTGCTTAGTGGAAGTTCCAGCCCAGTATTCATAATTACCCTATCATATCCAATCCCTGCTATATAATGATAATTAACAAGGTATGATTTATGAATCCTTAAAAAATATTCCTTTTCCCCTTCCAACTTTTTCTCTATCACATCCAATTTGTTATACTCTTTCAAAATCCCGTTTTTCCATACAATCCTTACTTCACGAAGATTGCTTTCAAAATACAAAATATCACACATTGGTATTCTATACTCAGTTTTCATATAGCGAAAACAATAATTCGCATTATGTTTCGTGAGTTTTTGCAACATATAAAGAAATGTATCCTCGAACTCCTTAACCTTTATCGGTTTCATGATAAATGCGATTGGTGCAGACTTAAAAGCTTCTTTCATATAAGATTCATAAGAGGTAACATAAGCAAGTTGGAAATTCCAATCGAATTCTCTTATTCTATATGCCGTCTCCAATCCATCCATCCCCCCGATTTGTATATCCATATAAATTATGTCAAACCGCTCTCCTTTTTTTATCTTTTCCAACAGCTTCGCGCCATCTTCAAAACAATCAACATCTATATGGAGCTTATGTCTTTCTGCCAATTCATACAGCAATTCTTCTAGTTTTCCCAGAAGATAGCGGTTATCATCACAAAGCGCAATTTTAATCATAGTATTATCCCCAGTTAAGTAAGCTCTTTTTCATCACTCTTTTTCATCACTCTTTTCCATCTTCGCTGCCATAACATCCATTAAATCCCATACTATTTCCTGATAGTCTTCTTTTAGTATATCGAAAATCTGTACTAAATTGTACTTCTCTTGCAATTTATCCAATAGGACTCTCTGTTCTTCCAAATTGCGTTTTGCTTTAGAGCGCCCTAAAATATAATCGGTAGTTACATTGAAAAAGTCAGCATAAAGCTCTAAATGTTCCCTTGTCATAGTGCTGCTGTCACGTTCAATTCGGCTTACTACCTGCTGGGATATTCCAATTAAATTACCCAGACTTTTCTGGCTTAAATGGGCGCTTTTTCTTAACTCTTTTAGTCTATCATGCATAAATAACACCTCTATATTAAGTTTATCATTTATGCATGCCCCTTATACTCTAATCTCTTTTTTATTTTACTCTAATTTAAGGTTTTTAAAGTTATAATTCTTGTATTAAATAGCCAACTATTTAGGTTTTTCTTTTTTACTCACGTTTCAATCTGCCTATTACAACAAACCTTTCACCACTTTTTTGATAACAGCATGTAACTAAATACAAAAGTGAGGTGTTGTCATCTGGAATAATGCCTGTCTCATAAATTTCACGCTGTTTTAATTTTTGAAAATAGGCTCTTTGCTCAGTTAAATCCGTTCCATCTGTCAGGGAGAACAAGGCATCGGTTTCGTTTTCCCAATCATTTTCATCCGCATACAATACCGTAAAAATTTCATATTGATAACGTGCCCATAATGTATCAAGTCGAATGATTGGATGCATCTTCCAAAACTCTATGCTTTGATATTTAAGCAAATCTGCAAACATTGTCCCATTTCTCATATTATGTCCATAAATGAAAATATCTTCATTCTCGGCCTCGATATCACCTGATCCAACAAAGGGTACTCCCGCATAAGAATATTCTCCCGTAAAATTTCGATGAAGATAGTATTCCGGTTCCCAAAGTGTCTGCATGACTGGATAATCAATATTAGTTCCATCAATAAAAATCCAGCCAACAAAATCCGGGGTTTTCTCTGCAAGTTCCTGATATTCTGGCAGGACTGCTCTTTCCTCACCGTTTAAGCTCTTCATCATTTTATCTCCTGTTCTCTTAACCTCCGCCGCCGCACTGCTCCTTTCCCTTTCTGCTGAAATACTATTCCTCAAAATTTCAAATTTTATTTGCTCCTTTTCCTGCATCCATAGATTTCTCCCTAACACAGCCGTCGAAAAAAACATTGATACAATTAACATTCCAAACGTAATTTTCTCTCCCCATTTCATACATGTATTTCTCCTATTTTGCTAGTCTCCATCTCTTCCCAAATAAGTCTAGAAAAATAAATCAAAGTTCCATCCACCCAGCGACATATCCGATTCCCTGTTAAATACTCCTCTGAGCTGCATTCCGGATTATCCCTTCTCCATCCAGTTTTATCCAAAAATTCCTCTATACTTTCATATGTTTCTAACGCCTCTGCTGCCTCTTCTATGCTTCTCTGTTTCAGCATGTCTTCTGATATAAGAAACTCTTTTTTTAAAATATTTCTTATTTTTGCCTGTGAATATTCCAGCCTGTCACCATTCATCTGTAAACAAATCCTCCACCTTCTCAATCGTTTCACCGTACTCTGTTGTCTCCGCTATATTTTCCCCTGCTTCAAAAGAATCCATTGCTGTTTCCTCTAATATGCCATACGATTCCTCCATTATGGGTTCTTCCAATTTACAGCATTTTTCTTCCTGACTGCCACTTTTTCTTAAAAAGTCCGTTTGCTTAGCAATGTCCATCTCCTTTATTCTCCATTCTGGTACATACCTTTCAGTCTTTTCGAGCACCAATCTTTTTGCATCTGGATGATGGCTATAATCAAATTTCTTTACCTTCAGCACTTTCTGTCCCCGGATAATCACAAGCGCCTGTTCCAAGGGAAACCTCAAAATTTCATCTGGCAATAAAAGCATCCGTTTCCCCACAGAGCTGGTTTCCGAGTAATCCGGTACATAGTTGCTCATCCGGATTGTGTTCAAGTTCTTCCGCACAGAAGATACCCCTACCGTCACCTCGCCAGAACGACCGCTAAAATAAGTTGCTGTTGTCATATCGTTACACCCCAAAAACAGGGATGTATCACAGCCTCCCAGTATCTCCTCCCACTGTCCATCCGGATAGCGGTTCTGGAGCTGTGGAATATTCTGGTATAAAATACTCATACCCAGATTCCGGCTCCTGGCCGTTGCCAGTTTTTTCTTAAAATCAGGTACAATACCAATATTGGGGAATTCGTCAAGAATAAAATGAACCGTCACAGGTAGTTGCCGATTCTCCTGCCGGTCTGCAAATCGAATTAGCTTAATACAGAGGAATGACACAAACAGCGTCGCCAACACATCATAGGTGGAGTCCTGATCCGAAGTGATACAAAAATAAGCGCATTTTTCCCTCCCTGGCAGCGTCAAATCAATTTCACGGTAGCTGGTAATCTTCTGTACCTTTTCATTCTGCATAATCTGAAGCCTGGTTCCCAAACCAAGCACCGCATTTCCTTTCACCTTTTCTGCTTTTGAGAACAGGCGGTATGGTCCTTTCGCCGGATGGGTCGTCGGCAGATTATCGAAGATTCCATCAATCGCTTCCAGACTCTGGTTAATCAGCAGCTTATAGGCTTCTGCAAATGTTCGGTCCTTTTCCTCATACTCATGGTAGACATAAAGACACAGTGCTTTCAACAAATCCATTTCTGTGTTGTCGTAAAAATGGTCAAACTTATCCGTGGTATTCCGGATAACAACATCTACAAAGGTATCAATCAGTCCCCCACCGTCTATCTCTGCCAGGCAATCCCACGCATCTGAATGGTCCAAATCAATCAAGTTCCATAGCCGGACTGTATATCCTTCTGCTTTCAGATATGCAGCCGTATCTTAGGATCCGTAATGAACATACTCTCTCCCCGCCGGATACACTGGAGAATCATGTTGCGGGCAAAAGCCCTGGATTTCATGGAACCTTGGGAACCACACACCGCAATATTCCGATTCAGTCTGGATTCCGGAGGAAGGCTTAAAATACTTCCGCTTATAAGATCGGTTCCCAGGATAATCCCTTTTGTTTCTTTCACATCCCTCTCCTCCCTCAGAACCTGCTTCTTCTCCACCTCTGTCATGTATCCTGACGTCCCGTAGGTTCCCAGACTGGAATATTTGAAATTCCGTTCTTCGTCCATATCTGAACCACCTGCCTTGCCCTGATATGCAATAAAACCTGCAAAAATCAGGAATAGCCCAATGGTGCAAATTGTCGTTTTCCAACCACGGAATGAAAATATCGCTGTAAAATAACAGCGGAACGGATTGAAGCTCACATGTGCGGTATCTACCGCAGCCTGGCAGAGCAAGCCGCTCACATAAAGAGCTAGGACAAACAGCAATGCCAGTCCCCATAAAAGTTTCTTCCTCTCCTCATTTTCGCTTAAAAATCCCCTCAGCCATTTCAACAGTATGCACCTGCCTCTCTGTCAAATTTTAGTCCCCCTTGCCTTTTATCCCCCGGAATCCGTCTTATTTCCCTGTGCGCTATGATACTGATACAGATTCCCATAATAAGCCCCAATCGTATTGACCGCATTATATAATGCCGTTATCATCACCGCTCGGATATTTCTTGCCTTTGTCTCCGTTTCCTGCAGACAATTAAGCACATATTGGATATGAAACATGTTCAGTTTCCTGTACTGTGCCTTTACCAATTCCGTAGGACGCTCCTCCCGGTTCACCCGTATGGCTTCTGCCGTGGAGGTCAAAACCTCTGTGGCAATCTCTACCAGCTCGTCCAGCTCCTTCTTATCCGTCCTATCCTGAATTAAAATATCATATTCAATCTGTCTCTTAAATGCCCCCTTTGTCTGCTGATAGGATTGGATGGGATAATCTGTGTTGTAATCTCTGTATGTATTCTCTGTATTTGTCTCCCCCATTTCAGTGGGACCCTCTCTCTCATCCCATGGGGAGGTGTCCCCGTTTTCAGTGATACCCCTCTCCGATTCTGGTGGGAGGTGTCCCCGATTTGAGTGATACCCTCTGTAAACCATCCCCGCACCACTCTCTACTCCGAAATTCTTCCTATTTTCTTCTTTCTTCGCTTCCGGTTCCTGCTTTGTTACACATTCCTCTGGAAATGTAATCTGCTCCAGAACGTCCGCATCCAGCTCCAAAAACAGTATATTGGGTACCGTCTGTCCATTGATAGTCAGGGTACGGAACACCCGCCGTACCACTCCCAGCCGTTCCAGTTCCACCACAGCATTGGTGGCATCCCGTTTGGTAATCCCGAACTGATCCGCCATCTGTTGATAGCTTCGCTGTAAAAGGTCTGCCTTAAACCGTTTTCGGTATCCCAGAAGCTGCCCGCTTCCTTCGTCCCTCACCTCCGCAGCCCGGTACCAGTACACAATATCGGATAGGATTACAATGGCATTAAGGTATGGTTTTCCGGTGGGTTTGCGAATAGTCCGGTACCATGCCGCTGGTATAATATTGCCCGTGATGTTCATCCGGCTTAACCGGTCTACCGTCTCATTTCCTGTTGAGGTTCGGATTCCCTCCATCCTATTTTCCCTCCTTCCTCTTCTCCCATCCCAGATACCTGCATACCTTATCCGGCCGAATTGCCTCGATTATAAATGTTTTCGGAAACAATTCCCGTAGTGTCTGCGCCTGGTAAGTAAAGCAGAATACCCTCCCGCCTCCATGAAACGGCTGCCCCAAGATTCTCCGTATCTGCCACAATTCAAACAGATAGCAAAAGTAAACCCTCTTCCCCTCGCTGTCGGTTCCCGCCTCCAGACCGGATCCCTCCTCCCTTACATACTTTAGGACTTTGCATAAAAATGAGCGAAACCGACTCTGTGCTTCCACATCACACAGAAGCCACAACTGAACCATAGCCTCAGCCATAAATGGGACATAGTATACGAACTCATAAACATCGTCCAAACGGAATAAGGTTCCCTTAAGTCCACCATCACTCACTAAAAGGCGTTTTCCCATTTCCATTCGATTTCCCATAATAATGGCTCCCCCCAATTCCACGCTCCAGCTCCGCTTCATTCTAAGTTCCATCCGATTTCTTAAATTTCGTTCCGTCTTAGGCGCCCACTTCATCAGGCTATCCATCGTGTTATATACCACATAAAAACTACTGGCTAACAGGATACCGCAGGCTCTGGAACCCTTAATCTCCTTGTCAGTTTCCATTTTCCATTCCATGGTTCCATAATAAGAGGCCGCAAATCCTCCCTTTCCGGAACCCAACAGAGTCCGATGGACTGCTGGGAACAGCTCCGGCTTATCACTTTTAAATATCCGTATATCAGCCCTGTGGCAAAACACCCATACCATGCTCATGCGGTGGAGACGGAGACGCTTTTCCGGCTCGCTCTTCACATGGCTGGTTGCTCCTGCGCCTGATAAGTAAGGCTCTACATCCTCACCATATTCCTCCAGCAAATACCGTTTAGCCCTGACACGTAGCAAATAACCTTTCATCCCGTCCTTACTCCTGACCGTCAAATCACCTTCCTTTTTTAACTGGGTCACAAGTACGGCGGCATAGGAATCGGAGCCAATCGCATACCCGGACCAACCAGCCGGCAGTTCTCCACTAACTGCCACCAGTAAAAGCAATTCGTCACGCCTGTCCCGTATCTCCATTTATCTCCCTCTCTGTTTTCCGTATTTCTCTTTTTCGTACCCAGTTAACTCCATCCCTGGGTACATTTCAGTGCGAATTCGTACCTGTTTTTCCTTACTTATCAAGGCTTTTCCGTAAATCTTACCCTGTCGGAATTTCCATGTCTTAGACCTCTTCTTTTTTCGATACAATTTCTTCCTGCTTCATACTGCTTATCCACTGCGGAAAATGCTCCTGAGTCATCAAAAACAGATACGTCCTGTCCTCTTCCCCCATCGTTGAGGTATGGTATGAATCCAGATATAAGCCTCCATCCGATACCAGAAAAAACATTCCCATGGCATCAACCATCTGCTTTTCCTCAATATTGTCGTGATCTCGCACCCTTGCCACGGATTGCTTCTGATCATATACATGAAGGAAACATACGGCTGCCCGTTCAAACTGCGGAATCTCCTCCCCCTGTTCCTGTTGGCGGATACACCAATTTTCCAACGCCATAGTTACAGGCTTATAAAGATAATCCGTATATTTGTTTTTACGATGCGATAGCAGCCCAGGCAACTCCACTTTCAAAATTCCGCCCTCATACTTCACCCGAATCCCATGAATCTTTACAATTCCTAAACCGTATGCCTCCCGTTCCTGCTTCCACATGCAATTCTCAATTACCAACCGGCGAAGTCCTCCGGTCAGCTTCTCCGCTATAAAAGAGGCTTCCATCACACAGTCCATAAAACAACCTCTCTGAAACGCGGAACCGCTCCGTTCCTGTGCCGTCCGAATCAGCCTGGCCTCCGCCAGACATTCCTGCAGTCCCCCTGCCTGCCGTTGGACCTCTTCCAACTGTTTCTCTATCTGCTCCGTTTTATCCACTCCTCTCTGCAGATTTCTTGTAGTATTCCACCCGTCCATCTTCTTTTACCAGGCAAAAACCAATAGTTCCCGGCACTGCCACGACTCCCATCAGGTTCCCATCTTCTACTGCTATAATGTGGTTTTCCCCTGCGCGACGACTCCTTGCAAACATCCCGTTTACTAGCTTTAAATCCCCGTCACCCACATAAAGAATGTCATAGATTTCCGCACCAGAATAAAACAGGATACGGATTGGAAAGTCCTCCTTTCCTGCCAGATAGTGGCCGTCTACTGGCTTACGGCGCATCATATCTGCCAGTACCCACAGACACTTCATGGTTCCCTCATCTTTCAACGAATACGCAAACTCGCTGGAAGCAATCAACCCGGTGTAAGGGTTCCGGTATATCTGCCTAGTCTTTTCCAATTTTTTCAACGCACGGCCCGCCGCCTTCTCCTGTCCCGGAAAGAATGCCTCTAGCTGCTCCGGCTTCATTACGTTGTACTGGCGAAGCAAGCCAAGTACCTTCCCGGCCGTCTCCTCCGGGTTCCGGTATTCGTACCCTTTCACAACCTCCCCCCTCACGCGCCCACCCGTCCATAAGCCTGTTTCCCGTAACGGGCCAGCCGCTCTTTTAACTCTTTCAGTTCCTTCCGATCCGTGGTGATTAAATCCTTCTCCAGCTGGCTGGCTTTAAACTCCAGAGTCAGATTGTTACTGTTCGTGGAAATCATGCCCTTTCCCCTCTCAAAATGGACAATCTCCATCCGCTCCGCATCGGATAGATGTAGCAGTTCCTGTACTTTTTTCGCTTCATCATTCTCCAGATTCAGGACAATCTTTGTCTTGGTTGCATTGATAATTCCCCTCCCATACTTTCCATCTTTCAGCGCCATGAAATCAGATAAATCCTGGGTGGCGCAGACGGCTGATCCTGCATAGCCCCTTATAATCTTAAAAATCTCCAAAACATATTCTGCCGCCATTTCATTCGAGGAAGCCCCAATTAACTGCCATACCTCGTCTAAAAATACCGCTTTTTCCACGGTTCGGTCTTCTTTCACCTTTGACCAGACATAATCCAATACCACAAACATCCCCACAGGAAGCAAGTCTCCCGTAAGTTCAGAAATATCCAGAACAATATATTTATTATCCAGATTCACATTGGTTTCCTGGTTAAAGCTGGAGGCAGAGCCGTGGACAAGACGGTTTACGATATTGGCAAGCCGCCTGGTTTCTGCATTCCCATGAAGAATATCGTATACATCACCCAGAACCGGCATAGCCCGGTATTGGTTCGGATTCTCCGGGTCTGACAGACTCCCATTGTCATGCGTGATTCCCTTGTTATAGTAAGTCTGAACCAGCGCTTCATCTAAAAGCTGCTTCTCCTCATGATCCATGTCGGGAATCAACAACGAGAAAAAGATATGCAGATTCTGGATTTTTGCCGCAAGCTCCGAGCGCTCTGCCGTGTCACCGTCTAACAGGTCATTGGTCGCCTGATCCCGTTTCCTGATTTCCATCACATTGATACAGTTTTTGGAGGCGGACGATATTTTGATGAACTCTCCTCCGATATTGGTACAGGCTCTGGCAAACTCATGCCCCTTGTCAGGTGCAATGATAAAGACCTGGATATTCTTACGGCGCATACGCAGCGCCATCAGCTGCAGCAGAAAAGTTTTTCCCGCTCCGGTGGTTCCCATGATAGAAATATTAGCATTCTTATATATTGTGGAATTAAAAATATCTATAATGACCAGGGAACTGTTCGCCGTGTTTACTCCCATCAAAATACCGTTTTTATCCGACATCTCAAATGAGGTGAATGGGTAACAGCTGGCAGCTCCCGAGGTCAGTACATTGCGTTTTGAACGCTCGTAAATGCTTTTATCCAGCTTTACTAGAGGCAAAGCGGAGAGAAATGCCCGTTCCTCCTTAAACAGACAGGAAACCGTATCCATGTCCTGAGCATTCAACAGTTTTTTCACCTCTCTCGCCCGCCACTCTGCTTCTTTTGCACTATATCCAGTCACAGTAATCAGGATACAGATATAATAAAACTCCTCATTGGATGACAAGCCATTTTTTAGATAATATCCCGATTGAATGGACTCTGCCAGGTCGTCAAAATTTGTATTGGTATCAGAGGCATCCTTGATTTTTGAGCGGTTAAGACGAATTCTGCGCCCAATTCGCTCAATAGTTTTTACCTTATCCTGTTTGTAGAGAAACAGGTCTACGTCAATTCCCTCCCCTGCATTGACCAAAAGGGACATCCAGCCGGCCGGAACCCGGAATCGGTATCTGGCAGACGGCACAAACAAATAGGTGTGATATACTCCATCCAACACAACACAGTTCCCATGCCTGAAATCCAGGGTACGGGGTGCCACATACTCAGCGGCCGGAATCCGCCCCACGCTGTCCTCCCCATTTTCCCGGATATACCAATTAACCACTTGGTTTAATCGTTCCGAAAATGGCAGGGTAGTACTGCTCTGGCGGTTTAATAGAGTGTATAGAATCTCTGCCGTTTCCTCTGTGTGATTATCAGAAAGCAAAATCTCATTCCCACACTGGTATAGGTACTTCTTAGCTGTCTGGGCATATGATTCCAGCATATTTACAATTTCTTTCTCCGTCCCACGTCTGGAATCCACCTGGAACACAAGGAAAAAGCGTCTAGTTACCGCTTCTTTATAACCAACCGAACAGATTAAATTAGCATAATCCTGTTGCAGCATTCGGCACCTCTCATCCGGCTCCTTTTCGATATCTTCCCGTATGGTCTTGATATATTGGGAAATATCCGCCTTTTTAGATAACGATTTTATCTGCAGTTCAGGCGGCGCAATTTTTAAATATCCCATAAACGAATAGATGATTCCTTTCTGTTCACTGGCGCTGCGATGTAGAAAATTAATCGGCATAACTTCCAAAATCTTCACATACCGTCCATCGACAGTATAAATAATACCGTCCCGTATCTCCTTAATCGGTATTTCTCTTGAGGCTCTTGTAAATGGCAGGTCATACTGCTCATTTTGACTGTTTTCTTTTCGTGCCGGATCTGTTTTTTCGCGGCTTTTTTCCGGTTTCCGTCTCTTTGTCTTTTGGTTCAGCTCCTGTTTTAAAGCTTTCTTTATTCTTTTTAAATTTCTCTTCCATTCCCGATTCTGGATTTTCCTGGGACTTTGTCTCCCATTCTGCTTTGGCTCCTGTGCCGGTACTTCTCCACTCTGCTTTCTTACTCTTTTCACGTCCCTGCTTTCCTCCTTTCCGGACTTTCTCTTTTCTTCGGTTCTGCTCAAGACGGTAACACTCGTCCGGCTCAGTAAGGCACCTGCGCCGCCTCACATACCGAAAGAAGCTAGCGATAAATGCAAACAGGCTTTCCCCTTGAATCCCAATCACTGATACTACCACTGCCGGTACAAGGACAATCATACCGATATACATTTTCATCTTTACCGTCATATTAAGCGAAAAAAGCAGCGGAACTAAAACCATAAGGAGCATGGTCGTTTCCACTGCATTTCTTGTCTTTACCCTCCCGGAAAACAAAGTTCCTTCCTCTGCAAAATTGGGTGGAATGGTATAAATATCTATCCGGTCTTCCTGATCCATGGTACCCTATCCTCCTTTCTTACCTTCGTTTTATTACATAATAAAGCTCGTAAAGGCATAGACCAGCTCCTAATATTCCCAAAATCCAGAGCGGACTCACCCGTATACTTCCCTGAAGTTCCATCTCCTGATTCATTTCTTCATCTGATGGTTCTGGCATTTCGCTCCCCTCTCGTCCACTGCTATCGGAACGTGTAGCAACTGCAACCAACGTGCCCGATGTAACTTCCACAGCGTCATCCTCGTATGGCAGACGAAACACACTATCCGGCGTTATCGTTACCCGACACATAATAATCTTCTCATCTTTAATCTCCACTTCCGTTCGGTCCGCCTGACACCGAAACTTACGACCATCTGTCTGTGCCTCACATCTTTCAATCTCATAGGCACCTACCGGAAGGGACAGGTTCACTGCATATCCGCCTTTTTCAGTCAGTGTCGCGCTTCGCTCCCACCCTCCAACCATGTTCCGTATATGTAGCTTTATCCTACCGTGAAATCCCTGAAACGTCTCGCAGCGGATGGACAGGGTTCCACGTCTGGTGTCTGTATCCGTATACTCTTCCTCCCATCCGTCTGTCTCTACTTTGGTCTGAACCTGCACAGAATTCTCATTGGCAAGAACTTTCCCTGGCTGAAGGACCAGGGCGAGAAACGCCGCCCCAATCCAGCCTTTTATCCATCGCCTCAATTTCTATTGTCCTCCCATAATCCAGATACCGCCATCACTTAGATCTCTGGCATAAGATTGTATTGTAGCCGGGCTGTAAAGTTTTCCAGTCCGGCTCCGGCTTCCCGGATCAGCAATGGCAATATAGCCATCCCTCGTCACACCTGTCAGCACAATAAAATGACCACTGCTTCCTGATATGGTGTTTTCCGCACAGATTACCACTGCCAGCTTTCCTTCCTTTAACTGCTTAACCACATAGTCAATCTGTCCCCTTTTTACCCGTTCTACTGAAAGTCCCCAACTGCCGGCAGCCATAGCCGGAAATGAGTGGCTGGTTCCTTTCCCTGAGACATACAATCCGTGGGACATGGCATATTCCGCCGTCATCTGGGGCGTCACATTCTCTCCTGTCAATGTAGAGATGACAATGGCTAATGCGGTAGGACCACACCCTGCAGATTTAATTGTAGAGCTCCCATAAGGCATGGAGGCCCAGGGCTCTTCTCCCTGGTTAAAATAAATCACCTCTTTCACACAACCTCTGACGGTGTCATAGAAAATTGTGTCTCCACCAGTCTGAATCTCGCTGGTATAAATATCCTCTGATGCACCGGCTCCAAGCACATAGTTCTTCCAGCTCGTTGCCTTAAACAGCACATCCAGAATTCCATCAGTTCCATCTTTCAGAAGCTCAAACAGTTTCAACACATAATTGAAAGTAGTCTGGCTGGTCACATAGCTGTAGCTATAACCAGTGACTGGCGGCGACAGATTGGCATTCAGTTTCACAACAATCGCATAATCCACAATCTCAATTTCTTCGTCTTCCTCCTCGTCCCCTCCATCTATAATTTCCGTATGGGTTCCGGTCTGCATCCATCCTAAAAAGTCTTTGGCGTTTTCTTCCACCATGGATTTGAGCAATATCACCGAAACCGTTGTTCCTGTCTGTGGCATGACGGCAGTTCCTCCAGTTCCTGCTCCCGATTCCGGTTTTGTCCCCTCACCTCCCGCTGCAGTCAGATACCCCATTACCTTTTCCACGTAAGCTGGCGTCTCACCGTTTTGTGGTATCCGGTATCCGGCTCTTTTCACCGCTCCCGGACCGGCATTATAAGCGGCAACTGCCAGCCTGACTCCGTCCGGATAGGAACCAAAAGTACGGAGAAGCTCGGCTATGTATTTGGCTCCACCCATGATATTCTGTTTCGGGTCAAATGGGGATGTCACTTCCAGATTCGCTGCCGTTCCAGGCATGAGCTGCATAATCCCCATGGCTCCTGCGCTTGACACTGCATTAGGATTAAAATCAGATTCCGCTTTCCCCATTGCTTTTAATAGTGCCTCCGGAACTTGATAGGTCGCTGCTGCCAACGCAAAATATTCATCATAGGGACTGGTCAAATCCGAATCAAAGCCGCCCACGGTTCCATATCCGTTGAATCCCACAATCCGGCCTCCATTCCATGATTCCTCAATTAAGACAGCCAGATACTGACTTAACATAGGTTCCAGCCTGGACTCATATTCATCTTCTACCTCATAATCATCATACCCGTCCCAATTCTCACGAAAATCCACGCCGATTTCGTCCAGCATTTGATCGCGGTATCCCTCAATCACAGCACAGATTTCTGCTTTCAATTCTGGACTTTCCGAAAAAAGAGTTTCTATCTGAACCTTTATATTCTGATACTCTGCTTCCCTGGCCTGTGCCACATAGCTGTCCGCATCGGCAAAACCCAGATAGGAAAAGATAATCCCTATGGAATTTACAATCATATACAGGAACAGAAGGACTGCCGCCAGAACTGCCCCTACCGCTTTCCAGAAGGATTTACTTGCCAAAACCGCCCCAATAACCGCTCCCATAGGGCCACCCAATGCGGCTCCAGCAGCCGTTCCGCTCACAGCAGATCCACTTTTTGCAGCCCCTGCGGCAAGGTGAACTGCCTGAATTGCTTCTGCCGCCTCCGGGCATTCGATGATCGGCAGTCCGATATTGATCGCGTTGCGGTAGAAAATTCTTGCAAATGTCTCGGCGATGGCAGCCGTTTCTGCCGCTTTGTCAAGCGGCTCGTCCTCTGCCCAGTCCCTGCTCATATCTCCCTCCTTTAAACTGGTCTTAATTCTTATTTCTTGTCAGGAGTTTTCCTACGCTGATTCCTGAGCCCGGCTCCAGTCTGTTTTTTCACTGGTTTCTTTATGGCTTTCTTCTCCCGCTGTTTTAGCAGGCTTTCCTGCAAGGCTGGCTGTTCTTTCGGTTTCTCCATACGTTCCTTTTGCTGGTATACCTTTTCCAGGCGGAGGGTTCCGTTTTTCTCCAGGACTGCCTTCGTCTCCGGAAGCATAGCTGGAGCTTTTTCCTGTTTCGGTAGTTCGTAATAGGTCTTCCCATTTTCATGAATGGTCTGGTACGGTCCTTTCGGCTTCTCATACAATCCCGTATCATAACGCATATACTGCTTTCCATCCCGCTCTGCCTGATAACATCCACGCAACCCCTCTGACATGCCGTCCTGCTGCGATACACCAGTCACAGCCGCACTGCCTCCTGCTTTTCCTGAAATGACCGCTGTGTCTATTACGCTATTCACCGCCGATTCGCCTGCGGCAAATCCAGTACTATCACCCACTGGCAGGTTTTGTCCGGATTCTGCTGCTTCCAGTCCGCTCACGCGGCCAGATGAATCCGCTGCCGGCTCCATTCCCGAAACGGCTCCCGTTCCATCCATATGTTCCATAGTCCCTGTATCGAAGTTATCTGCTGACAAACCAGAAACAGAGGATTCCTGCGTTCCTCCATAAGAAGACGTCCCGGATCCAACTGCCCCGTCTCCCATAGAAGCCGCACCTTCTGTCTCACTCCCAATTCTGCTATCCATATTATCCTGCAAGTCCCCAATTCCAGCACTCTCTCCAGACAGTTCCAGACCCGTGGCTTCCGAAGCATTTTCTTGACCGAAAGCATTGCCACTCTCTCCAATTTCCATCCCTCCGGTCATATCTTCCACATTTCCAAACGGCAGAACCTGGTTTCCGTTCTCCATATCTTCCATAGGAGGAAGTTCTCCTCCCTCTGCCATATCTCCTGCGGATAAAGGTTCTTCCTCAAACGGATCCATACCTGTATCTCCAATGGGAATTCCACTTTCCGATTCCATAGGGGCCAGCGTCCCCTCTTCCTCCGTAGCCGGTGGAACCTCTTGCATGCCGTCACCTGCTCCTTGTGCAAATCCGTTCTCATCATCCGGCGTACCAAAAGGAAGATTCTGACCTGTCAAAGCGGAGTCATCCATCTGGAATACACCGAATCCATCTCCCATATCCAGATTTTGATTCTCCATGCCCTGAAAATCATCTGCCATATTCCCGGCATCCATTCCGCCAATCCCAGAGCCAGCTCCATCTTTCATGTTTCCGTCCATATCGGACATAACGCCTGCCGATGCAGACGCTCCTGTGCCTCCCATGGGAATCGGCCTTCCATTTCCAAAATTCATATGGCCGGAACCAGACGCCGCCGAACTGGCATTTCTTCCGCGTCCACCGCCCGACAACAGGCGCCCTGCCATCATAAGAGCACCCAGACCACTTAAACCTCCCATTGTCCTGCCCATGCTTACGCCCAGGGAAGCCATATAGGAATCCAGCTTTCCCGCAATCTTGCAGAAGCCAATCAGACACATAGTAGCGGCAAAAAAACGAGTAAATCCATATCCGCTTGCCATCAGGTTTCCATAGCCTGCCAGAAACATTTTCAGGCACCAGGCATCCAAAATCACAATCATAACCTGTCCACCGAACATTTTTGACCAAGATGCAAGAATATTGTTAGTTGCCTTAGACCCTCCGGTAGCAAAAGCCAACGGTGCTGTATAGGAAAGCACTCCCAGAAGTACATACCTTTCTGCCAAAATAAACAACAGCTTAAAATAGTTCCACGCTACCACAAAGTGCATGATTAAAAGGAGCAGAGATATACTTAACGCATCTGTCCCCAACACTGATACCGCTGCCTCTGCGGCGGAAACATATCCACTGAAAGAATCCACTGTGATTCCTGTCCCCACGACCCATTGGTAAGGCGTTCCCGCCACCTCCAGAACATAATTCACGATATCTCTTGCATAGACCAGCATAAACAGACAAAATCCTGACCGGAATACAAGTTCCAGCGGATCTTCAGAGTTTACCCCCAACTTCCCGAACATGGATTTAAACACCTGCCAGGTTAATATCATGAGAAGCAGTGCAACTGCAATTGGCAGCACTGCATTTTGGTACAAACTTCCCACAACCCCAAATAATTCTTCAAACAAGTCCAAATCGCAGGATAAAATCTCGGTAAACATTCCGCTCGCTATATCCATCATGTCTATAATAAACTGGGAACACAATTCCCGGATCGCCTCAAATAAAAGTTCTAATAACCATCCCATCTGTCATTCCCCATTTTCAGGGTATCCTTCACCTCCTTTGCCGGGGGAGCTCCGGCATTTTTACTGCTGTTATGTTACGGTTTCATTATTTTCTACGGTGTAAATGATTGCTGCGGAATAATCGCCTCCATGTAAGTTACAATAGCTCCCAGTGTCATCAGAACGGCCCAACACACCACAATCCGCTTTAACCACGCTCTTGATTCATCAACGGTCTTTCCTGATTTAGAAAAATTCATCAAGAAAAGACAGATGGACGCGCATACGACTGCGCCCACTGTTGCAAGCCCTGCCACATCGGAATAGACTTTCTGCATGGCGCTCTTAGCAATATCAAAAATATCTGCCGCATAAGTGGTTTGGCACATTAAAATGTTTATACCCCAGAGCAGGTATCCCTGTACAGCCAGACATGACAGCCGCCTTGTCCATCCCGGTTCCTGTTTCCTGCTTTCTGCAGATTCATCTGCTTTTCTAAAATGCAGCTCCCTCACCTTCTTTCAGGCACAAAAAAAGCAACCACCATGGATGTGATTGCTTTTCTGTGCGTTATTTTGTTTCAGATTTTCATGGCTCCCCACAAGTTTTCCTGTGCATAAAAACCGATGATATCATTATAAATTCTGCAAAATCTCATGTCAATGCACGCCTCGTCCCAATATAGTCTCATTATTGGCCCACTCCTGTTTCCCCATAAATCTCTGAGGCGTTCACGTAATTTGCATTCTGTTAGGCAGCCAGACTTAACGCTGATGCCTCGGTTCTTTCTTTTTCGATGATGTAATAATAAGCCGTAGTTTCTAACCTCACATAATCAGCGGCAATTTCAAGGATTCTTTTCACCTTATCCGTCCAAATCAAACGGTCGCCCTGACGGTAATACGCTTCCTCACCCACTTTGATTGGAAACTGCACTTCTCCTCGCGCCCGTACCAGATGTTTTGATTGTATCTCCCTATTCCTCATAATTGCACCATCCTTTCCTCAACTTTCAAGCGGCTAACTGATCCAGCGACAATACGCTGACCCGGTCTGTCAAATCCACCTTTTTTCCATTTGCAAAATTGAACTCCAGCTTTTTTACCGTAAATGGAATCTTCTGCCTTCTGGAGAAATCAAAGACTTCTGCTTTCACATCCGTCACAATCGTCCCCACCAGCCTGGATTTAAAATAGTGGTAATCTAGAATCTCCGCCTGTTTTCCTGTCCTTAAATGCTTCATTTCCCCATCATCTGATTGAATTCCTCTGGCATCCAATTCCACAACCAAAGTGCCATCCCCCTGCCGGGTTTTACTTTGCTGCGTGGATTCCATAGAAATATTCACTGCTTCTGGCCATTCCAGCTTAACACATTCAAGAAGCAGCACACAATTTTCTATTCCGTCTACGGTATCCAATGTCTGAATCTGGAGCTTCATTTTCTTAAACTTATCTTTCTTCATTCCTGCCTCCCATTAAAAATCATTTTTAGGTTTCTTCTGCCCTCCTTCCGTATCACTGCTCCCGTTTTGCCCAACAAAAAAGACGCCGCATTTATAAAAAAATGAGCGTCATTCCAAGTATATAGACAAATAGAAACATTCAGGCGGTTCTTTTTTGCCTGACCGCTTCCCTCCCACGTAGACGGGAACAAAATTTTTTATATCTCCTGCAAGCTGCCGAAGCTATATAAATCAATACAAGATTATATTAACACAAGATATAGCATATGTCAAAAGAATTAGAACTATATATAGCATATGTAGACGAGGTGGAAGGATAATATCAAAAGAATTTTGGACATAGTTATAAAAGTGCAATATAATATTGTTTAAATCGGAAAATGGAAGGATGAGAAAAATGGAGCAGAAAAACAGAATTCTGATTGTAGAAGACGATACGGATATCAATAATCTTTTATATACGGCATTACAGAAAGCAGGGTATGAGACGGTACAGGCTTTTTCCGGGACGGAAGCGAGGATGCTGTTCCAGATGGATAAGGCGGGCTTTTCTTTGATTCTATTGGATCTGATGCTTCCGGGAATTTCAGGAGAAGAGGTGCTTGCCCAGATTCGGAAACAGGGCAATACGCCGGTTATTGTCCTGACAGCCAAAGACGGATTGGATGAAAAAATCGGGCTTCTTACCAGTGGGGCAGATGATTACATTACAAAACCGTTTGAGATACAGGAGGTGCTTGCCCGGATTCAGGTTCAGCTCCGCCATATGCAGCAGGAGCCGGAACATAAAAGCGTGTCATATAAAAACCTGGAACTGGACCGTGAGCGCTTTGAAGTCCGGATTGCCGGAGTGCTGCTTCCCAAAATTACAAAGCAGGAATTTGCAATTCTGGAGCTTTTACTGGAGCATCCGAAACAGGTCTTCAGCAAAGAAGAGATTTTTGAATATGCGTGGGATGAACACTATATGGGAGAGACAAAGACACTGGATGTACATATCAGCAATATCCGGAAAAAGATAAAAGCAGTAACGCAGGAGGAATATATTGATACCGTATGGGGAATCGGCTACCGTCTGCATTCTTAATCTTTACTCTTTTTTTACTATTTATTTGCGTTTGATTAGGATTTATCCGATATGATAACAGCAGATAAGAAAAGGAGATGAAAGCATTGAGTGAATTGTTATTAAGTACAAATGGATTGACGAAGCAGTATGGTCATCATAAGGCAGTGGATAAAGTAAACCTTCACATAAAAAAGGGTGCTATCTATGGATTTATCGGACGGAACGGTGCGGGAAAGACGACTTGCCTGAAGATGATCAGTGGACTTGCAAGACCGACAGCCGGAGAGATTGAGATGTTCGGGTGTAAAGGAAAAGAACTGGAGAGGATTCGTTCTCGTGTGGGGTGTCTGATTGAAGCACCGGGGCTGTATGGCAACATGAATGCATATACAAACCTGAAAATAAAATGTGAATTGTTTGGTATTCGGAAAAAGGGATACATCGAAGATATCTTAGAGACGGTCGGACTGGAAGGTGTCGGAAAGAAAAAAACGAAACATTTTTCCCTTGGAATGAAGCAGCGTCTCGGAATCGGGCTGGCACTGGTCGGGGAGCCGGATCTCCTGGTCCTTGATGAACCGATCAATGGGCTTGATCCCCAGGGAATTGCAGAGGTGCGTGATACCATACAGAGACTGCGAGATGAACGGAATATGACGATTTTGATATCCAGTCATATTTTAGAGGAATTATCTAAGATTGCAACGGATTATGGAATTATCCATAATGGAAGTCTTCTGCAGGAGCTGACAAGCGAAGAACTGATGAAACGCTGCAGTGAACGGATTGAAATAGAGTTAATCCATCCGGAGCAGGCAGTCCCGATTCTGGACAGAATGGGATTTACCAACTATCAGGTTACAGATAAGAGCCATATCCATATATTTGAACGATTGAATGAAAGCGCCAATGTCAATATGGAACTGGCAAAAGCAGGAATTTTGGTCAATGGAATTTCCATTACCAGTGAAGAACTGGAAACCTATTTCTTGAATCTGACAGGAGGGAATCAAAATGCTTAATATGATAAAAATGGATCTGTACCGGATGGTCCGGACAAAAAGTATGTATGTGGTATGGATTGTGATGGCGGCAGCTATATTCTTCTCCACATCCATGTCGAAACTGGATATTGATACGATGAACAAGGAAGCGGAACAACAGCAGACAGAAAGCATTGCAGAAACAGTGAAACCAGAAACCATCAATATGGGAATGTCCGTATTCCTGCCGACACAGCCGGGAGAAAAAGTAACGGTCTTTGATCAGGTATATGCAAACCTGCAGGCGAAGTTTGTGGCGTTGTTTCTGGTGATTTTTACAGTGCTGTTTTCCAGTGCAGATATAGGAAGCGGTTATATTAAAAATATCGGCGGGCAGGTAAGGAGCCGGAGAAACCTGATCTTTTCCAAAGCTTCCGTGTTGTTTGTGTATACGACTGTTACCATGCTGCTTTATTTCATCATTCAGATTATTGCACAGCAGATGTACTTCGGATATCTGGAGTGGGGGAATGGAAGCGAGTTGCTGAGATACTTTGGTATTCAGATTTTGCTTCATTATGCACTGGTACTAATCAGTATGGCGATTGCGGTGGTTTTGAACAGCAACGTGTTCAGCATGACGATTGTTATCTGCCTGTGCATGAATACCATGATTGTCTTATACGGAGTGATCAATCATTTGATCCAGAAGGCAGGTGTGGAGAATTTCCAGATTTTGAAATATACAGTGACAGGAAAGATTGCACTTTTATCCATGTCACCGACCAATAAGGAATGCCTGACGGCAGTTGTGATTGCGGCGGCGTTCGGAATCGTGGTTACATTACTGACAGCATGGGTATTCAGAAAGAGAGATATCTAAATGATAAAACTAGGGTTCGTGCTATTGATAGCAGTGATACTGGTACAAGGAATGTTATTTTGGAAATACCAGCGGCAGGTGAAAGACATCTGCCGCCAGTTGTCGTTTCTGATGAAGCACGACAGCAACATGCTGATTACCAGAGAAATGGATTTTGGAGGCATTGGTGAGTTGGCAGATGTTTTAAACGAATGGCTGGAACTGAAGCGAAGGGAAAAGAAGGAATACTTGAAGAAAGAGGAGATGATTTCGGATACATATACAAATCTCTCACATGATATCCGTACTCCTTTGACATCCCTTGACGGATATTTTCAGTTAATGGAAACCTGTGAAGACCAGGAAGAGCAGAGACGGTATATGAAGATCATACAGGAGAGAATCGGCAGCCTGAAAGAAATGCTGGAAGAATTATTTACTTTTACAAAACTTAAAAACGATTCTTTTCATCTGGAAATGTCATCCTGCTGTATCAACAAGATTTTGAAAGATACCATATTTTCCTACTACGATGAATGGACGGGCAGAGGAATTGAACCGGAGATACAGATTACAGATAAACTGCTGTTTATGAACGGAAATGAACAGGGAATCCAGAGAATTTTTCAGAATATCATAAAAAACGGACTGGATCACGGGGAGAAGAAAATCAGTATTTCACTGGAAGAAGTTGAAAACAACATCCGGATACAGATAAAAAATCAAGTATGTCATGTGGAAAAAATAAATGTAGATCAGGTGTTTGAACGGTTTTATAAAGCGGATGAAGCACGCAGTAAGACTTCCAGCGGTCTCGGCTTATCAATTGCGAAAGAGCTGGTACTTCGTATGGATGGGAAAATCAGCGCCCGGATAGAAGGGAATGAGTTCTGTGTGGAGATTGTGTTTCCAAAATAAAAGGAAAAATTTATATTAAAGCAAGTGAAAATGGGGAATGACTTTATATAGGTTTCATGGTAGAATTACAGTAGAAAGAGAAGAGTCACTCAGTCATTTGTTGTATGAAAGGATGAGTATAATGTATAAAGTAGAACTTAAATTTGATACAAGCAAGCTCGCTCCGGAAACGGTAAATCAGATGTGTGAACAGGCAGATCAGATTTTTGAGCAGGAGGATTTAAGCTGTGCAGTCAAAGCCCTTGGAAGCAGGATTTATCTTGACCGGGGACGCAAGCAGGACTATGGAAGATTCTGGGCAGCAATCTTTCAGTTGAAAAACTCCGTAGGAATTGCAGAGAATTTGTTAGAGTGTTTCTGGTATAACGGAACAGAAAAGGAGAACCTGATTACAGACTTTATAAGGAACTAACAGATGGACAGCTTACAGAGGAAAGGCATCAATTTTGACCTGAATACACAAGCACTAAAGGAATATTATCCGAAAGGTGACTGGCATAATGCATATGCGGATGTAAGGGACTTTTTTGAAGCAAACGGATTTGAGCATATTCAGGGATCGGGATATCATTCGGTGGAAGCAATGTCAGAAGCAAAAGCCATGGCAGTTATTTATCAGATGACAAAAGAATTTCCATGGCTCAATTATTGTGTGAATGTGTGTACCATATCAGATGTACCGGAACTGTTTGATATCTCGCATGTATTTGCCAGAGAAGCGGAACGGTTGGAAAAGAAAAATGCATGATTTGACAAATTATTTCCAATATGTTATATTCATCTCAAGCAAAAAAGGGAGTAGCTGAACGCCTTGAAAGAGGTGGTTTTGTAACCGACAACCGGTATCGAGAGATACCCGTAGCAAATGAGATAGCAAGACTTTTATTGTGGCAGAGGTCATGATAGGAGTCTTTTTTTATTATGAAATATAGAAAATCTGCCGCAATAGTCTGCTAAAAAGAAAGAGAGGATAAACGATGAGTAACGAAATGATGAAACGGGAAATGCAGGAAGCAGTACAGGCAGGGGAGCGGGCGCTTCAGAGCCTTTACGCAGCAAGGGATAAGTTGGGAAGTGCGAGAAACTGGGGCATTTTTGATATGCTTGGAGGAGGCTTTATCAGTGACTTTGTGAAGCATTCTAAAATGAATGACGCAGCTGCGTTGATGGAACAGGCGAAAAGCGATATTCAGCGTTTTCAGAGAGAATTAAGAGATGTGCAGGTTTCCTTGGATCTGCGCATGGAAATCGGCAGCTTCCTTTCCTTTGCGGATTTCTTTCTGGACGGGCTGGTGGCAGATTATATGGTGCAGAGCAAGATTGCAGATGCAAGAGAACAGGTGGATGATGCCATCAACCGGATAGAAAAGATACTTGCTGATGTGAAAAATCGGATGAATGGGGAGGTGTAGCATATGGGATGCCTGGGAAATGTGTTGTGGTTTGTGTTTGGCGGCGCAGTCAGTGGGCTGAGCTGGTGTCTGGCAGGTTGTCTCTGGTGTATTACCGTTGTGGGGATTCCGGTGGGGATGCAGTGTTTTAAATTTGCGGCGCTTAGTTTTTTCCCCTTTGGAAAAGAGGTGCAGTATGGTGGCGGAGCTGGTTCGTTCCTTTTGAATATCATCTGGCTGATTGTATCCGGTCTGCCTCTTGCACTGGAGCATCTGGCGTTGGGTACAGCTTTATGTGTGACGATTATCGGAATCCCGTTTGGTTTACAGCAGTTTAAACTGGCGAAACTGGCATTGATGCCGTTTGGTGCGGAGGTGTATTAAGATGCGATTATTTGATAAAAGGACACCGCTTCAGAAGGAGTGGGAAAAGCTGGAAGTACAGGAGCAGAGATTCCTTCAGAAGCGTTCAGAGAAAAGGGAGAGCATTCTGAATCAGAAACTGGAGGAAAAGATACCGCCGAAACTTCAGAAAACATTGGATACCGCTTTTGCGAAGGCATTTGCTCTGATTTTCGAGAAAGGAACCGGGGTTATTGAAAAGACGTATCAGCGGACAAAACTGGAGCAGGATTATCAGGTGCGGCAGTATATGGCGGATGTAAAGCAGAATTCCAAATCCCTCCGCTCTTTTTCTAAAAAGGCAAGAGATACGGGAACAAAGAATTTACTGCTATCCGGTGTGTCTGGAATCGGGATGGGCGTATTGGGAATCGGTCTGCCGGATATTCCGGTATTTACAGGGATGATTTTAAAGAATATTTATGAGACTGCTCTGCAGTATGGATACAGCTATGAAAGCAGGGAAGAAAAATATTTTATCTTATTATTGATCCGGGGAGCAGTATCCTATGGGGATACACTTTGTGAGATTGACGGGAAAGTAAATGAATTTATCAGAAACGGAATACTGCCGGAAGAGTATCAGGATAAGGAGCAGATCGAACAAACGGCGGGAGCTTTGTCAAAAGAGCTTCTGTATATGAAGTTCTTACAGGGAATTCCGGTGGTTGGTGCTGTAGGCGGAGCTTATGATGCAGTCTACATGAAACGGATCACAGAGTATGCAGAGCTGAAATACCGGCACAGGTATCTGGCGGGGCGGAAAAAGGCAGAGAATGGACAATTATGTAAAAGGTGTAAAAGTTATAGAGATATATGATGCCGCAAATAAGGAATTGCTGGTAAAGTATGATGATAAGCATAATATAGACAAGGTTATTTCTGCTTTAAATATAAAATCATGGAAAGAGACAGAAAAAAGCATAGGTATGAACCCTAAATATACCATAAAATTTTATTGCGATACTACGAACCAAGATGAAGAAAAAGATATAAAAGAAATTACCCTTTATGAAAATGGGGAATATGCTACGATTTTTATTACTTCTCCTGGCGGAGTAAAACAAAACTATAAAACGAGCATTGATATTTCTGAATTGGTTATCTAATAATATTTGTGTAATGAGAATGAAAATCTAATTCTTTCAAGTTTAACTAAGACATTCCCGGAGCAAATGCTCATGGCATTGAAGCGGATACAAACACTATTGTTTGATAGAAATAAGAGAGGTTATTTATAATAAAATGAGCCGCCAGAACTGTAGGTGATGCAGTACGGGCGGCTCATTTTCTATCTAAACGGATGTATCCGGAAGTTCCGGCAGTTGATCGGTGAGTTCTTCATATCCGAGAATATCTCCGGCACATGGCATCGATTGCCCTGTTCCCTGCTGTGGTTTCCGGAAGTACAGCCGATACCGATGTCCCTCTAGGAGTTTGATATTCTTTTCCAGTGAGAAGGCGTATTCCTTTCCGTTATCACTGGCAAACCAATATTGCTGGTTTTTCCCGAAGAGTGTCTGTTCCCGTTTCGTGCAGCTTACGTCCAGTGACAGATAAGCATGTGTATGGATCAGGTGGTAGAAACTGAGTGCACGCAAGATGCTGCAGATTCCGATGAGGAGGCTCATGAGGATAAAGAGCCGGTCATGGGTGGCGATCCCGAAGATGCACCCAAAAAGTACACAGAAAAAGCCGATTGCACTGATGGCAACCAGCTTTGTGAAAAATGGTTTTGGCATAAGGTTCCTTCCTTTAACATGTATGAAATGTGATTTGTTTATTCAGGTACAAATTAGCAATAGCCTGCAGCACTGGATACTGGGTATGGTGAATCTGGACATCATCCACAAGTGTTTGGTAAGTTGTCTCCGGTTCTGTGTATAACTCATCCATAATATCCGATTCGTTGTGGATTACTTTTTCCTGCT
>OHHQ01000302.1_pt1 | contig 30689 bp, 20 predicted proteins | sample 1568051 | NCBI WGS metagenome assembly OHHQ01 (sample SAMEA3879567, study PRJEB24766) | human gut metagenome | biome: human-associated habitat; feature: feces | place: USA | collected 1985/1987
CTTTCGTTTATCATGATTCTAACGGTTTATGCCCGGATGTTTAAAATCTACATTTTCACGGCGATTTCGCCGATCCCCCTTTCCTCCTTTGCGGGAGAACCCACCAGCAATATCGGAAAAAATTTTCTCCGGGCCTATGCGGGGGTCTGCTTGGAAGGGGTAATCATCGCCCTTGCCTGCGTCATTTTTACTGTCATGGCGTCCTCCCCGCCGCTGGTAAACCCCGGCGTGGCGGACGTCACGGCGGTATGGAGTTATATCATGGAAGTGATTTTCAATTTATTGGTTTTGGTAGGCGCGGTCAGAATGAGCGACCGAATCGTCAAGGAATTATTGGGATTGTAAAAAAGCGCTGGAATAATTCCAGCGCTTTTTATCAGTTGTCAGAGTAAAGGCTTTTTGGTTTGTGCATCCAAAACAGTACCGTTCTCGTCTACTAAAAAGGAATCGACGGGAATCCCTAATTCTCTCGCGCGATTAATCTGCCACGCGACGTCCTCTTCCATGGTTCTCGCCATACGTCTCCTGCGGACAGCTTTTACCAGGGAAACAATCCAACTGATAAAGACCAATCCAATCAGCACATACAGTCCCAAAAGAACAAGCTGTTCATTTTTACTTGTCCAGTCTGTGAAAAATGTGCTGATAACCGCTGCAACCATGTAAAGCAGAGGAAGTGTCAGCCGCAGCTTTCCAGCTACCTTGAACAGCAGAGAGAGGATCAGGAGCAAAACGGAAGCCGAAATGGATACTGTATAAAATAAAGAACCTAGCGGCATGGGAAATTCCCCCTTTTTGTTTTCAGTATATCATGACCGGCTGAAAAAGAACAGCCAACAGAAAAATTTTTATTGATAGGAGTGATTAAAAATAGAAGTAAAGATACCAAAGGAAATCCGGGACTATCAGGAATCCATCTTTTTTGGATTGAATTTCCGGCAGCTGTTCTGTTCCCTGCTGGCCGTAGGAACCGCAGTGGGGCTGTATTTTTGGCTGAGGCCGCTGATCGGAAGCGAGGAAGTAGGCTGGATATGCATTCTTGGAGCCTCGCCCTTTGCGGCTTGCGGCTTTTTCAAATATCATGGAATGACCGCCGAAAAATTCGCGTGGGCATGGTTTAAGTCGGAATTCCTGTATCCGAAAAAGCTGGTATTCAAATCCAACAGCCTTTACTATGAGGTCATGCGGGACGTCATCGCAAAAGGGGAAAAACCTCCCCGCAAATGGAAGAAAAATACCGAATCCCAGCCACCGGCTGGGAAGAAAGAACAGGGGGCCTGAGAAATGGAACTGAACATTCGCCCGATGACGCCCCAGGAAAAAATTTACGCCGAACTTCAAAGCAGCCAGATCTCCCAGCAGACGGGCTTCATCGGCGTCTTAGTTGGAAACTTTAATCAGCAGGATGTGGACCTGCCCATGAAGTGGAATATACTGCAAGAACCTCCGATAAGGGAAGCATTTTGGTCGGAGGCGCAAAGTGTTTTAAAAGAACTGAGGAATACCATTTTTAAGGATAGAAATGCTATGCAGGAATACTGCGCCAGCCATACCAGCTTTTTCAAAAGCCAAACTGCCGATGTTTATGGGCTTCGCGCGGATTCCGCGCGGTATTCCTATTTAATACTCTGCAATCCGCAGTCAAAAGACCACTGCCTCTATCTCTATGCCTATTCTACTGAAGCGCTGGAATATCATCTGAAAAAAGCTGAGAGGGGCATCAGCTTTATTACTCCTGATTACAAAGAGAAGTTCCGCGTTGCCGATGGAGAAAAGATACGGATTATTGGAGCCGATGGGAATTTCCGCGACCGGATCTGCCGGCATATTGACGACTATCACTTCGAAACAGAGGGGGGATTTGGCGGAGCCCTATACCACATTTGTGAATTTGCCGAACTTTGCGAACAAACAGGAAGCCGGGTAATCCCCCTCGATGGAGAGCAGAAAGACGTCAGTCGGGAGCAGAAACCTCCCAAGACCAAAGGCTGGGAACGATAACAGCCAGTTACTTCACCCGGAAAGATTAACTATTAGAAGTCAACCCCCCAAAAGGATGGTGGTGGCGAAAAAAGATGATTCAAAAAAGGTATAGCAAAGCAGGGGTTGGAGATGGCTCCGTATAACTATTAAGAAAGATTAAGCTGCCAAACGGTATGTCGTCCTGGATTTCTCCATAGCAAATATGAGACGTACTAACTTCTTGGCAGCGTGAGAAAGAGCGACGTTGTAGTGTTTGCCCTCTGCTCGTTTCTTAGCGAGGTAATCGGAAAAAGTTGGGTCCCATTGGCAAACATATTTGGTCGCATTGTAAAGGGCATAGCGCAGATATCGAGAGCCACGCTTTTCCATGTGGGGATAGCAATTCTTAAGCTGCCCGGACTGGTAAATAGAGGGAGACATCCCGGCATAGGCCAATAACTTGTCCGGGGATTCAAAACGGGTGAAGTCACCAACTTCAGCAAGAATCATGGCAGCCATGCGGAAACCCAACCCCGGAATCGTGGTAATGGGAGAATGGAGTTCAGCCATAATGGACTGGATCTGTTCTTCGATTTCAGTGATTTCGGCATTCAATTCACGGATGAGGCGGATGGTATGCTGCAATTCAAGGGATTTGGCAGGCATCCGGGAGCCGATAGAGTTTCTGGCAGCGTTACGGATTTCCAACGCCATATCTCTTTTGTAGCGGCCGTTGGACACAGTTTCAAGAAGTGTTTTCAGTCTGGTTAAGTGTGCGCCCGCAACCTGTTTGGCGCCGGGGAACTCCTCCAGCAGAGCGTAGACAGAAGCAAGATGCAGAGAAGGAACCAACTTTTCCAGTTCCGGGAACAGGATGCAGACCAGTCTGGAGATAGAGTTTTTCAGTTTGGAACGCGCCTTTACCTTATCAAAACGGTATCTGGTAAGTGACTTTAATTCCTCATTGTGGTATGCTGTATCTGTGTAGGGTTTGAGGCCCGCATCGGATAACAGCATAGAAGCAATCGTTCGTGCATCCACCCGGTCGGTTTTAGTCTTTCGCAGACTGAGACTCTTTCGGTAAATGTTTGTACGCAAGGGATTCAAGACATAGGTGGGTAGACCGTTGTCAAGAAGAAAACCGAGCAGATTGTAGCTGTAATGTCCGGTCGCCTCAAGCCCTACTTTTATTTTGTCCTGCGTGTTGGTGCAATCCTGGATTCGTTGCAACAGATAGTGAAACCCATCCATATTGTTGGGGATGATGAACACATCCGCCAGGACTTCACCCTCAGAGTTGACGATGAAACAATCGTGCTTATCCTTCGAGACATCGATGCCAACAGAAACCACCATAACAAATACCTCCGATGAAAAAATGTGATGCTATATCCACAGTGCGCCTTACTTTTGTAGCCTTGTTCCACATCAACCGTCTGGCGGTATTTAACTAATCAACAAAATTGTAAGGGGCTGTGGTTGGAACCTTTCCTGAACCATCTTGTGGTAGAGAGATGCAACCAATCCACAGCATCCCTTACAGTGTAGCATACAGCCCTTGGAGAGGGGCTTTAATAACTACTACTTTATAATACAAGGAGAAATGCCTATTATTAAAACCCTATCAAGAGCACTCAAACAGGAAAAAGAACGGTTTACCATTCCCCGGTCCGTTCAGGACGCGATTCCCATCCGCCGTGTTTGGCCGGATGGGATTTTTCAGTCTGGAAGTTTATACTCGAAATCCTTTTCCTTTACCGATATCAATTACAGCATCGCCGGAAAAGAGGATAAAACGGCCATGTTTCTGGATTACTCGGAACTTTTGAACGCCTTGGATTCCGGCGCTTTCGCTAAAATTACCATCAACAACAGAAGAATAGACAAGGCGGAATTTGAAAAAGACCTGCTGCTTCCAGAAAAGGGAGACGGACTGGATCATTTTCGAAAAGAGTACAATGAAATGCTGCTCTCCAAGGTGACGGGTGTGAGCAGCAGCGTGGTGCAGGATCGGTACATTACGGTCAGCGTGGTGAAAAAGAACATTAACGAGGCCCGCGCCTATTTTTCCCGTGTGGGCACCAGCATCATCACCCATCTTGCACAGCTTTCCTCAGTAGGCCGGGAACTGGAGCTTCAGGACCGGCTGCGGATTTTCCAGGACTTTTTCAAAGGCGGGGAGCCCGCTGCTTTTGACTTTAATCTCAAGGAAAATATGAGACTGGGACACAGCTTCAAAGATTGGCTGTGCCCCGATTCCATGGAGTTTCAGAAGGACCACTTCCGTCTGAACGGCCGCTGGGGCCGGGCGCTCTACCTGCAGGGCTACGCCAGCTACCTGAAGGACGCCATGATATCCGAGCTCTGCGATCTGGACCGGAGTCTCATGCTTTCTATTGACATTCTCCCGGTACCTACCGATGAGGCGGTCAGAGAGGTGCAGAATAAGCTGCTGGGGGTGGAAACAAACGCCACCAATTGGCAGCGGAAGCAGAATGCCGCCAACAACTTCTCCGCTGTCCTGCCCTATGATATAGAGCAGCAGAGAAAAGAAACCAAGGAAATGATGGACGATCTGACGAACCGAGACCAGCGGATGATGTTTGGCCTGGTTACCATGGTCCATCTGGCGGATTCCAAAGAACAGCTAGACAGCGATACGGAAACACTGCTCTCGACAGCCCGGAAGAACCTGTGCCAGATGAGCGTTCTGCGCTGGCAGCAGAAGGATGGCCTGGATACGGCTCTCCCCTATGGTCTGCGGAGAATCCAGGCCCTGCGGACCTTGACCACCGAGAGCACCGCTGTGCTGATTCCTTTCCGGGCCCAGGAAATCCTCCAAAACGGCGGGATTTACTACGGACAGAACGCGGTCAGCAAAAATATGATTGTGGCTGACCGCCGAAAACTTCTCAACGGGAACAGCTTCCGCCTGGGAGTCAGCGGCTCGGGAAAATCCTTTTCCGCCAAGGAAGAAATCGTCAGCATCGTCCTGACTACCAATGACGACGTTCTGATTCTGGACCCGGAATCTGAATTTGGATATTTAGTGGAAGCGCTGGGCGGCGAAGTGATCCGGGTATCGGCTTCCTCCTGCACCCACCTGAACGCCATGGATATGGACCGGGCCTATGGAGATGAACGGAATCCCCTGATTGAAAAGTCGGAATTTATCTTGTCCCTGTTTGAGCAGCTGGTAGGGGCGGGGAACGTATCCGCCAGGGAAAAATCCATTCTGGACCGCTGCACCGAAGAAGTGTACCGGGAATACGCAGCCAACAGGTACACCGGGCAGCCGCCTACCCTGAAAGATTTATACCATTCTCTGTTAAATCAGCCGGAACCGGAGGCCAAGGGTCTTGCCTTATCGTCTGAACTTTTTATCACCGGGTCCTTAAATACCTTTGCCCACCAAACCAATGTGAATACCAAGGCCCGGATCATTTCCTATGACATCCGGGAATTAGGGAAACAGCTGATGCCCATCGGAATGCTGGTGACCCTGGACGCCATTTTCAACCGGGTGATCCAGAACTGGAGAAAGGGCAAGACCACGTGGGTATTCGCCGACGAATTTTATCTGCTTTTTCGCTATCAGTACAGCGCCGACTTTTTCTACAAGCTGTGGAAGCGGATTCGAAAATATAACGGCCTGGTAACAGGATTAACCCAGAATGTGGACGAGCTGCTCCGCTCCGATACTGCCCGCTTAATGCTGGCAAACTCAGAATTTTTAATTCTGCTGAATCAGTCCGCGACGGATCGGGAGGAGCTGGCCGGGCTTTTGAATATTTCCGAAACCCAGCTGGGGTACATCACCAATGTGGCGGCGGGCTGCGGCCTGATCCGCTGCGCCGGAAACATCGTCCCCTTTGAAAACAGCTTCCCTCAGAATACCAAGCTGTACAAACTCATGACGACCAAACCGGACGAGGCGATTCGATGAAAGCAAAAGAAGTCCGGGAACTATTTGCCGGTTCCCGGACTATCGTGCGTATAAAGGGGGATGTCATTGAAAGAAATTAAGCTGAAGCCGGAAACCAGCAGACCCAAGGTGCTGGAAAGCGCGGCCAGAGTTCCCAAAACCGCTATGAGGGAAGCGTGGCTGAAGTCTAAAGAAAAAACGGTCTCGGAATTAAAAGAAACTCCCTTTGCCGGACAAAATGAGGAATCCTCCAATACTCCGGCCAACAGCGCCGCGAATCAGACGGTCTCCGGTATGAAAACCGCAACTCAAAAAGGCGCGGACCTTACCTATCGGGGCGGAAAGAAGCTGGCCCAGACCGCCTCCAGGAAGGTTCGGGAAAAACGTGAGCCTTCCCGTGTAATCAAGGAAGCGAAAGACGCTGCAGGCCAGACTGGAAAAGCAGTCAAAGATACGGTTTCTAAAACACGGATAAAGAATACAGCAGCCAAAACTATCAAAGGGAAACCCCAAAAGACAGTGAAAACCGCCGAACGTTCCATTAAGGGAGTAAAGCAAGGAGCAAAAAGCGTTAAGACCGCTCAACGGTCGGCAAAAGCGGCCCAGAAAACAGCCCAGGCTGCGGCAAGAACGGCTCAGAAAGCGGCGCAGGCGGCCAGGGCAGTAGCAAGAGCCGCGGCGGAAGGAGCAAAAGCCCTGGCCAAAGCAGCGGTAGCTGTTGTGAAAGCCACCATAGCGATAGTGAAAAGCCTGATTGCAGCCATAGCCGCGGGAGGCTGGGTCGCGGTGGTTGTCATTCTGGCAATTTGCTTGATTGCGGCGATCATTTACTCCTGCTATGGGATTTTTTTCTCCGGGGAGGATACCGGCACAGGGATCACCATGCAGGCGGCTGTTGCGGAAATCAATGAAGAATACTCGGAAAGACTGGATCAGCTGAAGGAAGAAAACGAGCATGAAGTATTTCGGCTTTCCGGTTCCAGAGCGCCCTGGAAGGATGTGCTTGCAGTTTACGCGGTCAAGGTAAATACCGATTCAGAGAATCCCCAGGTGGTGGCCAATTTAACGGAAGAAAAGAAAGAGCTTCTGCGGGGCGTTTTTTGGGATATGAATACAATCTCCCATCAGATCAGCAGAGAAACGATAACGGAGATCGTCGTCCAGACCGACGAAAAGGGAAACGCGGTGGAGAAAGAGCAGACGGTAGAGAAAACAGTGCTGACGGTCAGCGTAACCCATAAGCCGGCGGAGGAAATGGCGGCGCGGTACTTTTTTAATCCCAGTCAAAAGGCCGCCCTTACCGAACTTCTGGCCCCGGAATTCGATACCCTGTGGGCTGGAGTCCTTTCCGGCATGATTTCCGATGGCAGCGATCTCGTGGCGGTGGCTCGTTCCCAGATAGGAAACATCGGCGGAGAGCCCTATTGGAGCTGGTATGGGTTTGAATCCCATGTGGAATGGTGCGCCTGTTTCGTTTCTTGGTGCGCCGATCAGTGCGGCTATATTGACGCCGGACTGTTCCCTAAGTTTGCGGCCTGCACCTCCCAAGGGGTTCCCTGGTTTCAGGAACGGGGACAATGGCAGGACAATACCTACACGCCGAATCCCGGTGACCTTATCTTTTTTAATTGGGATCAGGACGAATGGATCGACCATGTGGGAATCGTGGAAAAGGTGGAAAACGGCAGGATTTATACCATCGAGGGAAACTCCGGTGACGCCTGTAAGCAAAACAGTTATCCTTTGGGAGATTCACGAATTTATGGATATGGGATCTTAAATCCGTATTAGTAAAGTCCACTAAGGCCGAAAGCCTGTATTGCGGTGTTCTTTGAAATATTAGATTGTTTTCTATAATCATCAGTCTCCTGGATTGAGTTGAAAATGATTCCGCTTTGTTTAAGCTTTGCCTTTTACTTGATAGGATTTTCAATGAATTGCAGGGAGGAGTTTTGCAATAGACAGATGTTCAAGGATATGATATATTATAAATAAAAATCCATGTGTTAATGATCGAATATCTATCCTATATCAATAAAATGCAATTGCAAATGTCAATTAGCTGAAATGACAGTAAACCCGATAAACCTTTATACTAAAAGAAAAACGTGTTTTTAGAAAGGAAGAGTATTATGGACAATGTCAGATTATCTATTCATAAAGAATTTCAGATAGGCCAAATTGATCGCAGAATTTATGGCTCGTTTATAGAACATATGGGAAGGGCTGTGTATAGTGGCATTTATGAACCGGGCCATCCTTTGTCGAATCAATTGGGTTTTCGCCAAGATGTTATCCGTTTAGTGAAAGAACTTAATGTGCCTATTATTAGATATCCGGGCGGGAATTTTGTTTCTGGATACCGATGGGAGGATGGAGTGGGTCCGGTTTCTCAGCGTCCGAAGCAATTGGATCTCGCTTGGCTGGCTACAGAACCAAACTTAGTAGGTATCAATGAATTTATACAGTGGACACGCGAGGTAAACTCTCAGATGATGATGGCTGTAAATCTCGGCACGCGGGGAGTATCAGCAGCTAAAAATTTAGTGGAGTATTGTAATCATTCGGGGAATTCATATTGGAGCAATTTAAGAAAAAAACATGGATTTGACAGTCCTCATGGAATTAAGGTCTGGTGTCTAGGCAACGAAATGGATGGCCCTTGGCAGATTGGGCAAAAAACAGCTGAAGAATATGGTGTTTTAGCTCGAGAAGCAGGAAAAGCCATGAAATGGGTCGATCCCACGATAGAGTTGGTTTTATGCGGCAGCTCTAGCAGTGGCATGACAACTTTCCCGGATTGGGATGCTACTGTTTTGGATTTGGCATATGATACGGTAGATTATTTGTCTTTACACGCTTACTATGGGAATCAAAAAAACGATACATTAAATTATTTGGCTTGTACTTTAGATATGGATCGATTTATACATTCAGTAGTTTCTGTTTGCGATTATATTAAGGCAAAAAAGCGAAGCAATAAAACAATCAATCTATCTTTTGACGAATGGAATGTGTGTTATCATTCTGATGATGCAGATCAGAAAATACAACCTTGGAGTATGGCGCAGCATCGTGCGGAAGACATCTATAATTTAGAAGATGCTATTGTAGTAGGATTAATGCTTATTACCTTATTAAAACATGCAGATAGGATCAAAATGGCTTGTATGGCTCAGTTGGTTAATGTTCTTGCACCAATTATGACCCGAGAAAACGGCGGCGCTTGGCGTCAGACAATATTTTATCCTTTTATGCACACATCGTTATGGGCGAGAGGTACGGTGCTTTATTCAGTTTTGGATAGCCCAAAGTATGACTGCAAAGATTTTACGGACGTTAGCTATGTGGATAGTGTAGCGGTATATGATGCCTTAAGCGGAGAAATTGCGATTTTTGCGGTAAATCGCAATTTGGAAGATTGTATAGTCTTAAAATGTGATCTTAGAAGCTTTGGAAATTGCCGGTTTGTGGAGCATTTAACGTTGACCCATGAGAACCCTAAAGCAGTTAACACAGAACAGAACCCATCTTCTGTAATTCCCCATACAATTCGTTCGTCTATCATTAAAGATGATGAATTAGTGGCAGAGTTGCCATCGCTTTCTTGGAATGTGATACGCTTGAAAACAATCTAATATGTATTGGCATTGCTACAATATCAAAATTTTTTATTGCAGTAATATTTAATCATCATTGAACGGAAGGTGTGATAAACAATGAAAAGGCAGAAAAGCATTAGGCATACCAGCATCCGTTTTCGGATGGTTTCACTAATGATTAGCCTTTCTACCATTCCGGTCATCATTGTTACTGCAGTTGCAACAGATAACACAAGGAGTATAGCTGAAAAAGATATTATTCAGGCAAATATTTCACAGATGCAGTGGGCGGATCAATATTTAGAAGATTTGATTGACGATGTAAATACTCTGTTTTATACATTGCACATAGACGAACCATTGATGGGAGATTTAGAATTTTTAGCGTCTCAAGATCAAAATGCTCGTGTGAATGCGATTGGAGAGGTTAGAAAAAAGCTATTAGAAATGCTATATGCTAACTCCAATACAATTGGATCACTAACTTTATATTCCAATGTCTCCCAGAAAGCGGTAATGGTAAATTCGTTTAATAGCGGTTTGGTAATTAATCTGGATATTAGTTCCGACGATTGGGATAGGATTCAAAGAAAACCCGTTAGCATGTACTTCGCAGGAGATTACAAAGCGGTTCATGCATTTCATAGTATTAATGAATTCGAAACTAGTAAGCTGATAGGGGCAATATCCGTCAGAATTGACGAAGAAGCATGGGAGGAAGTAGAACGGATTTTAAAGACAGAACCGGAAAGTGCAATATTTATTTTCAATGACGAAAATGAACTGTTATTTGGTACACAGAAAGAGTGGTCTGACCATCAAGTGCTTGATGAACCACTTTTGTCTGGTAAAATCTCTCCCAATCAGGTGACTTTCCAGAAAACATCAGATTACTATTATTTTATTAAACCGGTAAGGAGAAATTTAACGGTGGTAAAAAGCATCCCAACACATATTGTAGCAAATAACGCTATATCAACCTTGACAACGGGAATATTAGTTGGAAGCATATTTGCGATACTTGCCACGACTTTTGCGATTTGGTCGTCGCTGACCATCAGCCGTCCGATTATTCGCCTTGCCAAAACTATGCGGGAAGTAGAATTTGAGGAATTTAAGCTTTTATCTGTAGCAAGTCGGGATGAGATAGGGCAATTGGAACGAGGATATAATAATATGATATTGCGGCTGAAACAGTTGATACAAATGAAATATCAACAGGAAAGCCGAGTGAAAAGTGCAAAAATTTTAGCGCTTCAAGCCCAAATCAATCCACATTTCTTAAATAATACACTAAATCTAATTGGAGGTATGGCGTTATCTGAGGGCGTACCGGAAATTTATAAAATTACTTGTGCTATGGGAAATTTAATGCGATATTCTATTAGCACAGATGGAGAGATGGTATCCCTGTCTGAAGAAATTGAAAACCTGAAAAATTATGTTTTGATTCAAGAGCAGAGATTTCATGACCGTTGTACAGTGACAATAACTCTTTCTGAGGAACTAAAGGGAGTATCGGTTCCTCAGATGATTTTGCAGCCTCTTGTGGAAAATTGCTTTGAACATGGTCTGCAGTCTAAAGAAGGCCCTTGGAGAGTGTCTGTGCACGCCCAAAAATTAAAAAATATAATTGCTATTTCTGTGAAGGATAATGGAGTGGGAATGGATCATGAACAGTTAATGCGGGTTCGTACATTTTTAAATCAAGAAAATCCTGAGGAAGCCTTTGGCCTGTATAATGTAAATTCCAGACTGCGGTTGCAATTTGGGGATCACTACCGAATTCGAATTTTCAGCCAGCCATCTGTTGGTACCTTGGTGATTATTATGCTGCCTATTGAAAACAGCAAGGGGGATGACCATGTATCAAATTCTGATTATCGATGATGAACCCTATGCACGTCAGGTTGTGCGATCTTTAGGCAAATGGAAAGAACTTGGAATTGAAATTGTTGGGGAAGCAAGTGATGGAAAAGAGGGAATTCGTAAGTTAGCAGAACTCCACCCGCAAATTGTTATTACTGATATGCGGATGCCTGGATTAGACGGAAGTGAACTTTTAAAAAAATTTGAAACAGAAGATTCAAAGGTAAAGATAATCGTTATGAGCGGGTATAATGATTTTTCTTATCTGCAGCAGGCTATCCGTTCTAGTGCAGTAGATTATCTGATGAAACCAGTTGATCCCGTGGAATTGAATTCTTGTTTACAGCGGTGCGTTCAGGAGCTCAAACGGGAAGAATCAAAAGGCAGAGCTGATATTTCCGTCCCTCTAAATATGTTTAAAAAGGAACAAAGGGAAATTTATACATCTTTGTGTGAACGGCTTCGGAATTGCCTATTAGAATTGGACGCTTCGAGTGTTCGCGGCATATTAAATCAAATTCATGAACTAATCAGTACGATTTTGCTGCACGATCAGGCAGGGCAAGTATTAAGTTGTGTTGCTTATGAATTGCTTCTGCCCTTAAAAGACTTTTATCTGAAAAATGGAGAGGAAGGCCAATGGTTTTCTGACTATCCAATATCCGAATTAGCCGTAGTGCATATGGACTCCCCAGAACGTGTATTCTGCGAACTTAGCGATATTTACGAACGATTTATCGCGACTATAGAAAATGTCCGGCATAATAAGTATAGGCTGAACTTAAAAGAGGTTCAGAACTATATTGATGAACATTTTTGTGAAAAAATTTCACTTAGTAATATAGCACAAAACTTCTTTGTGAGTAAAGAGTATTTGAGCCGGGCATTTAAAGCTTTTGCTGGGGAAAATATTTCAGATTATATCTCTCGAAAACGTATGGAAAAGGCCAGAGATTTAATCGTTCAACAAAAAATATCTATCCGGTATGCGGCAGAAGCCGTGGGGTATCAGGATATAGCTTACTTTTATCGAATTTATAAAAAACATTTTGGTGTTACCCCTGGAAAGAAGTCAATATTATCAAATAAAAATGGTTAATATTCTTAAATGACAGGAACCTTCCTTTTCGATATACTAAAAACAAGAAAAGGAGGTAAATTTATATGAAAAAATTAGTTTCAATCGCTCTGATTTTTACAATGTTGTCAACATTGGTGGTAGGTTGTACCCAGTCTGAACAATCGCCCAATTCCAGCGGAGAAGAAACTCCGCAGTCCGATTCCCAACCCGTTAGCGAAGAACCTGAACAAGTTACCTTGAATGTGTTCATGGAGTGGCCGCAGTATAAAGACCAGTTCGATAATTACTTTGAGCAATTCAAAGCAAAGGAATTAGAAGAGAAAAACATTGAAGTTGAAATTGTTTCCGAAATGCCTAATGCGGATCAGGTAGCCGCAATTCTGAAGGCCCGGCTTTCCTCAAATGATGCGCCAGATTTGTTTACTTTGCGCGCGGTAGGCGAAATCCCTCTGTATTATAATTCTGGATATCTGATGGATCTTTCGGATCAGCCTTTTGTAGATTCGCTAATCGATCAAGTGAAAAAGGGAGTTACCTATGACGATAAGATCTTAGCGCTGCCTATGGAAAGTTTAGCTTGGGGATATCTTTACAACAAAGATATTTTTGAGCAATATGAGATAACGCCCCCTGATACATTGGATGAGATGAACGAAGTGATTGAAACGCTAAAGCAAAATGATGTGGCTCCATTCCTGTTGTCTTATCAAGAGGCTTGGATTCCGCAATTGATGATGGCTTTAGCTTTGGGAGGAATAGTATATTCTGAAAATTCCGACTGGGTTGATCAAATGAATGAAGGTAATGCTTCTTTTGCAGACGTATCAGATGTGTTCAACGTTATCGATTTGATCAATGCTAACGGTACGGAAAATGCTTTTGAAGTTGGTAATGAGCTCGGTTGTACTAATTTTGCCAATGGTGAAGCTGCTATGTGGGTTCAGGGAGGATGGGCTGCTGATACTATTCTAAACGCAAATCCTGATTTTGAGTTTGGGATCGCTCCTCTTCCTGTGAGTAATGACCCCAAAGGTACTATGATTAACTACACGGTTGGGACATGTGTTGGGGTTTCGGCTTCTACACAGGTTTCTGAGGTTGCTTTAGATCTGATCAATTATTTGCTGGATGAAGAGGATTCGTCCGCATTGTTTGAAAGTTTGAAATTTAATCAGGTTGCCACCTTTATGGATTATGAAATTTTCCCATGGGTTGCCGAAGCTATGACTTATGTAGAGGAAGGCCGCGCCTATGAGGAGGTTGTTTATCCCACAGGCGTCGGTGATCAGATTGCAAAACTGATGCAGAATTATTACTTAGGTGATTTTAATCAGGAGCAAATGATTCAAGAATTGGATAAGGTATGGGCTGATGGCTTGAAAGCACAAGGGGATGGAGCGGCAGAGTGATATGAGAGGATATCAATGAATATCCTTTGATATTTTATCACTGATTTGAAAGATAGTTTACCAGACCATTGAGACAGGGATATTCGTTTGAGACGCATGAAAGGCGGTAACCACATGGGTTTCAATGATATCCCTGTTTTATATCTATATAAGTTATTAACGATTCCCTACAATGCGAGTTTGTTGGCGACAAACATATACCGCTACCAGCGAAGACTGAATATGATTCAATATTATTTATAAAGAGGAATATGCTTATGAAAATACATAAAAAGAAAAGACCTAATATTGTGCTTCTTTTTTACATTTTGCCTGCTTTTATATTTTATTTTATTATTGAGATCATCCCGGCTGCGGGAAGCTTGTTTTATAGCTTGACGGACTGGAATGGACTGACCCATCAATATCAGATTATTGGTATTAGTAACTATTTTGAAGCATTGACAGAGGACTCCAATTTTGTCAATTCTCTGTTATTCACTCTGAAATATGCCCTGTTTATCGTGGTGCTCCAAAATCTGATCGCCTTGATGTTGGCAGCGTTTATTGAATCCAGGCGAAAGGGCAGGGTGTTTTTTCGAACTGTTTATTTTATGCCTAATATGATCAGCATGATTATTGCAGGATATATGTGGATGTTTATATTCACCAGGGTTTTGCCGCAAATCGCTGAATTTCTTCCTGCACTTGGCTTTTTAGACCAGTCTTGGATAGGCGACCCGAATTTTTCTTTTCCAGCTATTCTAATTGTATCGCTTTGGGGCGGCGTGGGTTATCAGATGATTATTTATATAGCGGCTATTCAGGGAGTCCCACAACAGTTGAAAGAAGCTGCGATTATTGACGGTGCAACAAACGTTCAGATTTTCTGGCGTGTTACTCTGCCGATGATTATGCCGGCTCTAACGATTGGCATTTTTTTGGCCCTGAATAGTTCCATTAAAGTGTTTGATGTGATCTTCGTGTTGACGGGTGGAGGTCCTGGCTGGAAAACCCAGCCTATTTCCTTAAACATTTTTGAGGAAGCTTTTAAGATGAATAACCGCTATGGATATGCCTGTGCCAAAGCTGTTATATTATTTCTGATCGTATGTGTGATTACCGTGATCCAACTTTCTGTTATGAAAAAGAAAGAGGTGGATTTATGAATACAATTCAGAAAAACCGCCGAGTTCAAGGACGCCTAGCATCGGTGATGGTTTTGCTCTTACTAATACTCGGCGCTGTTTTTGTATTATTCCCTGTCTATATGTGTGTATTAAATTCTTTGAAAACCCGACAGGAAATGATGAACAATATTTTAGCGTTTCCAGCGGTGCTCCACTTTGAAAACTATATAGACACTTTTTTTAAGACAGATTATATAAGAAGCTTATTCAATACCGTGACAGTAGTGTTAGTAGGATTGATTGGAATTTTATTGTTTTCGGCAATGGCTGGATATAAACTGTCCCGAACCAAAACGAGATTCAGCTCTGTGATGTTTACATTTTTCATCATGGCTATGCTGATCCCTTTTCATGCCATCATGATTCCTTTGACGACCTTAGCAAATAGGTTACAGCTTCAAGGTTATACCATTGGATTGGGAGTCATTTACATTGGGCTTGGCGTTCCGATGGCAATTTTCCTGTATCATGGTTTTTCAAAATCTATTCCTCAAGAGTTGGACGAAGCAGCATTAATGGATGGTTGCGGAGAACCAAGGTTGTTTTTTAACATTATTTTTCCATTGCTTAGTCCGATTACCGCAACCAGTGCAGTTCTGAACGTACTATGGATGTGGAATGATTTTTTGTTACCACTGTTGATGCTTACGGATAATAAAAATTATACATTGCTCTTGTCGACCAATATGCTATTTGGAAAATACGGTAACAACGATTGGACTGCGTTGCTGTGTGTCTTAATTTTGGCGATGCTTCCAGTAATCATTTTATATTTGATTTTTCAAAAGTATATCGTAAAGGGAATTATGGAAGGTGCTGTACGAGGTTAGCGTAGGATACTATCGTTTTATATGTGCGGTAAAGTATCATGGATGTATTTGTAAAATGGAACTGAATTCTTCGATTTGATATGGCATCAAGGAGGTTTCAAATGAACAAGAGAAAAAAATTATCGTTGGTATTAGCAATCATAATGTTAATAGTAGGAGTATGGCCTTCTGTGTTGGCAACAGATGGATCTGCTTCTGGGTTCAGCGCAGATGACTTTTTAAAAGCTGATGGACCTGTACTTAGAAATCGTTCAGGGAATGGAGAGGCAATTAACCTTAAAGGGACCAATATTGGCGGCTGGCTCACTTTGGAGCCGTGGATGTCCCCTATCGGAAGATTTGCAATTCCAAGGACTGGTTGGTATATTACTGCTTCTGATAATAGCCCTACAGCTTGTAACGTTATGGATGGTTCGTCGAGTACCTTTTGGACACCAGGTGTTTCACAACAGAACGGGCAGTGGATTCAGATAGACATGGGTAGAAGTCAACTTTTTAATCGGATAGAATTGGACGCATCAGAAAACGATAGCTGTTTCCCAAGCGCTTACCAGGTTCAGGTGTCAAATGATGAACAAAACTGGATTGATGTGGCAAGCGGCACATCAACTACTCAGAATACGGTTATCCATATGACTCTACAAAATGCCCAATATATCCGAATTACCCAAACAGGAGTAGCCGCAAGCCAATGGCGTATAACAGAGCTAAATGTTCTGTTGGATGCAGTGTACAACAAATCCGGCTGGACAGCTACGGCATCGTCGACTGCTTCAAATAGTTCCGCACAAAACACCTTGGATGGTGATTTATCAACACAGTGGACCTCTGGGGCAACACAGACGTATGGGCAATGGTATGAAATCGATATGGGAAAGGCTCAAAGTGTTAGCAGAGTACTAATCGATACAGGAGTGAATTCTTCATCAAATTATCCTCGTGGATATCAGATAGAGGTTTCCAATGATAGAGAACATTGGGAAGCGTGCTCTCAAGGAGATTTTGGTACAGGCCGTATCATTTACCAGGAATTTATAGGAAAGACCGCTCGGTATCTTCGCATTAAACAAATGGGCACAAGTGAGAACTGGTGGTCTATTGCTGAGATTGAGGTGTATTCTCCAGGAGAATATGCTCGGGAAGATTGGATAGCTTCCGCTTCATCAACTTATTATGATGCCTACCCTACCAGAGCATTAGACGGAGTGCTTGGATCCGGCTGGAACTGTGGCCTACCTCAGACGAACGGGCAGTGGTTTAAAGTTGATTTAGGCGCTAATTATACATTTAATCAAATTGTGTTGAATTCTGGAGAAGGAGCCTATTCAGTTAATGAATATCCTAGAAATTATCGTGTGGAAGTTTCCTATGATGATCAGAATTGGACAGAAATAGAGACTAACATAGGAGGCGGACATCAGGTACCTATTAATTTCCCAGTAGTAAATGCAAGATATATACGCATTACTTTAACCGGGAGTAATGAGAATTGGTGGTCTATTGATGAATTCAACCTTTATTTAAATATAGACGATTATTCTATGGTCGATTGCTTGGAATCCAGATTTGGTAGTGAAACTACTAAAAGCCTATTAGATGGGTATGAAAATGTCTGGCTAACTGAGAATGATTTAGACAATATTCAGGCAATGGGTATGAATTGTATCCGATTGCTAATTGGTTGGCGTGAGTTTATGAATGAAGATGGTACTTGGAAAGATGATCCCTGGAGTCGAATTGATTGGATAGTTAACCAGTGCTCGCAACGTAAAATCTATGTGTTACTGGACCTTCAAACTGTTCCTGGTGGAGCGAATCCATGGAATACTTCTGGACGGACAGGACCAAATCCCAATGGCTTTTGGAGTAATCCGAATTATCAAAACATGGTAAATACTATTTGGCAGGGAATTGCAACCCGTTACAAAGGGAATCCAGCAGTAGCTGGGTATGATTTAATCAATGAACCACTTTTAAGTACAAACGAAACAACTGAAGAGCTTACTATTAAAAATCAATTATATGATCGTCTGTACAATACTGTTCGTGCTATTGACCCAGATCATTTGATTGTAATGGGGGTAATGTTAGGGTATGATAAAATTGCAGCGCCTTCCGAATATGGTTGGACTAATGTGATGTACCAATATCATCCGTATAATATGAACTACCCGTTAAGCCAAAGTCAGCAACAAAACACCGTTAACGAGGCTATTTCTGCTATGGCATATTACCAACAACAATGGAATATCCCCATGTATGCTGGAGAATATTTTTGGTATGGGTTCCATGATGTTTGGACTGAATGGATGGCGGGCCTAAATGCCCTGAATATATCGTGGACGAATGCAATGTATAAGGTAATCGATACAAAACCGATTGAAATGGATTGTGGATTTTATTATAACAATGGGAATACTTTACCAATTCTTAATAGTGATGATACTATGACACTCTCACAGAAGTGGAGTAAATTTTCTACAGACTACTTCAGTGTTAATACGAGGCTAATAGACACTGTACAAAAATGTACGGAAGACTATCTTATCGCCTCTACGGCTCTAAGCAATGATGACTGGACTGTCACTGCCTCGTCCACTGGCCCTGGGGAATCACCCAACAATGTACTGGATTGGAATGAGAAAACCCGATGGAGCACGGGAACTGATCAGTCACCTGGGCAATGGATTCAAATAGATATGAAGCAACAACAGATGTTTGACAAAATATCTTTTAGTACAGATACGAATCAACCCTTAGAATATCCTAGGGGTTATCAGATTCAGGTGTCAAACAATGGTGTTAATTGGACATCAGTGGCCCAAGGCAGAGGGTTTGGGGATAATATGACAATTACTATACCACCGCAGTATGCGCGATATATCAGACTGACGCAGACCGAAAGTGGTCTTCATTGGTGGTCAATATCTGAATTCCAGGTGTGTTCCGAATTTGCTTTGAATAGATCTAGCTGGAATGTAGTCACATCATCTGGTAATAACGCTGATAGTGCATTGGATTGCAATTTATCCACAAGCTGGACTCCTGACTTTACGCAGGTATCTGAACAATGGTATCAAATTGATATGGGTAAAAAACAAAGTTTCAATAGATTGATGATGAATACGGATTATTCATCTAATGGAGGTGTAAATTCCTACCAAGTGAAAGTATCGGATGATCAACAAAACTGGGAAACAATTGTGGTCGATCAAAGTAATATTCCAGATGTAATTATTGAATTTCCAGTTCAGGTGGCAAGATATTTACGAATTGAATTATTCGGTGAGGAAACTAATTCTTGGAATCTCTCAGAGATAAATGTCTATGGTGAGGTTGCTCTTCGACAGGATCAGATCATAGCAACCACTTCTGCGAGTGAACCAGGGAATACTCCCTCCAATGCGCTGGATGGGGATTTAAATAGTATATGGAGAAGTTCGACAGACCAAGGATCAGGACAATGGTTTAAAGTTGATTTAGGAAATTCTTTATGGATTAGTCAGATCAGTCTGGATTCAGGAACAAATACTAATGAATATGCAAGTGGATTTATCGTAGAAGCATCTAATGATAATCAGAGTTGGCAGCATATTGCCACAGATATTGGAACAGCCCCACTAATCATAGTGAATTTTCCTATAAAGCCATATCGTTATTTAAAAATAACGTTAACGGAAAATTCTAACCATCCTTGGACCATAGCTGAATTCAATGTGTTTGTAAATCAATAACTCTCAAATGTGTAGAAACCGGTGCTGTATTGCACCGGTTTCTTAAAGATTACATAGGAGGTAATGATTTGGAAATTAAAGATATCTTAACAAAAATGACATTAGAAGAAAAAGCTGGAATATGTTCAGGAAAAGATTATTGGCATTTAAAAGGTCTAGAGCGGTTTGGAATTGAGTCAATTATGGTTAGTGATGGGCCGCATGGACTGCGAAAACAAAAAGATGAAGAAGACCACTTAGGAATAAATGAGAGTATTGAAACGGTGTGCTTTCCTACAGCTTGTTCTACTGCCTGCTCGTTTGACCGAGATTTACTTCGTCAAATGGGGGAGGCTTTGGGTGACGAGTGTCAAGCAGAAGGCGTTTCAGTGTTGCTAGGGCCGGCCGTAAACATAAAGCGATCTCCACTATGCGGTAGAAATTTTGAGTATTTTTCAGAAGACCCATACCTCACTGGAGAGTTGGCAAAGCAATTTATTTTGGGAGTTCAGTCAAAACATGTGGGAACATCATTAAAACATTTTGCAGCTAATAATCAGGAATATCGAAGGATGACCTGTTCTTCAGAAATTGACGAACGAACACTACGAGAAATCTATTTAACGGCTTTTGAAATTGCTGTGAAAGAGGCAAAACCGTGGACGGTAATGTGTTCTTATAACCGACTAAACGGTATATATGCATCCGAAAACACAATGCTATTAACAGATATTCTTCGAAAAGAATGGGGGTTTGATGGATATGTAGTGTCCGATTGGGGGGCAGTAAATGATCGGGTAAAGGCATTAAAGGCTGGGTTAGATCTGGAGATGCCTGCATCTGATGGGACAACAGACCGTGAAATTGTAGATGCAGTGAAAAATGGTTCTTTAGAGGAGACTGTTTTGGACACCGCTGTAGAACGGATTCTGAAGAAAAGCTTGAAATATCTTGTAAACCACACAGAAGGTGTTCTTGAAAGTAGAAAACATCATATGCTGGCAAAAAAAATAGCAATAGAGTCTGCAGTCCTGCTAAAAAATGAAAATAGAATTCTTCCTCTGTCAAAAAAAGCAAAAGTAGCATTTATTGGTCTATTTGCAAAGGAACCACGCTTCCAAGGAGGTGGAAGTTCCCATATCAATGCTGATCGGGTAAGCGCTGCCTTAGAAGCAGCACCTCATCCGGTAATGTATGCACAGGGCTATCAGTTGGAAGATCGACCGGATGAAGAACTTTTAAGAGAAGCGCTTGAAGTTGCTAAAAAAGCTGACGTGGCGGTGATTTTTGCAGGACTGCCTGATTCTTTTGAATCGGAATGTTATGATCGGTCTCATATGCGACTTCCACATAATCAAAACCAGCTTATCTCCAGTGTGGCAGATATACAACCTAATACAGTTGTTGTCCTCCATAATGGTTCACCGGTAGAATTGCCATGGGAGAAAAAAGTGTGTGGAATTTTAGAAATGTATCTAGGAGGACAGGCAGTAGGAGAAGCCTCCTGTGCCTTATTGTTTGGAGACGCCAACCCCTGTGGCAAATTGGCTGAAACTTTCCCGTTGCGTATAGAAGATAACCCCTCTTATCTATACTTCCCGGGAGATGGGAAAAAAGCGGAATATCGTGAAGGAATATTTGTGGGTTATCGATACTACGATACAAAAAATCTCTCTGTGAGATATCCATTCGGTTTTGGTTTGTCGTACACGACGTTCGAATATGAAAGTATAGAATTGAGTGCAGATGACATACGTGATACAGATACTCTAATGGTATGGATAACATTAAAAAACACCGGAACGATTACCGGGAAAGAAATCATACAGCTTTATGTTTCAGACAAAACTGGAGCGGCAGTAAGACCAAAAAAGGAATTAAAAAATTTTGTTAAAGTAGAACTTAGTCCTGGAGAAAGAAAAAAAGTAGCTATGAGACTCACAAAGCGTGCCTTCGCTTGGTACTCTTCTGAATTGATGGATTGGTATGCCGCTGCTGGTGAATATGAGATTTCTGTAGGAAGTTCTTCACAAGATATTTATCTACGCAAAAATGTAAAAATCAATTGTACGCAAAATTTACCATGGAACATTGATGAGAACACTGTAATTGGAGATATAATGAAAAATGTAAAGACAGCCAATTTGTTCAATAAATATTATCAAAAAGTGGTAAGTTCTTTCACTCGGCCACATTGTGACAATACACAGGGTGCAATCACTCAGAAGATGATAATACAACAGGTGGACAATTTACCATTACGCGCTATGAGAAGTTTTTGTTCACTGACATCTCAAGAAATAAAAAGCATAGTGAATCAATTGAATTGGTGTCTACGAGGTTAATCACCGACAATAAGGTGATTTTTAGTAAATAACTATCAAACAGCTAATTAATATTCATAATAAATCGTAATTCCTGCACATGGTAACAAGACACTGATATTAATCATACAATATAAAGCCGCTGGCCTTGTTCAAAACAAGACTAGCGGCTTTTATTGGTTAGAGAAACCACCTGCATACCGGTGAAAGTGTCTAGTAAAAAACTTTGACAGGAATAAGGCCTACCTATAGGGGCCTGATCAAGTCACCGGCTTTACCAGGGCTCATATGCCTAACTTAGTAATGGTTGCCGTGTAAAAGTTTATGTGGTTAGTAAATTGTGTATGATCAGCTGTTAGATGTAAGGTAATTATATTTTTTAGTGCCTACTCTTAGAATTGTACAGTTGATAGTTTGTTAATAGTTACTATTAAAGAGCCATAAATAAAAATTACCCGTATATTATTACATGTAACAATTTATAAAAAACTCTGATGTGGCTAGTAAAAGCCCAAGCAGGCCTATGCGGTCTAAGAACTAACTGCCGCGGACCTCCGGCAATCTGAATGAAAAAATTCAGATTGAACGGAGGAAAAGAAGTGGCGTACAACAAAGCCAGAGCCGAAAAAGAATGGCTCAAATGGAAAGCAGCAGAAGAAGCAAAGCTCAGAGAATTAGGGGTGGACGAGGATACCATCCAACGTCTGCACTATTACGACTGGGAAAGCTTTAAGGCGGAAAGGAACTATCAGAGATGGAACGTACAGTCGGAAGAATACATAAGCCAGCAGATCGCGGAGGATCAGCCGGAGATTACAACCACCGAACAGCTTTTAGATGAGATAGAAAGCCCGGAACTTTATACACTGCTTTCCAAAGCGGACAAGCTTACCCTAAAGATAGTCTTATACAAACTACAAGGCTTCACAAGTTTAGAAATAGCGCAGAAAACAGGCTTAAAAGAAACGGCGGTACGACAGCGAATCTCTAGGTTAAAAAAACAATTTTAAAATTTTTCAATTCGGTGTCACGATTTTACTTTTCACAGTGGCTATAGAGTGAAAGGGAAAAATCCTTTCACTCGCAGCTTGAAAAGTGAATACCAGCCATGCGGGTACGTTCCCGTCCAGGCGAGCGACGCCGGGGAAAGCGCCAAGACGGAACCGAAGCGCAAGCCGCCGTTCCATGATAGGACGGCGGTCTGCGCTTTCGGTTCCAGAGCGATCCCTTTTGTCCGAAAAGAGGCAGAGTTCGCCTTTTCGCCACGACCCTGGACGGGGTATTATGATACACACTATCGTCTGCCCACACGTCAGATGGGCTGGCCTACCTTGGGTTGTAATCAGCAAGACCCTTGGAAAACCAGTGAACGGCTTGTCAGCCGCAAGCCTGCCTGCATGGTTCCCGAATGCTGGGGGGCGGGCAGCAAATACAGCATGAAAAGGATCGTTTAATTCAGATGTTTGCCATTGGCAGCAAATCCATGCGGCGCGGAAGAAACCGCGCCGCATCAGTGTGCTGCCAGCGGACGGCGGGAAGAAGGTATCGAAATGAACAAAACCCCACGGGAGCAGGTTCATGGGGAAGTTGAAAGAATTTTCAGAATCCTCATGCCCCAAAACGGACTGGCGGTCAGAGAAGAACAGATCGCCCTCTGTCATACAATGCTGGATACCCTGCTCCAAAACAAAATTGCCTTGTGCGACGCAGGCGTTGGAATCGGAAAAACTTATGCTTACCTTACCGCCTGCGTTTTGCTGAAAAGATTCTTCCCCTCTCCCCAGCCGGTGGTGGTTTCCACCTCCAGCGTGGCGCTGCAGAACGCAGTCATCGGAGAATATATCCCATTTCTATCCCGGATTTTTCTGGAGAACCGTATTATTCAGAAGCCCATACGGGCTATAGTCCGCAAGGGAAAGGAACGCTTTGTCTGCGACGTCAGGCTGAAATTCCGGCTGGAGGCAGTAGAGGGAAAGAGAAAAAATGTTGAACAGCGGAAAGCCCTGGTTTCCCTGCGGAACTATTACGACCTGGACGATGTGCCGGATCTCAGTCAGTTTGACAGGGAGCAGGTCTGCGTTCCCACGGTTTGCGAGAAAACCTGCTCTTTAAGAAATGTCTGCCGATACCGCCAATACCTGAAGGAAGCCAGAAACGCGGAGATTTTCGTCCAAATTTGCAATCACAACTACCTGTTAGCCGACGCAGCCCACCGTTTGCAGGAACTGCGGCCCCTTCTCAATGATTACCAGGCTTTGGTGATCGACGAGGCCCATAAGCTGCCGGAGGCGGCCCGCCAGATGTACGAGAAAAGCCTGTCCGCAGAGGATTTGAAAGAACTCTGCAATCTGCTGACAGGTGAAAACTACAGATTACCGGCACAGCAGCTTCGGGAAAGATTCCAGATCCTCATGGGAGCCATGTGCCGGGGCGAGCTACTGGAAGAAGCCCAGCGCACTCCCTTTATTTTAACGCCGGACCGAGAAGCGGCGGTACGGGACTGCCTCACTCTCCTCCGCCAGCTACAAAGGAAGCTGGCGCCGCGCCTCCTGCGGTGGATCGCTTACCGGCTGAGAAGGACGGAAGAAACCCTGAACCTGTTTTTTACCGGGGATAAGCGGTACATTTTGTACATTCAGTATGACCGAACTGGAACCCCCAGCCTCCACGCCGCCAGCCGGGAAACCCCGGAGCTGTTAAGGCAGGCCGTGTGGCAGAGAAAAATCCCAGCCATTTTGACCTCCGGCACTCTCATGGCCGGAGACAGCTTTGAAAGAATCAAGGGGGTGCTGGGGCTGGACGGCTTGAAAGAACCAAAGGAATTTATCGCGCCGTCTCCTTTCCATTATGAAGAAAACTGCTTGTTGTATTTTCCCGATGACTCTCCCAAGCGATTGCTGGGGAGCAACGAAGAAGCCGCATACTTAGCGGAGCATATCTGCCGGTTAGTGGAAGCAACTTGTGGCCACACATTGGTGCTTTTTACCTCTTATTCCCTCATGGGTGCTGTTTATAACCAAGTGAAAGATCGTATGTCCTTTCCGCTTATGGAGGTATGGCGGCATTCCCAGGACATCATCCACCAGTTCAAGCAGGCTTCCAACGCGGTGCTGTTCGCGGCGGGGTCCTGCTGGGAAGGTGTGGATTTTCCTGGGGATATGGTATCCTCCCTGATTATTACGCGCCTGCCTTTTCCGGTCCCCGACCCAATCAGCGAGGCGGAACGGGAGCAATACCCGTCGCTGAAAGATTACATCAAAGCCGTGGTGATCCCGGAAATGCAAATAAAGCTTCGGCAGGGATTTGGAAGGGCGGTCCGAACGGAAACAGACGCCTGTGTCGTGAGCATTCTGGACCGCCGGGCAACCCCGGATCAGCGGTATCACCAATCGGTGCTGGAAACCCTGCCTCCTGTTCCTATTACAAGAAAAATAGAAGATGTGGAGAGATTTATCCGGGCAAAGAAAGGCCCGGATTATTTTTTGCCAAGGGAGAGAGCGCGATGAACTATCCTATATGGTTATACAGTCGAAGCAGCGACAGAAATCCGGTCGTCCTGTTCCGGCAGATGGAAAGCCTCTGGGAAGAAGCTAAGAGGCAGGGATACCATGTTGCCGGAAATTCTCAGGACATGAGCACTGGCATAAATCCCCAGCGAATGGGCCTGCAGCAAATGCTGAAGGCTGTAAAAAGCGGATCTGTCCGGGCCGTTATGCTGCAGGACTTGTTTCGGTTAAGCCGTGACACTGCTGTTTTAGTTCAGATATTAGAATTTTTTCAAAGCCACAACATAATGCTGATCGTTCTGAACAGAGAGCCGTACATGGAAAGCTGATAAAAGGGGTTCAAGCGTTATGAATTTTCAAGAGATCAAGAAGGACAGTGTGCTCCCGGAAATCCAGTATTATATCTCCTTTTGCCTATTAAAAAGGCTTTTTGAACAGGGGGAAATTACACTGGCGGCCTGCCAAAAAGCGAATACTGCCATCGCTGAAAAGTATGGGGTATTAAGCTATGATGTTAATTCAAAACCAGAAAGAAGATTATGATACTTCGTGATATTCCGAACAGTATGCTCAGAGCCCGAATCGCCGGAAGCATACACCGGAAAGGTAAGCGGGCCTCTGTTCCTTTTGCCGAAAGACGCGGGATTTTTGGGGCTCAATCTTAGTAGGTATCGTGATAGATAAGGAGAAACAGATGTGGTAGTGTTGTGTGTGACAAAAAAGATGTCCAACCGGGAAAGGAGAGAAAAGAATGCCGGAAGTAAGAGTCATACCGCCTGTCGCGGAACGGGCGCATAAGCTGCGGGTCGCGGCTTATGCCCGTGTGAGCAGCGACTCTGCCGACCAGTTAAACTCCTTTGCTTCCCAGGTGGAATATTACACCAATTACATTCAATCAAAGGACGAATGGGAATTCGCCGGGCTATACGCCGATGAGGCAGTAACAGGCACCAGTGCCGAAAAGCGCAGCGACTTCCAGCGCCTTATTCAAGACTGCCGGGCAGGAAAAATAGACCGCATTCTCGTCAAATCCATTTCCCGGTTTGCCCGGAATACACTGGACTGCATTCAAACGGTGAGAGAACTAAAGATGCTGGGCGTGGCGATAGAATTTGAAAAAGAACACATTGACACCAGCAAAATGGGCAGTGAGCTGATCCTTAGTATGTTAAGCGCAGCCGCCCAGGAGGAATCTCTTTCTATCTCGAAAAACTTAAAATGGAGCTATCAAAAGCGGCTGAATTCCAGTAATTTTATCACCTGCAGTGCTCCGCTTGGGTACTTTTTAAAGGATAACCAATTAATACCCGATCCAGAGGAAGTACCCATTGTACAGTATATTTTTAATAGTTACCTGGAAGGCAAAAGTATGGATGAGATTGCAAATGATCTCAATATGCGAGAAGTACACGTTAAGATAAGACATACGGTATGGAGGCGAACTGCCATTAGATACATTTTGACCAATGAAAAGTATATTGGCGATTCATTAGTTCAAAAATTCTATACGCCAGAGACTCTCCCATTGGCGAGAGTAAAAAATGATGGCCAGCTAACGCAATACTATATTAAAAATTCTCATCCAGCGATTATTGACAGAGAAAAATTCGAGCAGGTGCAGCGGCTCATAAATCAGAGAAAGGATCAACATACCGCCAAGACAGAAATTCAAAAGTTTCCGCTCAGTGGAATTTTAAAATGCGGCTTTTGCAATTCAACTTTTCATCGCCACAAAGAGAAAGGTGAAAACCGTTGGTATTGTTATTATCATAGGCAAGATAAAAATCTGTGCCCCGTGAAAGCCGTTTCGCAGAAAGATATTTATACAAAATTTTTAGTGTTGTATAATAAGCTGATAAACAACCCGGAGATTTTAAGAGATATGCTTTCCGATCTTCATGCTTTACAGGATAAAGTGTATTTTTCAAATCCGGATAACTTGGAATTGAATAGGCAGATAGGCGAACTAGTCAGGCAGAATCATTCACTCGCAAGGTTACAAACCAAAGGGTGCATTGATTCTGCCCTTTATATTGAAAAATGCAATTTAAATAATCAAAAGATCGAAGCACTGAGGAAAGAACTGAAGCAGGATCAGGCGTCTGACCGTATCCGCCAACTGATCGGCAAAACCGAACTGATACTAGAGCTCTTAAAAGATAAGAAACCCCTGCTGGAATTTGAAGAAAGCATATTGAAAGCCATGGTTCAAACGATTGTGGTATTTCCCAATACAATCTGTTTCCACCTGGTCAATGGGTTAAAGCTGGAAGAAAAAAGGTGAAGTTTGTGAAGAAGATACGCTATTACCCTTTTGGATACCGCATATCGAATGGAGAAATAGAGACGATTCCAGAAGAAGCACGTCTGGTTAAGCAACTGTTTAACGACTATTTGATAGGAGATTCCTTGCAGCGTTTAGCGAAGGTTGCGGAAAAAACAGGCTTGAAGTGCCGGGAAAACGCAAACGGCTGGAATAAAAATATGATTGCTAGGATTCTGGACGATGAACGTTATTGGAACGGAGAACCCTTCCCTCCCATTATCAGCCGGGAACTTGCCATAAAGGTTATTCACCTAAGAAGAAGCAAAGCGATGCCGGAATCACCGGTCCGTTTCCTGCAGAAGAAAACAGCCTGCCCGCAGTGCGGAAATCACCTCAGCCGAAACAGCAAAGATTTCCCCCGGATTTTTTGGGAGTGTAAAAAGTGCGGGACACGTTTTGGGCCTTTCTCAGATGAAGATATTCTCAAAGCAGTTTCCCACAAATTTCTGAACCTGTGCCGGAATCCCGGACTGGCAGAAGAAATAGAGGGGATTGACAATAAATTGTCCCTGAAAGTTACCCGCTTAACCCATGAAATCAACCAGACGTTAAATCAAAGACAGGTGGAACCGGAAAAGACCCTGTCCCTCATACTGGAATGCGTCGTCGAAAAATACCGGGTATGCCAGATGGGGAGATTGGATCACAGAACCGGGAATATTCAAGAGAAGTTAAAAGGACATTCGGAAGATAGAGAAATGGACCGGCAGCTTTTTAATCAAATCATTGAAAAAGTAATTCTAGAGCCGAAAGGTTCTGTAAAGCTTCAATTAATAAATGAAAAGATCATTTAAGAAAAGGAGAGAGCACCAGTGCCGGATAGGGAAATCATAAAAATACCGGCAAACCGCACACTGGCCGACCTGCGAAGAAAAAAACGAAAGCTTCAGGTTGCCGCCTACTGCCGGGTCAGCACAGAGGAAGAAGAACAGCAAAGCAGCTTCGAAATCCAGGTGGCCTATTATACAAATCTGATAACCAACCATGAGGGCTGGGAATTAGCGGGTATTTTTGCGGACGAAGGAATCTCCGGGGTGCGGACCAATAAGCGGGAACAATTCAAGGAAATGATTACTCTCTGCAGAAAGAAAAAGATCGACCTGATTTTAACAAAATCGGTTTCCCGGTTCGCCCGTAACACACTGGATTGTATCCATCATGTGAGGCTTTTGAAAAGCTGGGGAATTCCCGTGATTTTTGAAAAAGAGGGAATAGACACCTCTGATATGAACAGCGAGATGATTCTGACCTGCCTGAGTGCCTTTGCCCAGGCAGAAAGCGAATCTATCAGCGGCAATGTTACCAAAGGCATTCGAATGGGTTACGAAAACGGGCGGTTTAGTTTCCGATACACAAACTGCCTGGGGTACCGAAAAGGAGCGGATGGAAAGCCTGAAATTCACCCGGAAGAAGCCAAGACTATCCGAATGATTTTTGAGAACTTTCTCAATGGGGACAGCATAGACGATATTAAGCAATGCCTTGAAAACAAGGGCATTCTGACGCCTACCGGTCATACGGAATGGAATAAGCAGACTATTGTACGAATCCTGAAGAATGAGAAATACATGGGAGACGTACTGCTGCAGAAAACCTATACCCCAAACCTGTTCGAAGGAAAACATAAGAAAAACAATGGAGAAGTTACCCAATACTATATCAAGAATCACCATCCGGCGATTGTCTCAAGGGAAATGTTCCAGTTAGCACAGGAAGAACTGGCCAGGCGAAACAGCAAGAAACCGGTCACACAGAAAAAGGCAAAGACGAACCGCGGACGGTTCACCAGCAAATACCCCCTATCGGAAAGACTGGTTTGCGGAAACTGCGGCTGCTATTACCGGCGAATCACCTGGGATATTCACGGAAGGAAACAGGTGGTCTGGCGGTGCATTAACCGGGTAGAATTTGGAAAACGATACTGCGGAGATTCACCGAGTATCCCGGAAGAGGTTCTGCACCATGCGATATTGGAAGCGATCCGATCCTTGGTTCAGAACCATCAGAAAGATATGGCAGCCAATCTGGAAAACGCTCTGCTGGATAGTTTCTCAGATAATTTGGATGAACTTCCCCCGGAAGCAATCAAAAACAAACTGAAAAAATTGGAACAGGAATTTGACCAATTGCTGGTTATGGCCGGAGAAGGAAATGAGATTGCGGACCGAAAGTTAGAGCAGATCGGAAAGGAAATGCGGAAGCTGAAAGAAAATTGTAAGGAATTGGAACCTTCAGAAGAAAGGCGAAACGCTGCCGAAGAAAAGTACAGGAAGATTCGGGAAATGATCTCCTCAGAAAATCTAAGCTTAGAAGAATACTCCGAAGCCTTAGTATATCGAATTATTGAAAGGATTACGGTTCTGTCCAAAGAGCAAATACAAATCCGTTTTGCAGGCGGATATGAAATGACACAGCCACTGCAATAAAGAACAGGTACAGAGAAATGCTGGCAGCCTTTGCTTCTCTGCGGGTCTAGAGACATTTATGTGATGGTTAACGGAGTGGAATTGGGGGGCTTGGCGATGTCCTGGGGATTTTTGGGGACGAAGAGGTCATCTGAATTCAGAATGGTGGAATGATACTAACAATTAATATTGGTTTATTAAAAACATGGGAAATAGCTTCTGGAAGAAGCTGACTCGAAAACAATTATCTTGGTACAACTACTTTCCATAAGCTGCTTTTTGTAAGTAAATGCGGAATTTCCACCTGACTTTTCAGGTTGGAAACGCCGCTTTTTTCATTTATTACTTTTTTCTATAATGAAAATTAATTCTAGTTTGTGATTATTTAAAGCTCTTTTCAAACTAAATTAGATAATAGATGGGATCTTTTATAGTAGAGGCTTAAATTTAGAACTCAATTATAGTACGCTTCAACTTTTTTCTGAGAGTTACTTTAGAATTTTACTGAAATGACAATATTACATCCAGCACTAAAAAATAATTAAAACTAATATATAATAATACTTTT
>OHHQ01000322.1_pt1 | contig 28999 bp, 24 predicted proteins | sample 1568051 | NCBI WGS metagenome assembly OHHQ01 (sample SAMEA3879567, study PRJEB24766) | human gut metagenome | biome: human-associated habitat; feature: feces | place: USA | collected 1985/1987
TGTCCGAAGCCGAGATGCAGGCGTTTCTTGTCGTCCACCTCGATAGCGTCTTCGATGGAACAGTTCTCGAACTTATCCAGAATTTCGGTGATCTGTGTTCCTAAGAAGGATGAGATGATGGCGGGAGGCGCTTCGTTGGCGCCCAGGCGGTGCGCGTTGGTAGCCGAAGCGATACTGGCTTTCAGCAAGGCGTTGTATTTATAAACGGCCATGATGGTGTTCACCACGAAAGTGATGAAGCGCAGGTTGTCCTCACGGTCTTTACCCGGAGAGAATAAATTTACCCCCTTGTCTGTCCCCATAGACCAGTTACAGTGTTTGCCGGAACCGTTTACCCCGTTAAATGGCTTCTCGTGCAATAATACACGGAAATTATGACGGCGGGCTACACGTTTCATGACCGACATCAATAATTGGTTATGGTCGTTGGCTAGGTTACATTCCTCGTAAATAGGAGCTAGCTCGAACTGGTTGGGGGCTACCTCGTTATGGCGGGTCTTTACCGGGATACCTAGTTTATAGCATTCGGTTTCCAAGTCTTTCATGAATTCTTGTACACGAGAGGGGATAGCGCCAAAATAATGGTCGTCTAATTGTTGGTTCTTCGCGCTCTCATGTCCGAGCAAGGTACGCTCGGTGAGTGAGAGGTCCGGACGGGCGGAATACAAGTCCTCGTCAACAAGGAAATATTCCTGTTCCCAACCTAGGTAAGTAATTATCTTATTGACATCCTCATCGAAATACCGATATACGTCCTTGGCGGCTTCTCCCAATACTTCGATAGAGCGGATCAACGGGGTCTTATAATCCAGCGCTTCACCGGTATAAGCAATAAATACGGTTGGGATACAAAGTGTGTCATCTACGATAAAAGCGGGAGAGGAAGGGTCCCAAGCGGAGTAGCCGCGGGCCTCGAAGGTATTGCGAAGTCCACCGTTCGGGAAACTGGAAGCGTCCGGTTCTTGCTGGACGAGCAACTTGCCGCTGAACTCCTCGATCATGCCGCCGTTGCCATCGTGTTCTACAAAAGCGTCGTGCTTCTCGGCGGTGCCATCGGTAAGCGGTTGAAACCAGTGGGTGTAATGAGTGACTCCTTTTTCCAGTGCCCACATACGCATACCGGCTGCCACATGATTGGCGATTTCCCGGTCGATAGGTGTGCCATTGTCAATGGCGTGGGTCAAGGCTTTGTACGTTTCCTTGGAGAGATATTTCTGCATCGCCTTCCGGTTGAAGACATTCTCGCCATAGTACTCAGATACTTTGTGTTCGGGAGTAACGGCTTCCACGGCCTTTCGGTTGGATGCCTTCTCCACAGCATTAAAGCGTGAGATTGACATTGTTGAATTGTTTTATGTTTTTACGACGCAAAAATACAAAACAGTTGACAATTGACAGTCAATGATTGACAATTATTTAGTTTTCTCTATTAAATTGTCGATTTACTTCTCTAACTGTCAATTGCCAACTACTAACGATCAACTATTAAAACAAACTCCAAGCCACCGTCAATCCCGCCATCACGATCGCTACCATGCTCATCAACTTGATAAGGATATTCAAACTCGGGCCGGAAGTGTCTTTGAACGGATCGCCAACCGTATCGCCGACAACGGTTGCCTTATGCGCCTCGCTACCCTTGCCGCCGTGGTTTCCTTCCTCGATGAATTTCTTCGCGTTATCCCATGCTCCTCCGGCGTTCGCCATGAATACGGCTAATACGAAGCCCGTGCTTAATCCGCCGATCAATAATCCGACAACGCCTGTCACACCAAAAATGAGGCCGGTCAGGATGGGGGCGATAATGGCTAATACGGAGGGAAGTACCATCTCGTGTTGCGCTCCTTTCGTCGAGATCTCCACGCAACGGGCATAATCCGGTTGTGCCTCTCCAGTCAGAATACCCTTGATTTCCATGAACTGACGGCGAACTTCCTCCACCATGTGCCCGGCCGCACGTCCTACAGCGTTCATCGTAAGGCCACAGAACATGAATGCCATCATGGAACCTAGGAACATTCCGGCCAGCACCTTCGGATTCATCAAAGTAACATCATAATATACCATAAAGTCCGAGAATGAGGCTTTGGATATTTCGATGCTCCTGCCATCGGTAAAGTTCAATACGGTCTCTCCTAAGCGGAGCAAACCGATCTTGATCTCTTCTACATAAGAGGCCAACAGAGCCAAACCGGTTAAGGCAGCGGAGCCGATAGCGAAACCTTTACCTGTAGCGGCAGTCGTATTACCTAATGAATCCAACGCATCCGTACGCTTGCGCACTTCTTTCCCGAGGTTACACATCTCGGCGTTGCCTCCGGCATTATCCGCTATGGGGCCGTAAGCGTCCGTGGCCAACGTGATGCCTAAGGTCGATAGCATACCTACGGCCGCTATACCGATTCCGTATAATCCCATGCCCACGTTCGTAAAGTCGAATCCGGAGGCGAACAAGAAGGAACAAATAATACCGACCACGACGGCAAGTACCGGGATGGCCGTAGAGAGCATCCCTAGTCCGAGACCGGAGATAATAACCGTTGCCGGCCCGGTCAGTCCCGCTTCGGAGACGAGCCGGGTCGGTTTATAGGATTGGGAGGTATAATATTCCGTCGCCTGCCCGATCACGATTCCGACTAGCAGACCTACGATCACGGAACAACCGATCCAGAACCAATTCTCCATGCCTAATACATAAAGAATCCCGAACGTGGAGATAGCGATCAATACGGAACTCAAGTTCGTTCCTATGGCTAAGGCTTTCAGTAGTTGCTTGATCGTCGCGTTCTCATTCGTACGGACGGCGAAAATACCAATAATAGATAAAATGATACCGACAGCGGCGATAAGCATTGGTGCGACAACCGCCTTATATTGTAATTCTACGCTTCCGGTAGAAACGAACGCGGCGGCTCCCAATGCGGCGGTCGCTAGGATGGAACCGCAATAAGATTCATATAGGTCGGCTCCCATACCGGCGACGTCGCCTACATTGTCGCCTACGTTATCGGCGATTGTCGCCGGGTTACGAGGATCATCCTCCGGGATCCCAGCCTCAACTTTACCTACCAGATCCGCTCCGACATCGGCGGCTTTCGTATAGATTCCTCCTCCCACACGTGCGAACAAGGCTTGCGTGGAGGCACCCATTCCGAATGTAAGCATGGTTGTCGTGATAATGGTGAGTTTATGGGTCGGGTCCAAAGCCTCGTCTGGGATGAAAGCATTTAACAGGATATACCAGAATGAGATATCTAGCAATCCAAGTCCAACGACTACTAAGCCCATGACCGCCCCGCTTCGGAAAGCCACTTGTAAACCTTTATTCAAAGAAGTGCGGGCTGCGTTCGCTGTACGGGCCGAGGCATAAGTCGCTGTTTTCATACCTAAGAAACCCGCTAATCCTGAAAAGAAACCTCCTGTCAGGAAGGCGATCGGAACCCATTCGTTTTGAACATGGAAGCCATAGGCCATAATAGAGAATAAGATTACTAGGACAACGAAAACCGAGGCGACTACTTTGTATTGCTGTTTCAGATACGACATCGCCCCTTCACGCACAAAGGAGGCGATCTTTTTCATCAACTCAGTTCCTTCACTCTCTTTCATCATTTGCCTGAAGAAGAACCAGGCGAATGCTAGCGCTAGGACAGACGCTAACGGGATAATCCAGAAAATACTCGTAATCATAACATGGTAGATTTAATGTTATACTTAAGAAAACAATGTGACAACACCTTTGCTTTCCGTGTAAATGTAGCAAAAATAAAAGAGGATGGAAACTTTTTCCCTAATAATAATGTTTCTAATTAAAAAAAACAGCATATTTGTTACCAGATTAAGAGACAAGAAATAAATGGCAGAAGAGACAAACCATAAACCCTATAGGTTGGGCTTGGCGCTTAGCGGAGGCGGAGCGAAAGGTTTTGCGCATATCGGCGTATTTCGAATGATGGAAGAATGTGCGCTAAGACCGGATATTATAGTCGGTACCAGCGCGGGAGCTTTAATGGGCGCTTTGTTTGCCGATGGTTATTCGGCGGCGGAGATCCAAGAGCTTTTTACCGGACGTGAGTTCTCGGAATTCGCCCAGTTGCAGATTCCTAAGGCGGGTTTGTTCGATAGTAAGCGCTTTCGTTATTTCTTGAGGCGACACTTGCGGACCAAGAACATCGAGGACTTGCAGATTCCGATGGTGATTGTCGCGACTGATTTGGATAATGGCGAAAGCCATGAATTTAGGAGTGGTCCTATTGTTGAGGCGGTGACAGCTTCTTGTAGTATCCCGATTATTTTCAGTCCTGTAGTCATCAATGGCGTTCATTATGTGGATGGAGGATTATTTCACAACTTTCCGGTCTCCATCATCCGTGAGGAATGTGAGCGTATTATCGGGGTGAACGTAAGCCCGTTGATCCCGCAAAAATATAAGCAGACCATATTCCATATCGCCGAGCGCTCTTATCATTATATGTTCCGGGCAAATACGCTGGAGGATCGAGAGATGTGTGATGTCTTAATAGAGGCGGAGGAGTTTGGCTTATATAAGACATTCGATCTTGAGAATGTAGACGTAATTTGTAATATTGGCTATTCCGCCGCTGCCCGTTGCTTTGAGAAAGTGTTGGATGAGAATAAATATGAAACCTTGGTGAAAGCGATCGCGGCAAGAAAGAAAGGCCTGATGCCGTGACAAATCGTCTGTCTGGACAAAGCGCTTTCCCACAAAAACTTTATATATAGATGAACGCAATGGAACAAAAAAACAAGATGGTAATTTATCAGGTATTCCCGCGTTGGTTTGGGAATCTGCGACCATCTCCTGTAATGAATGGTAGTTTAGCCGAAAATGGAGTGGGTAAGTTTTCGGCTTTTACTCCTTTGGCTTTATCCAAAATCAAAGAACTAGGTGTTACTCATGTATGGTATACAGGGGTGATAGAGCACGCTACAAAAACTGATTACACCATGTTTGGCATCCGGAAAGACCATTCTGCCGTAGTAAAAGGTAAGGCCGGATCTCCATATGCTATAAAAGATTACTATGATATAGATCCGGATTTGGCGGATAATATCCAGAACCGTATGAGTGAGTTCGAGGATTTGGTGAAACGTACGCATGAGGCTGGGATGAAGGTTATTATCGATTTTGTACCCAACCATGTGGCACGTCAATATTTCTCGGACGCACGGGAACCTTTCGTGGAGGACTTAGGTCAAACGGATAATGTGTCCAAGGCTTTTGATGTGAATAATAACTTTTATTATCTTCCGGGGCAGACTTTGACGCTTCGTTTTGATCCGCAGCGTGAGGAGGATTTTGCCTATAGTGAGTTTCCGGCGAAGGTAACCGGTAACAATCATTTCGATGCCTATCCAAGCCAGAACGATTGGTATGAGACGGTGAAGCTGAACTACGGCGTGGATTATATGCACGGTGGTGCTTGCCATTTCAATACCATTCCCAATACGTGGGAGAAAATGTTGGAGATCTTGTTGTTCTGGGCTGATAAGGGAGTGGATGGTTTTCGTTGTGATATGGCGGAGATGGTCCCGGTCGAGTTTTGGAACTGGGTGATTCCTCAGGTGAAGAAGGTGCGTGATGTGATCTTTATAGCGGAGGTGTATAATCCGGATGAGTATAGGAATTATATTTATACGGGACACTTTGATTATTTGTATGACAAGGTTGGTCTTTATGATACGGTTCGTGCGGTGATGTGCGGACAGGCTCCGGCTAGTAATATATCGCATTGTTGGCAATCGTTGGAGGGTATCCAGAAAAATATGTTGAATTTCTTGGAGAATCACGATGAACAGCGTGTCGCTTCTGATTTCTTTGCGGGGGATGCTCGTCCGGGTATTCCGGGCATGATTGTCTCCGCTGCCATGAATACGAATCCGGTTATGATCTATAGTGGTCAGGAACTTGGCGAAAGAGGAATGGACGCTGAAGGTTTCAGTGGACGTGATGGCCGTACGACCATCTTCGATTATTGGAGCGTCGAGAGTTTGCGGAACTGGAATAATAATGGACTCTTTGACGGGGCTAAATTAACGCCGGCAGAACGCTCGTTGCGTGAGATGTACGCTAAGTTATTGAATGTGGTACGATCCGAGCCGGTTATTGTCGAGGGAGCGTTTTATGATTTGATGTACGCGAACTCCGGTAATCCTTATTTTAATCCGAACCGTCAGTATGCGTTCTTGCGCAAATGGAAGAACGAGGTACTTCTGGTGGTCGTGAATTTCGACCGTGCCGACCAATGTGTATGGGTAAATATCCCGGTCGAGGCATTCAAGGCTCTTGATTTTGAGGATAACAAACCGGCTGAATTGACCGACTTGTTAACCGGGGAAACGACTATCAGTACGCTAACAGACGCTTATCCTTATCAAGTGAAACTCCCGACTTATTCCGGCAAAATGCTAAAGTTCTCTTTTCTCCATAAGTAAGAGCTTTCTTGAAAAGTTTAGGAGTGCTGTATAGATAATTCATTGGTGGAGTTAGGTGGTTGATACGGGACAGCTAGCTTCATCGGTCAAGTAACTTAAGTGAAATGGCAAAGTAACTTAACATACTTGCCCGATGAAGCTAGGTGACTTTTTCCTTTGATTTAAATGAAAAGAAGGGAAGCCGTATAATAAATGCCAGCCGCTAAAAGCCCACTTCCCGGGATCGTAAGAACCCATGCAGCCATCAAGCTTAGAGTTACTCCCCAACGAACGGCTGAGAGACGTTTGGTCGCACCAACTCCGATAATAGCCCCTGTAGTCGTATGCGTGGTACTCCGCTATCAGAGATGGGGCGTGAGTTATAGATGGTAATACGTTTGGCGGAACTGTTTATTCCATCAATAACATCATCTTTTCCGTGCTTTTAGTTTTGCCCGTACTACCTCTATTACGGCAGGAAGTATGGATATGAATATAATTGCTATGATCAATAGCTTGAGGTTCTGCTGTACGAAAGGAAGATCTCCGAAAAAGTATCCCGCATAGCAGAAAAGCAGTACCCAGAAAGCGCCGCCTATCAGGTTGTAGATCATGAAATAGTAATAGTGCATTTTACCCATTCCGGCTACAAAGGGAGCGAAAGTACGGACAATCGGTACGAATCGGGCGATGATTATGGTTTTGCCTCCATATTTTTTGTAGAACTCATGCGTTTTGTCCAAATGGCTTTTCTTGAATATCTTGGAATTGGGATTGTTAAATAGTTTACGACCAAAAAAATGACCTATCATATAATTACAGGAGTCTCCCAATACTGCCGCCGCGAATAATATCAAGGCTAAAAGATTTATCTCTAAAGGCATACCGGGTAACGCTGTTATCGCTCCGGCGACGAACAAGAGGGAATCCCCGGGCAAGAATGGGGTGGCTACCAATCCCGTTTCACAAAAAATGATTAGGAATAATATTGCGTAGGCCCAAGTATGATATTCTTGTACGATCTCGATCATATGCTGATCGATATGTAAGATGAAGTCTAATAAAAATTCCATTTTAGATTGATTATTAATTGATAAGAACTATCCTATATGACCCAATAAGAAAACAAAATAGATGTTTATTCTATTCCCTTTGAGAAATCTAGAAAATAAGAATAGTGAGAAAGCAGACATTAAAGTGCTATCTTCTACTTTTTTGATGGAAATAAGGGGGAAAGAGAGTTTAAATGAGAATACGTCTTAGAGTATAGATATAGTACCCATAGGAGAACTTAAGGGGATTTATACAAAATGAAATGAATGTTTGTCTTTCTTTAGGATATTGAGTTTTTATAAACCGTACGATCCTTTCTGCGGATGAGGATAGGTTTGTCCTTGAGTTTTTTGATGTGGAGATGTTGCGGAATAGTGAAGCCCTGATATAGCCATCTTCCATCTTATAGCTTTGTTTTCCGTTGTATAGCTCTTTTTCGTATCGTTCGATATCTGCTTGGGGGATATTGTATTCCGTCTTGTCTTCATTCGGAGAGTACATGGTGTAAATATCGTTGTATTTCTGTTGGTTCTCGGGAGTTGATGAAGAACCCGAAGTCAGAAATACACTTACCAATACGAAGAAATAGAGTAAATACTTCATCATTGCGGTTGCAAATATAGAAAGTTTTCCAAATATAAAGAGGTTATTGTAAATAAGTTTTGTACTTTTGCGGCACAATTCAAATCTATTCACTTTAAGATAAATATTCGGAATAATGAGTGCACAAACTCCTTTCTTGGTGTTTTCGGGAACGAACTCCCGGTATCTTGCAGAGAAAATTTGCAACAGTTTAGGTTGTCCTCTGGGACAGATGAATATCCAGCACTTTGCCGATGGTGAGTTCTCTGTTTCTTATGAAGAGTCTATCCGCGGTAGAGATGTATTCTTAGTACAATCTACATTCCCTAATTCAGACAATCTGATGGAGTTGCTTCTGATGATTGACGCGGCTAAACGTGCTTCCGCACATTCAATCATTGCTGTAGTCCCTTACTTCGGTTGGGCTCGTCAGGATAGAAAGGATAAGCCTCGTGTTTCTATTGGCGCTAAGTTGATCGCTGATATGTTGAGTACGGCAGGTATTAATCGTTTGATTACGATGGATCTTCATGCGGATCAGATCCAAGGATTCTTTAATGTTCCGGTGGATCACTTATATGCTTCTTCCGTATTCTTGGATTATATCAAGACGTCTTTGCCTTTGGATAATTTGTGTATCGCGACTCCGGATGTGGGTGGTACGAAACGTGCCAGCAGCTATTCTAAGTATTTAGGTTTGCCGATGGTTATTTGCCATAAGTCTCGTTTGCGTGCCAATGAGGTGGCCGAGATGCGCATTATCGGTGATGTGACGGGCTTGGATGTCCTTTTGGTAGATGATATGGTGGATACGGCCGGAACCATTACGAAAGCCGCGAACTTGATGTTGGAGAATGGCGCTAAGTCTGTTCGTGCTATCGCCAGCCACGCTGTGATGTCCGATCCGGCTTCTACTCGTGTAGATCAGTCCGCTTTAACAGAAATGATCTTTACGGATTCTATTCCTTACGCTAAGAAATGCGAGAAAGTAAAGGTGTTATCCGTCGCCGACATGTTCGCTGAGGCGATCCGTCGTGTATGTAGCGGTGAGTCTATCAGCTCTTTGTATGCTATTTAATCGGATAAGATAGAAAAATAAAACGGTCGCTTCTGAACGAGGCGGCCGTTTTATTTTTAGAATAAATCAGAGTGTGTTCCGGTGTCGGTGAACAAAAGAATGAGTTCCGTGTCATTTTGGTCCCAAATCAATAATCAATCTGATAGAATATGACATTCCCATAACCCCTCATGTTTTCCTGATAGTTTATGAGGACGGTATTCTTTGGGCAGTTCCCCGTTTTCACACAATAAGTCTACAACCTTTTTTAATAGACTCATGTCATAGCCTCTCTTTTGACAACGCTTAAAGTCTTTGTTGAATTTGTGAGTGGTGTTAGGAGTATATCTCATTTCATTAATTCCTCCCACATTTCATCAACACTAGCGTATGAATGTACCCTTCCTGCCTTGATGTCTTCGATGGCTTCATCCAGCCCGCATTTTTTCTTTTGGCGGACTTGGAGCTTGCCACCTAAGCCTTGGATGAGCTTACGTAAAGAAGATACGTACTCGGCAGGAATCGTGACCTCTAATGTTTTCAATGCTGTTGTTTCCATTTTTTCTTGTTTTTGGTTCATCGCGAAGATACGTATAATAATTGGTAATCTATCACTTAGTCTCGTCAATAATCATGCCGCTGCCCAGACATAGATGATGGTCCTTGTCGTAGATTACACTGTATTGGCCGGGAGCGATACCTTGTATCTTATCGTCGGATTCTACACGATATAGATCTCCGATACGACGGATGTAGCCATGCGTGAATTCCGGAGTATGACGGATCTTGAAAGTGATTTCTTTCTCACCCTCAAATTCTCCCCATGGATCTTCCGTGATGAAATCGAAACCTTGCATATTAATCACCTTGCCATATTGCGTTTCCGGGTCGTAGCCGTTGGAGACATAAATGATATTTCGCTTAATGTCTTTTTTGATAACGAACCAAGGGCCGCCACTTAATCCCAATCCCTTACGTTGGCCGATCGTATGGAACCAATATCCATTGTGTTTACCCAAGACCTTACCCGTCTCTAGTTCCACGATTTTTCCCGGGCGTTTCCCTAAATAACGCTCTATAAAGTCGTTGTAGTTAATCTTGCCTAAGAAGCAAATGCCTTGGCTATCCTTACGCTTGGCGCTCGGCAATTTCTGGGCCTCGGCGATGGCACGTACCTCGCTTTTCATTAAATGCCCGATCGGAAACATGAGTTTCTGTATCTGTAGGCGGGTGATTTGCCCTAAGAAATCAGTCTGGTCTTTTACAGGGTCCTTGGCGGTAGAAAGCCATGTCTTGCCGTCTATCTCCGTGGTCGTGGCATAATGACCGGTAGCGATCTTATCGAAATCCTTGCCCCATTTTTCCTCGAAACAACCGAACTTGATATATTTATTACACATCATATCCGGGTTAGGGGTAAGACCGCGTTTGACAGATTCGATCGTATAGCTTACCACCCGATCCCAATACTCGTCGTGTAAGGAGACGATCTCGAACCGGCATCCATACTTGCGGGCGATATATGAGGTGATCTCGATATCCTCTTCCGCCGGGCAATCGATATAGCCATCCTTGTCTTCCATACCGATACGGATATAGAAGATGGTCGGATCGTATCCTGCCTCTTTGAGTTGATGCACTACGACAGAGCTGTCTACTCCTCCTGAAACTAATGCCGCTATTTCCATTCTCTTTTTTGTCTTTGCTTTTGAACTTACAAAAGTAGAGAAAAAATCTCAAACCTTTGATATTGACTGTATATTCTCTATCTTTGCGGTTGGCCCTTATAGGTATACGGGCCTTCAAACTATGTACTTTAGATATAATCTATTATAAGGAAAAGCAAATCGTAGTAAGTATGAAAAAAATAATGTTATCGCTTATGACAGCTATGGCTATGACGGCTTGTACGAGTCAAAAGCCGGATACGGCATCTCAAAATTCCGATAAGGAGTTCAATTATGTAGTGGATCAGTTCGCTGATCTGGAGATTCTTCGCTATAAAGTTCCGGGTTTCGAATCCTTGTCCTTACGACAAAAGCGACTATTGTATCATCTTTCCGAGGCGGCCTTGATGGGACGTGATATATTCTTCGATCAGAACGGACGTTACAATCTGGCGATCCGCAGGACGTTGGAGGCTATTTATACGAATTATAAGGGAAATCGGGAAGACCCTCAATTCAAGGCGTTGGAAACCTATTTGAAACGAGTGTGGTTTTCCAGTGGTATTCATCATCATTACGCTTTGGATAAGTTTACCCCGGGATTTTCACCGGAGTTCTTTATGGATTGTATCCATCAAATCGACGCCAAGAAGTTGCCTCTTCGTGAGAATCAAAACGTGGATCAGTTCATGATCGAGATCGCTCCGGTAATCTTTGATCCGGGCGTTATGCCAAAGCGTAGCGTACAAAGCGGTGACGGTGATCTGATCAAAGCTTCTTCTAATAATTATTACGGGGGAGACATCAGTCAGAAAGAGGTAGAGGACTTCTATGCGCAAATGAAAATGGGAAAGGATACCATTTCCCCGATTTCTTACGGGTTGAATAGCCGTTTGGTAAAAGAGAACGGTACGGTCGTTGAAAAGGTTTGGAAAGTAGGAGGGCTTTATTCCGCCGCGATAGAAAAAATCGTAGATCAATTGCGACAAGCCTTGCCTTTCGCCGAGAATGATACGCAGAAAGCGATCATTGGGAAGTTGATCGAATATTATCAAACGGGCGATTTGAAGACTTTCGATGCTTATTCGATCCTTTGGGTAGAGGATACAGCTTCGGAGGTGGATTTCGTGAATGGCTTTATCGAGACTTATGGGGATCCGTTAGGAATGAAAGCAAGCTGGGAGTCTACCGTAAATTTTACGAATAAGGAGGCGACTAAGCGTACGAAAATCATCAGTGATAACGCGCAGTGGTTTGAGGATCATTCTCCGGTAGATAAGCGTTTCAAGAAGGAGAAGGTGAAAGGAGTCAGTGCTAAGGTAATCACGGTATCTATGTTGGGAGGTGATTGCTATCCGGCTACCCCGATCGGTATCAATTTGCCAAATGCGGATTGGATTCGTCGAGATCATGGCTCGAAGTCTGTTACGATAGAGAATATCACGGAGGCTTATGATAAGGCGTCTCAAGGAAATGGCTTTAGCGAAGAGTTTGTATGGAGTGACGTGGAGCGGAACGGTATGAGGCAGTACGGTTTCTTAACGGATAATCTACATACGGATTTACATGAGTGTCTGGGACATGGTTCCGGTAAATTGCTGGAAAATACGGACCCGGATGCGCTGAAAGCCTATAGTTCTACACTGGAGGAAACCCGTGCGGATTTGTTTGGCCTGTATTATTTGGCAGATCCGAAGCTGGTGGAACTGGGATTGCTTCCGGACGGCGAGGCTTATAAATCGGAATACTATAAATATATAATGAATGGCTTGATGACCCAGTTGGTTCGCATCGAGCTAGGCAAGAATGTAGAAGAGGCACATATGCGTAACCGTCAGTTGATTGCTAAGTGGGTTTACGAGAAAGGGAAGGAAGCGAATGTGATCGAACTGAAAAAACGGGATGGAAAGACCTATGTGGTTGTGAATGACTATCCGAGGTTACGTGAGTTGTTTGGAACATTGCTCGCTGAGATTCAACGTATCAAGAGTGAGGGTGACTATGCGGCCGGAAAGAATCTTGTTGAAGGATACGGCGTGAAAGTAGATCCGGAGCTGCATGCGGAGGTCTTGGAGCGCTATGCTAAGTTGAACTTGGCTCCCTATAAAGGTTTTGTCAACCCTGTGATGAGAGAGGTAAAGAACTCTAACGGTGAGGTTACCGATATCGTCTTAGACTATACGGAAGGTTATACGGACCAGATGCTTCGTTATGGCCGTGATTATTCTTTCTTGCCGACTTATAATGATTAATAGATGGAAAGTTTACAAGACGAGATAAGGGAGATCCGCAAGCAACTTCGTTTGGCGATGAACGGGGTGATTTCTACGAGTATGCGTGAGAAAGGTATCGTATATAAGTTAAATTTCGGGGTTCCGTACCCCGAAATAAAAGAAATCGCCCGCAAGCATAAACCGAATGGAGAACTGGCGGCGGCTCTATGGAAAGAAGATATTCGTGAGTTTAAGATATTGGCGACCTTTCTCCAACCCGCCGAGAAGTTGCCTTTGGAGGAAGCGAAACGTTGGGTCAAGGAGATTCCTTATTTGGAGATCGCAGAGCATTGTTGCCGGAACTTGTTCGTTCATCTGCCTTATATGGAGGACTTCACGTTAGATCTGGTTGCTGATAAGAAAAATGAGTTCGCTCGCACGGTCGCCTTTCTTACTTGGACCGAGAATTTCAAGCGAGGTGGTAGCTTGTCTTCTGTGGTTTTAGGATCTTTTTTGGTAGAAACCTTAAACAGCTTAGCGGAGACTAAGGGTTTTAAGTCTACGCTGAAAGAGAAACAAGCGTCTATTCAAGCCATGAAGTTTTATGGGCGTCAATCCGACGGGAATGCGGAAAGGATCCTAGACGGTTTCAAGGAATTTCAGGAGGCTGTGGGAAACACGCCGGAATTACAAGAAATCTATAATGAATTAAAATTCGAGTTTGAATATTATCGGTAAGGCTTTGCGTTTAAAATAAATGCGCTAACTTTGTCGTTTGTGCGGTCTTTAGGAGATGGAAGCGAAAGTTTATACGGAAATACGTGCGTTGTTTACCGAATATCTAACGGAGAAGAAACTGCGGAAAACCGAGGAGAGATATACTATATTCAAGGAGATATGTGCTTTTCCCGGTCATTTTGATGTGTGTATGCTTTCGGATCGGTTGGAGCAAGACAACTTCCATGTCAGTAAGGCTACACTCTATAATACGTTGGATGTACTGGTTGATGCCGGTTTGGTGGTGCGTCATCAAATAACCGTCCAGTCGGTGCAATATGAGTTGAGGATTTATGCCGATACGCATTTGCATTTGGTTTGCACGAGATGCGGGGCCATCCGGGAGTTGCGAAACAGTGCGTTGAAAGCGGATATGAGAAACTTGAAAGTCTCTCGTTTTACGCCGGAGTATTATTGTTTGTACATTTATGGCCTATGCAGTAAATGCAAGTTTAAGTTGCAAAGGTCAGTTAAATAAGAATATTAATAGCCTATAATAAATATAGAAAAGATGAAAGTAGACGTTTTGTTAGGATTGCAATGGGGCGACGAGGGCAAAGGCAAGGTTGTCGATGTACTGACTCCGAATTACGATGTGGTAACTCGTTTTCAAGGAGGCCCTAATGCCGGACATACATTGGAGTTTAACGGGGAAAAGTATGTGTTACGTTCGATTCCTTCCGGTATTTTCCAAGGTGGAAAAATAAACGTAATCGGTAACGGTGTTGTTCTGGACCCGTTATTGTTCAAGCAGGAAGCGGAATCATTGGCAGCGAGTGGTCACGATATCACCAAGCAGCTTTATATCTCTAAGAAAGCTCACCTAATTTTACCTACTCACCGGATCTTGGATGCCGCTTATGAGGCCGCAAAAGGTTCCGGAAAGATCGGTACGACAGGAAAGGGTATCGGCCCGACTTATACGGATAAGATTAGCCGTAACGGTGTTCGTGTGGGCGATTTGTTGCATAACTTCGAAGAGAAATATGCGGCCGCTAAAGCAAAACATGAAGCGATCTTGCGTTCATTGAACTATGAATATGATATAACCGAGATGGAGGCTCAATGGCTGGAGGCCTTGAACTACCTCAAACAATTCAAATTGATTGACAGCGAGCATGTCATCAACAACTATTTGAAGGAAGGTAAGTCGGTCTTGGCGGAAGGCGCTCAAGGTACGATGCTGGATATAGACTTCGGTTCTTATCCATTCGTGACTTCCTCGAATACGATCTGTGCCGGATGTTGTACGGGACTGGGTGTTTCTCCCCGGAATATCGGTGAAGTATATGGAATCTTCAAGGCTTATTGTACACGTGTAGGTAGCGGTCCGTTCCCGACCGAGTTGTTTGATGAGGTGGGAGATAAGATCGGTCAATTAGGCCATGAGTTTGGCGCGGTTACGGGACGTAAACGCCGTTGTGGCTGGATTGATTTGGTAGCCTTGAAATATGCCGTGATGATCAACGGTGTAAGCCAATTGATTATGATGAAGAGTGATGTGTTGGATACCTTCGATACGATCAAGGCTTGCGTGGCTTATAAGATGAATGGTGTCGAGACTAATGAGTTCCCGTATGAGATCGATGATACGATCGAGCCTGTTTACGTGGAATTACCGGGTTGGAAGACGGATATGACGAAGATGCAGAGCGAGGATGAGTTCCCCGAGGAGTTCAACGCTTACCTTTCTTTCTTGGAGGAAGAACTGGGTGTGCCTGTGAAGATCGTTTCCGTAGGACCGGATCGTGAGCAGACGATTGTCAGATATACAGAAGAATAAACTCATTATAAATCGTACAAAATGGCAGAAGACCACGTTCCTCAAGGGCTGTCTCCTGCCATTTTTGGCTTTGGCAAACTTTTTGTCGTTGTTTTATAAAACTAAATAAGATAGAATTTATGAGCATGTATTGGATTATATTTATTGGATTTGCGCTATTGAGTTGGCTGGTGTCATCCCGCCTTCAGGGCAAGTTTGAGAAGTATTCGAAAATCCCTATGCCGAATGGCATGACAGGAAAAGATGTCGCAGAGAAGATGTTGCATGACAATGGTATCTATGATGTAAAGGTGATTTCTACACCCGGACATCTGACGGACCATTACAATCCCGCTAACCAGACGGTGAACTTGAGTGAGTCGGTTTATTATAGCAATAGTATCGCCGCCGCCGCGGTTGCCGCCCATGAGTGCGGTCACGCCGTGCAGCATGCTACCGCTTACGCTCCGTTGCGGATGCGTTCGGCTTTGGTCCCGGTTGTTAGTTTCGCCTCTAATATCATGACATGGGTGTTGCTGGGTGGTATGTTGATGATCAATGTATTCCCGCAATTGTTGCTGTTTGGTATTATATTGTTCGCTTCGACTACCTTGTTCAGCTTTATCACGCTTCCGGTCGAGATCAATGCTAGCCAACGTGCTTTGGCGTGGTTGAGCAATGCTGGTATAACAAATGTTTATACGCACGATAAGGCTGAGGATGCTTTACGTTCTGCCGCTTATACGTATGTGGTCGCCGCATTGGGTTCTCTCGCTACATTATTATATTATATAATGATATTCTTGGGGGGAAGAAGCCGGGATTGATAAGCCTCGGAGGGGGCTTTCCTTGAATGCCCATTGTAAGGATGTTAGAATGCCCATTGTAAGATGCTTATAACTGCGATCGTAAGCTCCTTACAATGGGCATTGTTATTTCCTTATTTATTTCGAGCAAAAACATTACCTTTGCGACCAAAATAATCATTTAAAACATAAGATCATGCAAAAACCTTCCATACCCAAAGGTACCCGGGACTTTTCGCCGGAGGAAATGGCGAAACGTAATTATATATTCAACACGATCCGTGAAGTATTTCACTTGTATGGCTTCCAGCAAATAGAGACTCCCGCCATGGAGAACCTTTCTACATTGATGGGTAAATATGGTGAGGAAGGGGATAAGCTCCTTTTCAAGATATTGAATTCCGGTGATTGTTTCTCTGGCATATCGGATGAGGAGTTAATGGAAAAGAATCCGTTGAGATTTGCGGCCAAGGCTTGCGAGAAAGGCTTGCGTTATGATTTGACCGTTCCGTTCGCCCGTTACGTGGTGCAACATCGTAATGAGATCAGTTTTCCGTTCAAACGTTACCAGATCCAACCGGTCTGGCGTGCCGATCGTCCGCAAAAGGGACGTTATCGGGAGTTCTACCAATGTGATGGCGACGTTGTGGGTTCTGATTCCTTGATCAATGAGGTGGAGCTGATCCAGATTATGGACGAGGTGTTCCATCGTTTTGGCATTCGTGTGTGTATCAAGATGAACAATCGTAAGATCCTTTCCGGTATAGCGGAGATCATAGGCGAGGCGGATAAGATCGTAGACATTACGGTAGCTATCGACAAGCTGGACAAGATAGGCTTGGACAACGTGAATGAGGAGCTTCGTTCCAAGGGCTTGCCCGAGGAGGCGATCGAGCGTTTGCAGCCGATCATTATGTTGCAGGGTTCCAATCAAGAAAAGATCGCTACCTTGAAAGAGGTATTGTCTGCGTCTGAGACGGGTTTGAAAGGTGTAGCCGAATTGGATTTTATCTTGGAGCGCATCTCTCATACGCCAATCCGTGCGGAATTAGAGCTTGATCTAACATTGGCTCGCGGCTTAAACTATTATACGGGTGCTATTTTCGAGGTGAAAGCCTTGGACGTACAGATCGGTAGTATCACGGGCGGTGGTCGCTATGACAACCTGACAGGGGTGTTTGGCATGGAGGGTGTATCCGGTGTCGGTTTCTCTTTCGGCGCTGATCGTATCTTTGATGTATTGAACCAATTGGATTTATATCCGGAAGGGTCTTTGAAGACTACACAGCTTCTATTCGTGAACTTCGGACAGAAAGAGGAGATTCATTTATTGCCGCTGATCGCTAAGGTTCGCAAGGCGGGGATTCGTACGGAGCTATATCCTGAGTCTACTAAGATGAAAAAGCAAATGGGATATGCGGACGCTAAGAAAATCCCGTTCGTTGCGATAGTCGGAGAGAATGAGATGGTCGAGAATAAAATCAACTTAAAGAATATGCTCACGGGTGAGCAAACCCTTGTGACTATCGAGGAGTTGATCGAACGCTTTTAGAAAATCAGAATAAAGGAATGAGGCTGTGTCAAAAGTCTGTATTATGGCACAGCCTCATCTTACATTTCAAACTTATAATTAATGAAACGACCATGAAAATACCTGCTTTAATTCTTTCGATATCTTTATACTTTTCTTCGTGTTCTTTCACCCCTCGGGCTGAGTGGGTAACAACTACCGAGAATTCCCCTTGGACTGAGCAACCCGCTCTGATCTCTGCCCTTGCTGATACGATACCCAATATTGATATAACGATTCTAACGGAAAAGCATCAACAACAAATCGATGGTTTCGGAGCCTGTTTTAATGAACTGGGTTGGCTTTCCTTGAGTAAGCTGGAGCCAAGTGTACGTGAGGAAATCATGGAAGAGCTTTTCTTCCCCGGAGTCGGAGCCAACTTCACGATTTGCCGGATGCCTGTAGGAGCAAATGATTTCTCCCGTGATTGGTATTCGTATGACGAGGTGGAGGGTGATTTCACGATGGAACATTTTACCATCGCCAATGACCAACAAACCTTGATCCCCTTTATCAAGAACGCCCAAAAGTATCAACCGGATCTACGCTTATGGGCCTCTCCATGGTGCCCTCCCTCTTGGATGAAATATAACAAACATTATGCCTCTGCTTATACGGGAGAGAATTATGACGAGAAATATAGAAATGGCCTTCCTGCCGATAAGATCGGTCACGAGGGTACGGATATGTTTATCCAAGACTCGCTTTACCTGAAAGCCTATGCTCTCTATTTCTCTAAATTTATCGAGGCCTATAAGAAACAAGGAATTCCAATCTTTGCCGTAATGCCCCAGAACGAGTTCAACTCTGCGCAAATATTCCCGAGTTGTTGTTGGATATCGGCTTCTTTGGCTAATTTTATTGGTAATTATCTCGGGCCGGCCTTAGAAGATCAAGGAGTGGAAATTATGTTCGGCACGATGGAACGTGCGAATGAGTCGCTTGTTGATACGGTATTGATAGATCCCGTTAGCGGTGAATATGTAAAAGGTGTCGGTTTCCAATGGGCGGGTAAAGGAGCTATCGCCGGAATCCACAAACGTTATCCCGGGTTGAAGCTTTACCAAACCGAGCAGGAATGTGGAGATGGCAAGAACGATTGGAAAGGTGCCATGTATTCTTGGGGATTGATGCGACATTTTCTGGATAATGGTGTTTCTGCCTATATGTATTGGAATATATCTTTGGAAAATGGAGGGATCAGTCGTTGGGGATGGGCGCAAAACTCATTGGTTGTCGTAGATCCGCAAACCAAGAGTTATCGATATACTCCGGAATACTACGTGATGAAACATGTCAGCCATTATGTCCAGCCCGGTGCGTATAAATTAGAAACGGAAGGAGCCTATACGAATCTGCTGGCATTCCGTAACCCGGATAACAGTATCGCCTTGATTATCGCCAATGAGACCAGCGATGATCGTTCTCTTTCCATCCGCATAGGCGATCGAGTCTATACTCCAACCGTGAAAGCGCATTCCATGAATACGCTGCTGATCGATTGATTATCCTTTTGAGAGATGCAAAAAGACAAGTTGTCAGTTACATCTTCGGATATTTGTCCATTTCGTCCGAAATATTGTCAGTCGAACCCAGATGAAATCGTTTGGCACACTATTCGCATAGGCTTAGGCGTGAACACAAAGTTCATAAACTAAAAAGTAATAGTATTAACATTTAAAATACCAAGAAAATGAACATTAGACCATTAGCAGACCGCGTGCTGATTAAGCCGGCCGCTGCGGAAGAGAAAACATTAGGTGGAATTATTATTCCTGACTCAGCAAAGGAAAAACCTTTAAAGGGTGAGATTGTAGCCGTAGGTAACGGAACGAAAGACGAGGAGATGGTTGTAAAGGTTGGTGATAACGTATTGTATGGTAAGTATGCAGGTACGGAGATCGAACTAGACGGTGAGAAATACTTGATCATGCGCCAAGCTGACGTTTTAGCTATTATCTAATTCATTTTTATAAACAACAATATTAAAAAAGAAATACAATCATGGCAAAAGAGATTAAATACGATATGGATGCCCGCGACCTTTTGAAGAAAGGTGTGGATGAGTTGGCTAATGCTGTTAAGGTAACATTAGGCCCGAAAGGTCGTAACGTAATTATCGAGAAGAAATTCGGAGCTCCTCACATCACGAAAGATGGTGTAACGGTTGCTAAAGAAGTTGAGTTGACTTGCCCGTTCGAGAACATGGGTGCTCAATTGGTTAAGGAAGTGGCTTCCAAGACAAACGATAACGCCGGTGACGGTACGACTACAGCTACGGTTTTGGCTCAGTCTATCATTGGTGTCGGTTTAAAGAACGTTACTGCCGGAGCGAACCCGATGGATTTGAAACGTGGTATCGACAAGGCTGTCGCTAAGGTTGTAGAGAGCATCGCTAACCAAGCTGAGGCTGTAGGTGATAAGTTCGAGAAGATCGAGCATGTAGCGAAGATCTCCGCAAATGGTGACGAGGCTATCGGTAAGTTGATCGCGGAGGCTATGCAACGTGTGAAGACTGAAGGTGTTATCACGGTTGAGGAAGCTAAAGGTACTGAGACTACAGTTGACGTAGTGGAAGGTATGCAGTTCGACCGCGGTTATATCTCTCCGTACTTCGTAACGGATACAGAGAAGATGGAGTGCCAGATGGAGAATCCGTATATCTTGATCTATGACAAGAAGATCTCTGTATTGAAAGACCTTCTTCCTATCCTTGAGCCGACCGTACAGAGCGGACGTCCTCTTTTGATCATCGCCGAGGATATCGATAGCGAGGCTTTGGCTACATTGGTAGTGAATCGTCTGCGTGGTTCCTTGAAGATCTGCGCTGTTAAGGCTCCGGGCTTCGGCGACCGTCGTAAGGCTATGTTGGAAGATATCGCTGTATTGACAGGCGGTACGGTTATCTCTGAGGAGAAAGGTTTGAAATTGGAAGGTGCTACAATGGATATGTTAGGTACTGCTGAGAAGATCACGGTAGACAAAGATACCACTACCATTGTAAATGGTGCTGGTGACAAGGAGGCTATCCAAGCTCGTATCGGCCAGATCAAGATCCAGATGGAAAACACGACATCTGATTACGATAAAGAGAAATTGCAAGAGCGTTTGGCTAAGATGGCCGGCGGTGTAGCTGTTCTTTACGTAGGTGCTCCTTCTGAGGTTGAGATGAAAGAGAAGAAAGACCGTGTGGATGACGCATTGCACGCAACTCGTGCCGCTATCGAAGAAGGTACGGTGCCCGGTGGTGGTGTAGCTTATATCCGTGCGATCGATGCATTGGAAGGCATGAAGGGCGACAACGAGGACGAGACTACAGGTATCGAGATCGTTAAGCGCGCTATCGAGGAGCCGCTTCGCCAGATCGTAGCTAACGCTGGTAAGGAAGGTGCCGTTATCGTTCAGAAAGTGAAGGAAGGCAAGGGCGACTTCGGTTACAACGCTCGTAAGGACTGTTTCGAGAATTTGTGCGAGGCTGGTGTAATCGACCCGGCTAAGGTAACTCGTGTAGCATTGGAGAACGCGGCTTCTATCGCTGGTATGTTCTTGACTACAGAGTGCGTGATTGCAGAGAAGAAAGAAGAGACTCCGGCTATGCCTCCGATGAATCCGGGTATGGGCGGCGGAATGGGTGGTATGATGTAATCGACTCCCGTGATTAATGATATGGGCGGCCGTTCCGGAAGGGGCGGCCGCTTTTTTTATTTTCATTTGCTTGCTAATTGGAAAAAACGATTACCTTTGCAGGCGCAATACCGATAGGTTGCGCTTCGGTATGATTAAAAAAAGCCCAGGTGGCGGAATTGGTAGACGCGCTCGTTTCAGGTGCGAGTGGTTTTGCGATCGTGCAGGTTCGAGTCCTGTTCTGGGCACTTCCCAAAATAGAAAAAATGCAATCCTATACAGAAGACGAAATTGTAGTACAGCTTCGGGACCCGGCCCGACAACGTGAGGCCTTCGCCAAGGTCGTAAGCCTGTATGGCGAGAAGTTGTATTGGCATATACGAAAGATGGTACTGGATCATGAGGATGCGAATGACTTACTCCAAAATACATTCTTGAAAGCTTGGACGAACATCGAGCTTTTTCGCGGTGAGGCTAAATTATCTACGTGGCTATATAAGATCGCGATCAACGAGTGCATTACTTTCCTGAATAAACAGCGAAACATGAATAACGTATCTATCGACGATGCGGATACCTTTTTGCTGGAACGTTTGAAAGGAGATGAATACTTCGATGGTGACGAGATACAGGTAAGATTGCAAAACGCTATTCTTACCTTGCCGGAGAAACAACGCTTGGTTTTCAATATGAAGTATAACGAGGAGATGAAGTACGAGGAGATGTCCGAGATACTAGGTACCTCTGTCGGGGCTTTGAAGGCTTCGTATCATCATGCGGTGAAAAAAATCGAGGAGTTTTTAACAAAAGAGGTTTAAACCTTTTGCCCGAATCGCTGTCAAAGCAATATAAAAAGAGAAAAAGTATGAAAAAAGAAGAAAACAACCTAGATCGCTTGAAAGGAACTAATCCTTTCACTGTACCGGAAGGGTATATGGAAGGGCTTACGGAGCGGATCATGAGTCAGCTCCCCGAGAAGCCGGAGGAGAGGGCGAAACGGATTTCCTTGATGGATCGTGTTCGTCCGTGGTTGTACATGGCTGCGGTATTCGCTGGTCTTGGTTTGTTTTTCAAGGCTATCGTGGGAATAAACGGTTCCGATGGTAGTACTGCGTCTGATTCTTTACTGGTCCGGACGGAAGTCCCGACAACGGCTTTAGACGCTATTGAAGCGGAAGAAGACGAGGAGTATCTGGAGTATTTGGAAGCTCAATACGCCAATTATCTCTTAGATGAGGAACTTTCCTATTCTGAATAAAGTTTAAAATAGTAATTTTATCGAAGAATTTTGTAATAATACTTGTATGAATAAAATATTTTTCATTACATTTGTAGCGATTTCGGTTCTGCTCTCTTTCAATGCTACGGCACAAGAGAAGAAAGAGCAAAGACATTTTGATAGAGAAGCGTTCGAAGCAAGACGAAATGCTTTTATTACGGCTGAAGTTGGCCTTACACCTGAGGAAGCTGCACAATTTATTCCTTTATGCAATGAGTTGCGACAGAAAAAATTTGAGGTAGGTCGTGAATGTCGTAAGTTATCAAAAGAAATTCGACATAAGGAGAATCCGACAGATGCTGATTATAACAAAGTGATAGACGAATGTCTGGATGTTGAGATTAAAGAGGCGCAGTTGGAAAAGGAGTATTTTGAGAAATTCAAGAAGATACTTTCTCCCGAAAAGGTCTATAAGTACCGAAATGCGGAATATAAGTTTGTCCGGAATTTTATGAAGAGTGGTCGGGACAACAAGAAGGAAGAGAAACAGAAAAAGTAAAATATTATCATTATTTGTGTTTTTTGTTTAGATTTAGTTTTGGCGTTTAAGTTAAGGGAGGGGTGGCGACGTGATGTCGGTTCCCCTTTTGTTTTGCCCTTATCCTTGCTTTATAAGCCTTTGGCCTTGGCTTCATTCCACAGTTGATCCATTTCCTCCAATGTCATATCTTTCAAGGAACGACCTTCTTGGATCGTGTGTTCCTCCAGATAATTAAAACGGCGGATAAACTTCTGGTTCGTGCGTTCCAATGCGTTGTCCGGATTTATCTTGTATAGGCGGGCAGCGTTGATCAAGCTAAAGAAGAGATCTCCGAACTCAGCTTCCATCTTATCTGCGTCCATCCTGTCTATCTCGGTTTTCAACTCATTAAATTCCTCCTGTACCTTATCCCATACTTGATCCCGTTGTTCCCAGTCGAAACCTACGTTACGGGCCTTATCTTGGATACGATGCGCTTTTACTACGGATGGGAGGGAGGCGGGGACACCTTCCAGCACGGTTTTGTTACCCCCCTTTTCTTTCAATTTAAGCTGCTCCCAGCTTTGCTCTACCTTTTGAGCGGTATCGGCGGAGGTATCTCCGAATACGTGTGGATGGCGGTAAATCAGTTTCTGGCAAAGGCTGTCGCAAACATCCTTGATATCGAAAACTTCTTTTTCCTCGCCGATCTTGGAATAAAAGACGATGTGCAATAACAGGTCTCCTAATTCTTTTTTTATGTTTGTGTTATCCTCACGCATCAAGGCCTCGCATAGTTCATAGGTTTCCTCGATCGTATTCGTGCGGAGGCTCTCGTTTGTCTGTTTACGATCCCAAGGGCATTTTACCCGTAATTCATCCAGAATGTCGAGTAATTGCCCGAAGGCTTCCATCTTCTCTTCTCTAGTTGCCATATTATTTACTTATTCTATAATGATTGTAAAAGAAAGAGGGCAGGGTAGAACCCGGCCCTCTGTTTGTTTTATTGTTGTTCTTTCTTGAATTCTTTCAATCCGTTTTGAAGGAACTGGATGTATTTGGAAACATCCTCATTGAATGCGTATGAAGGTCCGAGCGGCTGTCCCTCGTCATTCAATAAGATGTAGAATGGTTGGGCGTTAGAACCGAACTTGCTTCGTTGCAAATAACTCCATTTATCACCGATCGTCTTCAGCTTACGAGTCTTTCCGTTCTCTTGGATCTCGATGGGTTGCGGGAGTTTCGTCTTATCGTCTACCATGAGAGTGATTAGCACGTAATCATTTTCTAGCATTTGCTTCACTTTCGGGTCCGTCCAAACGGAAGCCTCCATCTTACGGCAGTTTACGCAACCGAAACCGGAGAAGTCGATCATGACGGGTTTATTTACCTTCTTGGCATAAGCCATGCCGGACTCATAATCGTCGAACGCGGCGTGTACCTCGTTTTTGTATAGATTGAAATCTTGTGTATACAACGGAGGAGCGAACGCGCTGATTGCCTTTAACGGAGCGCCCCAAAGTCCCGGAACCATGTAAATGGCGAAAGCGAAAGAGATAATCGCCATGAACAGACGAGGAACAGATACATATTTTACTTCGCTATCATGGCTAAACTTGATCTTTCCTAATAAATAAACACCCAATAAGCTGAAGATCACGATCCAAAGTACGATAAAAGCCTCACGGTCTAGTAAACGCCAGCCATACGCTAAATCCGCTACGGAAAGGAACTTCAAAGCCAATGCCAACTCCAAGAAGCCCAATACGACCTTCACGGAATTCAACCATCCGCCGGATTTCGGCATACTTTGCAACATATTCGGGAAGATGGCGAAGACGCTGAACGGGATGGATAACGCCAAGGCGAAACCGAACATACCGATAGCCGGTCCTACCGCCGTACCCATGGAAGCGGCCTGTACCAACAAGGTTCCGATAATCGGACCCGTACAAGAGAAAGATACCAATACCAACGTAAACGACATAAAGAAAATACTCAATATACCGGTCGTCGAATCGGCCTTGCTATCCAATTTGCTAGTCCATGACGCGGGTAATACCAGCTCGAAGGCTCCGAAGAAGGAGACGGCGAATACTACCAGTAACAAGAAGAACAGGATATTGAAGATCGCGTTCGTTGATAAATCATTCAACGCGCTCGCTCCGAAGATACCGGTAATCAACAAGCCCATCACCAAATAGATTACGATAATAGATAATCCGTAGGTGACAGCGTCGCGAATCGCTTTCTTACGATCTTTCGTACGTTTCAGGAAGAAGCTGACCGTCATCGGGATCATCGGCCAAACGCAAGGAGTCAATAAGGCGATCAAACCACCCAAGAAGCCCGCGAAGAAGATGAATAACCAAGAGGTATCAGCCGCGGATACCGTAGTGTCGCCGAACGATTTCAATTGGTCGATCACCGGAGACCAAAGACTCGGGCTGTCGGTTAAGCTATCGGACGCTTTAGGGGATGTCGTAGCCGGTGTTACTTTAGCGGCGGGGTCCGGAGTGTTCAACTCGCTGGCATCTTCCGCTACGACTTGCGTATCCGGCTGTACGGTCGTGGCGTCCTCTTTATCCACCTCCGTAGTCGGGCTATTAGCTGCCAGAGCTGGGTCTACATGGATACTTTTCTTATCGAAAGAGAAAGGTATTTGATCCGGGGGAAGGCAAGTCTCGTCGTTACAAGCCATAAATTCCACCTCGCCCTCTGCCTTGAATTTAGCGGGATCGGTAACCTTTAGTTTTTGGGTGAACGATACCGTACCCGGATACCAACGAAGGTTCATGGCGAATTGCTCGTCGTAAACCGTGGTCGGCTTAACAGAAGGAACCGGTTGGCCAATCAGTTCGGCTCCATTCAATGTCTCGAAAGTGAAAGATGTAGATACAGGACCTCCTTCCGGCAGGTTCATGTCATACAGGTGCCAACCTTTGTCCGCCGTGGCGGTAAAGACGATCTCTTTCTCGGGTGCGCCGCCCTTGTCGTCTAGTTTAATTTTCCACTTGACAGGCGTAAGTATTTGTGCCTGCGCTACCAGCGCTATTAGCGCCAGCATGATCGAACTGATGAGCTTCTTCATTTTTTGTCCTTTATTGATAGATTACTTTGCTGTAGATGTGAATTTCTCTGGGATCCGTGTCTCGAAGCGCATCTCCTCGCCTGTTACCGGATGGATGAAACAGAGCCTGCGGGCATGGAGCATCAAGCGTCCGGCGGGATTTGTCTCCGCCCCGTATTTAGAGTCTCCGGCTATCGGATGGCCGATGGACTGCATCTGCGCGCGGATCTGGTTCTTGCGTCCCGTCTCCAGGTCGAGTTCCAAGAGCGAATAACGATCGTTCGTTTGCAGGAGGCGGTAGCGTGTGATGGCTTCCTTCCCGTCACCATCTTGTGTCACGTACACTTGCATATGCTTGTTCTCCACGAGGTTGGATACGATCAAATCCGTGTCTTTCTCCGGCCTTCCCTCTACCACGGCCACATAGGTCCGTTGCGTGATAGCCTCGCTCCAGTTGGACTGTAGTTGCTCTTTTACCTTCTGGTTCTTGGCGAACATCATGATACCCGATGTATCTCGGTCCAGACGGTGCAAGACGAATATCTTGTTGCGAGGGTCGCATTCTTTCAAGTAATCGCTCAGTATACGGTAGGCCGTACGCTCCTTGATACGATCGGTAGATACGGATAGCAAACCTTCTCGCTTGTTGATCACGATGAGGTCATCATCTTCCCAAACAATTCTAAGTAACGGATTGTTGAATTCCACCTTCCCTCTTCCATAGTTGATCCCGACCGTATCGTTAGGGTTCAGCGGGGCATCGAACTGCCGGGTGACTTTCCCGTTTACCGAGATCTGTCCCCTGCTCAATAATCCTTTCACGGATGAACGGCTTTGTTCTTTTAATAACTCGAACAGGAAAGGTAGCAAAGTGTTACTTTCACCCACCGTTACCCGTCGTTCTTTAGAGGGTTTACGTCGATTATCCCCTCCTTTATACTCAGATCGCTTTCTCATATCTATTTTTTATAGTACGCGAAGATACAGGCATTTAGGCGAAACTGCAATAGCGCGGAATAGAAAACCGTTATAAATAGTTTGCTCGTTATAGGAATAAACCTTCAAATCCCCGGATGTAAAAGTAATTGCCATTCACTCTATTTTCAAAATAGCGCCATGGTCTTTATAGATCACGTCGTGATCTGTATAAACTACGTCTTGGCCTGTATAAACCAAGCCGTGGTTTATAGAATAGTGGCGTATCCGACAGGGAATGCCTATTGTTTCGACCGACTATATTTCCCGGTGCTCAGCGTTTTTTGTCTATATTTTTTGTACTTTCGCGGATCGAGAAATGTGTAAAGACTAATTAGTTATAAAAATATGGAAATCGCTAGTAAGTACAATCCCGCTGAAGTAGAGGGGAAGTGGTATCAGTATTGGTTGGATAACGGCTTCTTTAAGTCAAAGCCAGACGGCCGTGAGCCGTACACGATCGTAATCCCTCCCCCTAACGTCACCGGCGTATTGCACATGGGACATATGCTTAACAATACGATCCAAGATATCTTGGTTCGCCGTGCCCGTATGATGGGGAAGAACGCTTGTTGGGTACCGGGTACGGACCATGCCTCGATCGCTACGGAGGCGAAAGTGGTGAATCGTCTGGCCGGGCAAGGAATCAAGAAAACCGATCTGACTCGCGACGAGTTCTTGCGGCACGCTTGGGAATGGAAAGAAGAGCATGGCGGTATCATCTTGAAGCAGCTTCGTAAATTGGGGGCTTCCTGCGATTGGGATCGTACGGCGTTCACAATGGACGAGAAACGTTCGGAGAGCGTCATTAAGGTTTTTGTCGATCTATATAAGAAAGGTTTGATCTACCGGGGTGTCCGTATGGTGAATTGGGACCCGAAGGCGTTGACGGCCCTGTCCGACGAGGAGGTTATCTATAAGGAAGAGCATAGTAAGTTGTACTATCTTCGCTATAAGATCGTAGGCGAGGAGGGATACGCCATTGTCGCCACTACCCGTCCGGAGACGATTATGGGAGATACGGCGATGTGTATCAACCCGAACGACCCGAAGAACCAACATCTGAGAGGAAAGAAAGTGATCGTTCCGCTGGTAGGCCGTGAGATTCCGGTGATCGAGGATGATTACGTAGATATAGAGTTCGGTACGGGCTGTTTGAAAGTGACCCCCGCGCACGATGTAAACGACTATATGCTGGGCGAGAAATATAATTTGCCTTCTATTGATATATTCAACGATAACGGTACGCTTAGCGAGGCCGCCGGCCTGTACGTGGGCATGGATCGTTTCGATGTCCGCAAGCAGATCGAGGAAGACTTGCGTAACGCCGGTCTTTTGGAGAAGGTAGAGGCTTACGAGAACAAGGTGGGCTTCTCGGAGCGTACGAACGTGCCTATCGAGCCGAAATTGTCTATGCAATGGTTCTTGAAGATGGAGCATCTGGCCCAGATCGCCTTGGAGCCGGTCATGAAGGACGATATCAAGTTCTATCCGCCGAAGTTCAAGAACACCTACCGTCACTGGATGGAGAACATCAAGGATTGGTGTATCAGCCGTCAGCTTTGGTGGGGACACCGTATCCCGGCTTACTTCTTGCCGGAAGGTGGTTACGTGGTAGCCGAGACGGAAGAGAAAGCCTTGGAAATGGCGAAAGAGAAAAGCGGCAACC
>OHHQ01000345.1_pt1 | contig 27562 bp, 27 predicted proteins | sample 1568051 | NCBI WGS metagenome assembly OHHQ01 (sample SAMEA3879567, study PRJEB24766) | human gut metagenome | biome: human-associated habitat; feature: feces | place: USA | collected 1985/1987
TACCCGCCCTTGGTGAAATAGAAACCGGGCCATCTGCCACGGTTATATACTTTTTGGGCTTTTGCCGCTGATACCTCCAACGGCTCTTCCAGTACGATAGCAAGTACATCTTTTCTTACCGCTGATTCATCTATGCCACAAACTCTTGCCCGCTCTTTTTCATCATGTAGGTTTTCAAGGCGGTAATTGCACCAACCTTGCATATATTCCAGCATTGAGGATTGCTGATAACGCCAGCACCGCCCATTTGACGGATAAAGCATTTCTCCTGTGAATGGGTGCTGAATCGCATAAACCATTCCTTGATGGGTAGCTGCGCCCGGAGCAAAAGCGTCACTACTTTTCCACGGTGCAACATCGTTGTCTGGATTTTTGTAGCGGGAATCCATTGCTTCTGTGCGGGGGAGTTTATTCGGTTGCCAGCCTGGATTTTTACTGAACACAACAAGATGCTCAACCTCGCTTACAATTCCCTTGGAATCATTGCGTGGCGAATAGGTTCTCTGCCATGAAACATTTGCAACAAAGTTGCTTGCTCCAAAAATCTCATTACAAATTAGAATGAGATTAGAGCATTCAGTATCATCAATGCTGATGAAAATAACACCATCGTCCGCCAGCAGCTTTTGCAGCAGCTTCAAGCGCGGGTACATCATGCACAGCCACTTGTCGTGGCGGGTCAAATCCTCTCCCTCTTTGCCGACAACCTCGCCCAGCCATTTTTTGATTTTTGGGTCATTGACATTATCGTTGTAGACCCATCCCTCGTTTCCTGTGTTGTAGGGAGGGTCGATGTAGATACACTTTATCCGTCCTTCATACCGGGGCAACAGCGCTTTCAGGGCTTCCAGATTATCGCCCCGGATGATCATGTTTTCGCTGCCGTTGTCCTCGTTATGCTGCCCGCTTTCGTCAAAGCTGTACTTGCGCTCCAACACCCGGAACGGAACTTCCTGATGATGATTGATAACCTTGCTCTTTCCAATCCATTCAAGTGTTGGCATGGCTGATTTCCTCCATAATCGTGTTATCCTCATTTCAAATGAGGTTTTTTCTACCCTGACCCTCATCAGTAATGAGGGTCACTTCTGGCTATGTCTGTATAGCGGTTATTGTGGTGAAAGATTATTGTGCGATAATAGGACTAAATCAGAAAGACCTTGAAAACCAAGGCATTCTGGCTTAGTCCCTTCTTTTTTTGACCGAAAACAAAGGACTTTCACAATAATCAAGCAAGCCGGAGGGTGCTGCTGCACACTTCCGGCAGAAGGAGGATATAGTGGGTGCTATCAAAGTCTTCTTGAAGGAGGTTCTGCTTCCAATCGCGCTTGCGTTCTGCCTCGCGTCATTTCTCAAGCCGATCTATATGCCTGACGGCGTATGCGACTACTTCCTTATGTGGATCTGCGTTGGATTACCATTCGGCATCCGGAGGATGTGCCTCTGGCTCGTTCCCAGCGGTTACGGTATCTCCGGCTCAGTCGGCATCTTCGCATTGAACTTAATCATAGGCGGTCTTATCGGAGGACTTGCCTTCTTCATCGGGCTGCTGCTCGGTGTCATTCATACCATCCGAGAAATCATCTGAACTACATCGTAAACGAAGAGGGTTTGTTTCTTCTCCAATTTGGAGTAAGAAGCAAACCCTCTTTTTTTGTTGCCCAAAAGCCGGAATATTTGCTGGCGATGCGGCGACGGAAAGGAGTTTTAAGCATGAAACGCATGACAGCCGGTGATCTGCAAGCACTCGAATTGCTGATGCAGACCACACCCGGCTTTGAGCATTTTGACAGCGGCGCGGATGGCATTCTCCCTGAGTGCCGAAGCTGCCGCTTTCATCGCCCCTTCTGGAAATATCAGTCCTGCGTGTTTGCAGAGTGTCCCTACTGCTGCAATCCCGTTTCTACCCTCAAAAATCAAAGTGGCACATCTGCTGCCGGAAAGGAAGTCAATCATGGATAACAAAATCGAAGTCTTCAAGAATGAACAGTTTGGAGAAATCCGAACAGCCCTGATCGAAAACGAGCCGTGGTTTGTGGCGGTAGACGTGTGCAGGGCTTTGGAGATCGGCAATTCCTCTCAAGCCATTTCACGGCTGGATGCAGATGAGAAGATGATTACCCTCATTTCAAATGAGGGTAATAAGCGAGGCAATCCCAACATGACGGTGGTGAACGAACCCGGACTTTACACGCTTATTCTGAGCAGCCGCAAGCCCGAAGCCAAAGCCTTCAAACGCTGGATCACGCATGATGTCATCCCCATGATCCGCAAAACCGGTGGCTACATGACAGACTCCCTTCTGGAACGCATTCAGAAGGAACCTGCGGTCATTGTGGAGTTTGCTCAGGCGTTGATTCTGGAAAAGAATCGCGTGAAGGCTCTTGAGTGTGAGCTGAACACGGCAAAGCCCAAAGCCGATTACTACGACGCCTTCATCAATCCGGATGACTGCACCAATATCCGAACGACGGCGAAGGAACTGAAAATCCCGGAGCGCAAGTTCGTCCAGTTCCTTCTCAAAGAAAAGTACCTGTTCCGATCTCCTTCCGGGCAGCTTCTTCCCTACAACAAGGACAGCAATGCCGGACTGTTCATCGTCCGCGATTTTGTGACGTTCTGCTACACCGGTTCTCAGACCTACTTCACGCCGAAGGGCAAGGAGGTCATCCGAATGAAGTTCCAGAAAAAGTGCGGCGAAGAACTGCTTTCCAAGATGGCAAGGTGATTTTCGTGGCAGTCTATCGCGTAAATAAAAATCGTGGCTATACCGTCATGGCGAACTTCCACCTCCGAGACAAGAGCCTGTCACTCAAGGCGGTCGGTCTTCTCTCAAAGATGCTCTCGTTCAATGATGGCTGGAAGTTCTCAACCAAGGGACTTTCTGCAATCTGCAAGGAAGGTCCGGATGCCATTCTCTCCGCGCTCCGTGAGCTTGAAAAGCACGGCTACCTTGTCCGGCACCGGCAGAGAGACGGTAAAGGCAGGATGAGCAGCACAATCTTTGAGATATACGAAGAGCCGCAGGAGTCCACGCCAGAACGGGAAATACCACACACGGAAAATCCATGTGTGGAGAAGCCAGATGTGGATAATCCACGCGGGGATAAGTCCGCACAAATAAATACTGATCAAGTAATTACCCAAGAAAGAAATACTCTCTCAAAGAACTATCAATCCATCAATCTTGATGGGATGGACAGGATGGATGAGCGAAGCGAGTATGAAGAGATTATCAAAGAGAATCTTGATTACGACATTCTCTGTCAGGATCCGAAGTTCGATAAAGACCGCTTCCGGGAGATCATGGACATCATGCTGGATGCCGTCTGCTCTACCGCTCCGACCATCCGTATCAATGGCGAGGATATGCCGCAGCAAGTGGTTAAGTCCCGCTTTCTCAAGCTGAATAGCAGCCACATAGAGTACGTTCTGGAAGCAATGAACAAGAACCCGTCAGACATACGCAATATCCGTGCGTACATTTTGACTGCTCTGTATAACGCTTCTCTGACGATAGACAATTACTACTCCGCGCTCGTCAATCATGATTTCTACGGGCAGGACAGATCGGCAGGGTCAAAGAAGCCGAAGACCTACGATTATAGCCTTTGTGAAGACACTCTTTAATGAATACCATCGTGAGCAATGCTCGGAAAGGAGGACAGTGTAAATGAAAATCATCTATCGCCGGATTGTGCCGCCTTAGCTTCGGCAGCAGTCCCCATAATCATTACAACGAAAGGAGGTAAACGCCGCAATGCAGGATGAAGTCAACACCAAAGTTGTTGCAATTATGATCAAGGGCGGCAAAATCTCAGCCGAGGTGCTGAAAAAGGCACTGGACAAGTTCGTGCAGGAGATTGAGAAGGCGCAGAAGCAGATGCAGCAACCTAAAACCTATCGCGGCAAGCAGTCCATCAAGCATCTGATGAGCCAGAACGCCGCCATCTCCAACATCGAAGTGACGGACGGCAACATCAAGTCCTTTGAGCGGACTGCCAGCAAATACGGTCTGGACTTTGCGCTCAAAAAGGACGTTTCCGTTGAGCCGCCCAGCTATCTTGTCTTCTTCAAGGGACGGGACGTTGATGTAATGACCGCCGCCTTCAAGGAGTTCTCCGCCAAGACGGTCAAGCAGAAGGAACAGCCGTCCATCCGGCACAAGCTGGATCAGGAGAAAGCCCAGAGCAAGGCGCAGCACAAGGAGAAAGTCAAGGTCAAGACCAAGGATCGGGGTGTGGAGCTGTGAACAAACCCGATGTGAAGAAGCTCATTCTTCTGAACCTTCCGTATGTCTTCGCCTTCTACTTTGCGGATAAGATCGCCGCCGTTTTCCGACTTGCACCCGGCACGGAGTTCATCGACAAGCTGACAAACGGCTTTGCCGTGTTCGGCACTGCCTTCGCAAATCCGCTACCCAGCTTTCATCCCGTTGATCTGCTCATCGGTGTGCTTGCCGGTGCACTGCTCAAGTTGGCGGTCTACGTCAAGGGCAAGAACCGCAAGAAGTTCCGCCAAGGCGAAGAGTACGGCTCTGCCCGCTGGGGCAAACCGGAGGACATTAAGCCGTACATGGACCCAGAGTTCTCCAACAATGTCATTCTGACGCAGACGGAGTTCCTGACCATGAACAGCCGCCCGAAGCAGCCGAAGTACGCCAGAAACAAAAATATCCTTGTCATCGGCGGTTCCGGCTCAGGTAAGACACGCTTTTTCGTGAAGCCGAACCTGATGCAGATGCACAGCAGCTATGTTGTGACCGATCCGAAGGGTACGGTGCTGGTAGAATGCGGCAAGATGCTTGAAAAGGGCGGCTACGTCATCAAGTCGCTGAACACCATCAATTTCCGGAAATCCATGCACTACAACCCTTTTAGCTACATCCGCAGCGAGAAGGACATCCTCAAGCTGGTCAATACGATCATCGTCAACACGAAGGGAGATGGCGATAAGTCCGGCGAAGATTTCTGGGTCAAGGCGGAAAAGCTCTACTACACAGCTCTCATCGGCTACATCTGGTACGAGGCACCCGACCACGAGAAAAACTTTACTACCCTGCTCGAAATGATCAATGCCTCGGAAGCCAGAGAGGACGATGAGACCTTCAAGAACCCCGTGGATGTCATGTTCGACGAGCTGGAAGCCCGCGACCCTGACCACTTTGCGGTCAAGCAATACCGCAAATACAAGCTGGCTGCGGGAAAAACAGCCAAGTCGATCTTAATTTCCTGCGGTGCAAGGCTTGCGCCCTTCGACATCGCAGAGCTGCGGGAGCTGATGAGCTACGATGAGATGGAGCTGGACACCATCGGAGACCGAAAGACGGCGCTGTTCGTCATCATTTCCGACACCGATGACACCTTCAACTTCATTGTGGCAATCATGTATTCCCAGCTCTTCAACCTTTTGTGCGACAAGGCAGATGACGTTTACAACGGACGGCTTCCCGTTCATGTGCGCTGTCTGCTGGACGAGTTTGCGAACATCGGTCAAATCCCGAAGTTTGATAAGCTCATCGCCACCATCCGAAGCCGGGAAATCTCGGCGTCAATCATCTTGCAGTCCCAGTCTCAGCTCAAGACCATCTACAAGGATGCGGCGGACACCATCACGGGCAACTGTGACTGCACACTTTTCCTCGGCGGCAAGGAGAAATCCACGCTCAAGGAAATCAGCGAGGTGCTGGGCAAGGAGACAATCGACCTTTACAACACCTCAGAAACCCGTTCCAACAACAACTCCTATGGCTTGAATTATCAGAAAACCGGCAAGGAACTGATGTCTCAGGATGAGATCGCCGTCATGGACGGAGCCAAGTGTATTTTGCAGCTTCGAGGCGTGAGACCTTTTCTCAGTAACAAATACGACATTACGAAGCATCCAAAGTACCGGCAGCTCTCCGACTACGATAAGCGGAACGCCTTTGACATTGAGAAGTACCGGCAGCATAAGCTGGTGGTCAAGCCCGATGACACATTCGACCTCTATGATATGGGCGAGGTCGATGCAGATTAAAGCCCCGTCGCTGCACTGCGCAGTGGGTAAAGCCTGATGGCTCATCCCAAAGCAGAACAGCGACGGGGCTTCTTTTTTTATGCCCATTTTCAAAAATACACACTCATCTTTCATCGATTCAAGGAGGAAAATCTATGGCTTTCATCAATCAGGCTGTCACGGTTCTTCAGACGCTCGTTATCGCCCTCGGTGCCGGTCTCGCAGTGTGGGGTGTTGTCAACCTCATGGAAGGCTACGGCAACGACAATCCGGCGGCTAAATCTCAGGGCATTAAGCAGCTCATGGCTGGCGGCGGTGTGGTGCTGATCGGCACGACCCTCATCCCCCTGCTCTCCGGTTTGTTCGGCTAATCCACGGCAAGCCCAGCTTAACCGAAGGGTGGTGAAATATTGGGCAGCATTTTAGAAAAGATCGAACAGGCTCTCAAGGATATGCTGATCGGATGGATCGAGAGCAACCTGACCAATATGTTCACCGATGTCAACGAGAAGGTAGGAACGATTGCCGCCGAAGTTGGGCAAACACCGTCCGGCTGGAACGGCGGCGTGTACCAGATGATCCGGGGACTATCCGAAAACGTGATAGTCCCCATCGCTGGTATCATCATCACCTTCGTTTTGTGCTACGAGCTGATTTCCATGATCACCGAGAAAAACAACCTTCACGACATGGACACTTGGATGTTCTTCAAGTGGTTTTTCAAGGCGGCTGTGGCGATCTATCTCGTGACACACACGTTTGACATCGTGATGGCAGTATTCGACATCGGGCAGAACGTGGTTTCCGGCGCAGCAGGAGTCATCCACGGCAACACCAGCATTGACATTGACGCGACGATTGCGCAGATGCGTACCGGCATGGAGAACATGGGCGTCGGAGAACTGCTCGGACTGTCGATAGAAACGCTCCTGATCAGCCTGTGCCTCAAAATCATGGCGATCCTCATTACGGTCATTCTCTACGGGCGCATGATTGAGATTTACTGCACCGTGAGCATTGCGCCTATTCCCATCGCAACCATGAGCAACCGCGAATGGGGCAGCATCGGCACGAACTATCTGAAAGGCTTGTTCGCTCTGGCATTTCAGGGCTTTCTCATCATGGTCTGCGTCGGCATCTATGCGGTGCTGATCAACGGCATGATCATCGCAGACAACATTCATTCGGCTCTGTTCTCTGTGGCAGCGTACACGGTCATTCTGTGCTTCTCGCTGTTCAAGACCGGAAGCCTTGCAAAATCCATTTTCCATGCGCACTAAGGAGGTCGGCAGCATGAAGAAGTACAGCATCATCTACGCCGATCCCCCTTGGGCGTATCGGACTTACTCCAAGAAGGGACAGGGACGGTCGGCGGAAAGCCACTACCCGACAATGTGCATTGAAGACATCAAGGCACTTCCGGTCGGTGAGCTTGCCGCTAAGGACTGCGCTCTGTTTCTCTGGATCACGTTCCCGTGCCTCTGTGAAGCACTCGAAGTGCTGACGGCATGGGGATTTTCTTATAAGACCGTGGCTTTTGTATGGGTGAAGCAAAACCGCAAGAACGATGACCTCTTCACCGGCATGGGCTACTGGACAAGGGCGAATGCCGAAATCTGCATCCTTGCTACAAAGGGACACCCGAAGCGTGTTGACGCCGGTGTGCGTCAGGTCATCCTCAGCCACATCGAAGAGCATTCCAAAAAGCCAGATGAAGCGCGGGAGCGCATTGTTCGGCTCATGGGAGACCTTCCCCGCGTGGAGCTTTTTGCCCGTCAGTCCCCCGAAGGCTGGGACGTTTGGGGCAACGAGGTCGAATGCACGGCTCATCTTCCTATGGAGGAAGCACCATGCTGCGGCTAAAACCCATCTCTCTTCGTGACGCCAACGAGTATGTCCGGAAGTATCACCGGCATCACAAGCCGGTTGCCGGTCACAAGTTCTCCATCGGCTGTGAAGCAGACGGTGAGCTGGTCGGTGTAATCATCGCCGGGCGTCCCGTCAGCCGGTATTTGGATGACGGCTTCACATTGGAGGTTACAAGGCTATGCACCAACGGGGCGAAGAACGCTTGCAGCTTTCTCTACGGCGCGGCGGCAAGAGCTGCTGCGGCTATGGGCTATAAGCGCATCATCACCTACACGCTGGAAAGCGAAAACGGCGCAAGCCTTCGGGCTTCCGGCTGGATTTGTCAAGGCAAAGCGGGTGGGCTTCGCTGGACGGGCAAGCGTAAGCCGAAGGAGGATCAATATCCCGCACAAATGAAGCTGCGCTATGAAAAGCAGCTCAGAAAGGAGAGTTCAAGAAATGGCATTTGTTCCGGTCCCGAAGGATCTTAACCGCGTCAAAACGAAGGTCATGTTCAACCTGACCAAGCGGCAGCTCATTTGTTTTTCCATCGCTGCGGCAGTCGGTGTCCCGATCTTCTTTCTGGCGAAGGCGCATCTCGACTTGTCCACGGCGGCAATGCTGATGGTGGTCATCATGCTCCCGTTCATCTTCTTCGCGCTTTACGAGAAGGACGGTCAGCCCGCCGAAAAGTATCTGTACCACATCGTACAGTCCATGTTCATCCGGGACAAGGTGCGTCCCTATCGCACAAACAATCTCTACGCTGAAATTCAGCAGAAAATCAAAGAACAGGAGGAATTGCAGCTTGAACAACAGCACAGCAAAGGCAAAGCCTAAGATGACCGTCAAGAACGGCGTCGTTTACGGCGATGCCCTTTCCGCTCAGGAAAAGAAGCGGATCGTCATGCAGAAGAAAAAGGACAGGAAGGCAAAGAAAGTCCGCAAGTCCGCCCAGCAGACCATTCCCTATGTGGAGATGTGCCGCGACGGTATCTGCAAGGTGAACAGCCGCCTCTACACGAAGTCCATCGCCTTTGAGGACATCAACTACCAGCTTGCGCAGAACGAGGACAAAACTGCCATCTTTGAGAACTGGTGCGACTTTCTGAACTACTTCGACAGCTCGATCTTCGTCCAGCTCTCCTTCATCAATCAGAAGGCAAGTCTCAATGAGTTCCGCAAGCGCATCAACATTCCGGCACAGGAGGACGCCTTCAACGACATCCGCTCCGAGTATTCCGGTATGCTGCAAAGCCAGCTCACCAAGGGCAACAACGGACTGGTCAAGAGGAAGTACATCACCTTCGGCATTGAGGCAGACTCCCTCCGCACGGCAAAGCCGAAGCTCGAACGCATTGAAACCGACATTCTCAACAACTTCAAAACCCTCGGCGTGAAAACCGAGCCGCTGTCCGGCTACGAACGGCTGAAAGTGCTTCATGATGTGTTCAATATGGACAGCAATGAGCCGTTCCGCTTTTCCTTTGACATGGTTGCTCGGACAGGACTCAGCACGAAGGACTTCATCGCGCCCACTTCCTTTGACTTCCGTGAAGGCAAGTGCTTCAAGATGGGCAAAACCATCGGCGCGGTGAGCTTCCTGCAAATCCTCGCGCCGGAACTCAATGACCGTATGCTTGCCGACTTCCTTGAGATGGACAGCAACATCACGGTCAATTTTCATATCCGGACGATTGACCAGGCGAAGGCAATCAAGAGCATCAAGATGAAGATCACCGACCTCGACAAGATGAAGATCGAAGAGCAGAAAAAGGCAGTCCGCTCCGGCTACGATATGGACATTATCCCGTCCGATCTCGCCACCTTCGGCGGTGAGGCAAAGCGTCTGTTGCAGGATCTCCAGACCCGCAACGAGAGACTGTTCCTTGTGACCATCCTCATCATGAACACGGCAACCAATCGCCAGAAGCTCGAAAATGCGGTGTTCCAAACCGCCGCCATTGCCCAAAAGTATAACTGTGCGCTCAAGCGTCTTGACTTCCAGCAGGAGGAAGGGCTGATGTCCTCTCTGCCTATCGGCGTCAATCAGGTGGAGATCGAACGCGGACTGACCACTTCCAGCACAGCGGTTTTCGTGCCGTTCACCACGCAGGAGCTTTTTCAGGACGGTGAGGCTCTTTACTACGGGCTGAATGCGCTGTCCAACAACATGATCATGGTTGACCGCAAGCAGCTCAAAAACCCCAACGGGCTGATCTTGGGTACACCCGGTTCCGGTAAGTCCTTCTCCGCCAAGCGCGAAATGACGAACGCCTTCCTCATCACGGAGGATGACATCATCGTCTGCGACCCCGAAGCCGAGTATTTTCCCCTCGTGCAGAAGCTCGGCGGTCAGGTCATCCGCATTTCGCCGGTCAGCACGGATTACATCAATCCGCTGGACATCAACACGAACTACTCCGAAGAGGAAAACCCGCTGACGCTGAAATCCGACTTCATTCTCTCCATGTGCGAGTTGATTGTCGGCGGCAAGGACGGCTTGCAGCCGGTTGAGAAGACCATCATTGACCGCAGTGTCCGCATGGTCTATCAGGAGTTTCTTGCAGACCCCAAGCCGGAGAAAATGCCGATCCTCGAAGACCTCTACAACATTCTGAGAAATCAGAAGGAGCCGGAGGCACAGCGCATTGCAACTGCCCTTGAAATCTATGTTCACGGCTCTCTGAACGTCTTCAATCACAGAACGAATGTGGATGTCAACAACCGCTTCGTCTGCTATGACATCCGCGAACTCGGCAAGCAGCTCAAAAAGCTCGGTATGCTGATTGTGCAGGATCAGGTGTGGAACAGAGTTACCATCAACCGCGCCCAGCACAAGGCAACGCGCTACTACATGGACGAGTTCCACCTTTTGCTGAAAGAGGAACAGACCGCCGCGTACAGCGTGGAAATCTGGAAGCGTTTCAGAAAATGGGGCGGCATTCCGACCGGAATCACGCAGAACGTCAAGGATCTGCTTGCGTCCCGCGAGGTAGAGAATATCTTTGAAAACTCGGATTTTGTCTACCTTCTGAATCAGGCATCCGGCGACCGGCAGATTCTCTCGAAGGCGCTGAACATCTCGCCCAGCCAGCAGAACTACATCACCAATTCCAACGCCGGTGAGGGGCTGATCTTCTATGGCTCGACCATCGTTCCCTTCAAGGACGATTTCCCGAAGGACACCCAGCTTTACCGCATCATGACCACCAAACCCGAAGAAACCGTACAGAACTGATAGGAGGATTTTTGAATATGAACAACAAGATGATTACCATTCCCTACGCGGACGCTATCGAATACGGAGAGAACACCTCCGCACTGTTTAAGGCTCTGTGGGAGCTGACCGATCTGATCCGACTGGAAAGCGATCTCAAGAAGCATCACCGCGCCTACCTCCATGTGAGGGAGGACATCGACGAAAAGGTCAAGGAGGCGCGTCAGATTATGACCAAGGTATCTGTGGATATGATCGGTTTCTACTTCAATGTTGATGTTCCCAAGTGCAGCAACAGCGATGAGAATACCCCGTTCGCTGACGCGGCGGATGATGAAGCCGTATCTATCCCCAAGGACAAGTATGAGCTGATGATCGACGATCTGCTCACGATGTCCGAAATCATTCAGTGCGTCGCAGATATGCGCACGCAGGATGTGAAGGCAATCCGCGAGTTCGGCAAGTTCGTCCCCGCCTTTGCCGCCTTTGAGAAGAACCGCCTGAGCCTCTATCGTGAGGCGGCGAAGGAAGCCGAGGAAATCTTCGACCGTTGGACGGACGAGATTGATGATCTCGACGAGAACTTCATGGAAGATGAGGACTACGAGCCGGACGAGTATTACTCCGACTGATGCCCATTGAAATGTTGTCGGGTTTCACAGCCAACATTTCAATGGAAACACAAATCCAACAGAACAGGAGGTACACCACCATACAACTTGACATCATTCATACCGGCGATTGCCTTGAAATCCTGAAAACTCTGCCCGATGACAGCGTTCATTGCTGTGTGACGTCCCCTCCGTATTACGCGCTCCGCGATTACGGCATGGAGGCTCAGATCGGCAGAGAGACAACGCCGAAGGAATATATCTCGCGCCTGACGGAAGTGTTTACCGAAGTCAGGCGCGTTTTGCGTCCGGATGGTACGCTCTGGCTGAACATCTCGGACACCTACGCTGGAAAGGGCAATCAGGGTGATTTCATTGACCCGAAGAACCCCAACGGCAGAAACGGTCAGGCTGTGGCTCTCAACAACAAGGTTGAGGGCTGCAAGCCAAAGGACATGATCGGCATTCCGTGGATGCTGGCGTTTGCCCTCCGCGATACCGGCTGGTATCTGCGCAACGACATCATCTGGATGAAGGATAACCCCATGCCGGAGAGCGTGAAAGACCGCTGCGCCCGCTGTTATGAGCATATTTTCCTGTTCTCAAAGTCCAAGAAGTATTTCTTCGACTACAAGGCAATCTCCGAGCCGATTGCTCCCGCAACGGCAGAACGTCTCAAGCGCGGCATGAAGGGCGGCAACAAATATGGCAAGCCCGTTCCCGGTCAGCCTCAGCCGCAGTCCATCAACCGCCCCCGTGAGCATGGCGAGATCAAGGATTGTGACATCAATCCGCTCCGCAACAAGCGCGATGTCTGGAAGATCAACACGGTTCCCTTCAAGGGCGGTCACTATGCCGCCTACCCTCCGAAGCTGGTTGAAACCTGTCTGCTTGCCGGATGCCCGAAAGACGGCGTTGTCCTTGATCCCTTCATGGGAAGCGGCACAACCGGCATGGTTGCTTCGCAGATGGGGCGTCATTTCGTCGGCATCGAGCTGAATCCGGCGTACACCGAGCTTGCCTACAAGCGGATTGGAGGTGAAATCTGATGTCCAAGGAACCGGAACTCAAAGCCCGTGACAAGGTGGTCGTGCGGATGACGCGGGAGGGCGCGGTTGAGGAAAACCTGACGGCTGGCACCGAGCAGAGAGTGTCAAAACGGCTGGAAGAAGCAGAGCTGGTGAAGCCCGCTGAGACAGCCGAGCCTTCCGAAGCTCTTTCTGCGGAGGAACAGAAAAAGGTGCAGATGCGCCGTCAGCAGCGTCAGTTTCAGGCGGAACATACCGAGAATAACGACACACAGCCGCCCTCGGAAACGTCCGTCACAGAAGAGAAAAGGGCAGATAATCCACCCCAGAATGCACCTGAACCGCTGCCCTCATCGGAAACGTCGTTCAAGCCTCCTGTTTTGGAGCAGCACGGCGTTTCTTCTCATACCGGCACGGTGATTGCCGAAACGGTTGTCACGCACAAGCTGCGCAAGACCTCTGCGGTTGAAGCAGTGGATGCAGATGCCGTTCTCACTCAAGCGGCGGAGACTGCCTCTGCAAAGCCGCTCTCGGACGATGCCGTCCCGCCCACGAAGCGGATGCAGAAGCTCGAAAGAAAGTCAGAAAAGGCGCATGAGCGTCTGGACGCTGCCCGCGAGAAGCTGCCCACGCACAAGGTTCTCAAGAAAGAGCGTGTCTTTGATGAAGAGACCGGCAAGGGCAAAACCCGCCTTCATTTTGAGGATGAGCTGAAAAAGCCAAAGGGCAAAGGCAAGCTGCAATTTGAGGCAGACAAAACCGTCCGCAAGGTCGGTGACACCCTCGCTTCCGGCATTCACGGCAAAATCCATGAGGTCGAACAGGAAAACACGGCGGTTGAGGCGGCGCATAAAACGGAGATCGCCGCCGAGACTGCCGCTCGGCATTTCCGTCATCATCGGGAAAGCAGCGTCAACAAGCCTTATGAGAAGGTTTCCAAGCTGGAACACAAGACAGATGTCGCTGATGCGAAGCTCCAATATGAGAGAAATCAGCAGGAGCATCCTGAGATGAAGAAGCAGAACATGAACAAGCACTACCAGAAGCAGAACATCAAGAAGGAATATGCCGCCGCTCGAAATGCCGGTTCTCAGACTGCCGGGACTGCCACAAAGAATACCGGCAAGAAGCTCGGTGAAAAGGTGTCCGACAAGATCAAGGAGTTTTTTGAGAAAAACAAGAAGGTCTTCATCTGGATCGGCGTCGGAATTGCCCTTCTCGTTTTGCTCGGTGCCGGAATCAGCTCGTGTTCGATGCTTACTTCTACCGGCTCGACGGTAATCGCTTCCTCTTATCTTAGTGAGGATGACGCGATGCTTGGCGCGGAGGCGCAGTATTGCCAGATGGAGCAAGAGCTGCAAAGCTATCTGGATAACTATGAAGGCACTCATGACTATGACGAATATCACTTCGATCTGGACGATATTGAGCATGACCCCTATGTGCTGATCTCTATTCTCTCGGCTCTCCACGAGGGCGAGTTCACGCTGGATGAGGTGCAGGGTACGCTCCAAATGCTGTTTGAAAAGCAGTACATCCTCACCGAAGAAGTTATCGTCGAAACCAGATACCGCACGGAAACCGACACATGGACGGACGCAGACGGCAACACGCACACGGAAACCTATCGCGTCCCGTATGACTACTACATCTGCAACGTGAAGCTCGAAAACTTCAATCTCTCCCATGTCCCGGTCTACATCATGTCTCAGGAACAGCTTTCCATGTACGCAACGTATATGTCGGTGCTGGGCAACCGTGAGGATCTGTTCGGTGACTCTCCCTATGTGGACAAGTACATCACAAATCCTCCCGCCGACTACGATGTCAACCCGGAATACCTGAACGACGAGAAGTTTGCAGCGCTGATTACCGAGGCGGAAAAGTATCTCGGCTATCCGTATGTGTGGGGCGGCTCCAATCCCGACACGTCCTTTGACTGCTCCGGCTTTGTCAGCTATGTTCTCACGAACAGCGGACTTGTGAATACCGGACGGCTGGGCGCACAGGGGCTTTACAACGTCTGTACGCCGGTTTCAAAGGCGAATGCACAGCCCGGTGATCTCATCTTTTTCGTCGGGACGTATGACACCCCCGGTGTGTCTCACGTCGGCATCTACGTTGGTGATGGCGTCATGATCCACTGCGGCGATCCCATTCAGTACACATCTATCAACTCTTCCTATTGGCAGCAGCATTTCTACGCCTTCGGAAGACCCGCCTATTAAAAGAAAGGAGTTTTTCATGAATCCCAAGTATCAGAAAGTCCTCTCCGACATTGAGAAGGCTGAAAAGAAGAAGTCCGAAATCGAAGGTCAGCTCAAGGAGCTGTACGACAAGAAGACGGAGCTGGAAAACCTTGAAATCATCAATACCGTGCGCTCTATGGTGATGGACAAGGATCAGATCATGGCGTTCCTGTCTTCCATGAAGGGCGGCACCAAGCCCGCTGAAAATACGGAGGTAATCGACAATGCGTAAGAAGTTTCGTTTTCTGACCGTCCTTGCGGTCTGCGTCATGGTTCTGTCCTGCTTCTCCGTGACGGCGTTTGCCTACGCCGATGATACCGAGCAGAACCTTCCCGTCACGGAGGCAACCCAGCCGGAACAGCAGCCTGAAACCACTCCCGCGCCGGAAAAGCCGAAGGGTGAGCCGATTGACGATGAGGGCAACGCCTACACCCGCGACTTGCTCTATGACAAGGCAACCAACAAGCAGTTCATCACCATCCAGACGAAGAACGGCAACACCTTCTATATCGTCATTGACTACGATGCACCCATCAATGAGGATGAGGAACAGTATCAGACGTACTTCCTGAACATGGTCGATGAAAGCGATCTGCTTGCGCTGCTGGATGATGACACTGCGGCTGCTCTGACCACCTGTAACTGCAAGGAAAAATGCGCTGCCGGTCAGGTCAACACCGACTGCCCGGTCTGCAAGACCAACATGAGCGAATGCACCGGCACAGCCCCCGTTACACCTGAGCCGGACAAGGATGCGGAAACCGATGTCCCCGCCCCTAAACCCGAAAAGAAATCCAACATCGGCATGATCCTCGTCATCTTTGCCCTTGCCGGTGCTGCGGGTGCATCTTATTACTACATCAAGTTCGTCAAGGGCAGAAAGCTCAAGGATGAGGATATGGACTTCTTTGATGATGAAGGCTACGAGGAAGAGCCGTACATCAACGAGGATGATGAGCCGCAGATTGCGGAGGATGCCGAAACGGAAGGTGATGAAGATTGATCTTAGTCATTGCTGAAAAGCCCAGTGTTGCCCAGTCCATCGCAAAGGTGTTGGGCGCGACGTCCCGCAAGGACGGCTACATGGAGGGCGGCAATTACATTGTTTCGTGGTGCTTCGGTCATCTGGTGGAGCTGGCAGACGCCAGCTCCTACGATGAGCGGTATGCCAAGTGGCGGTATGACGATCTGCCCATTGTTCCGGAAAGCTGGATGTTTGAGGTCACGAAGGACAAAGCACAGCAGTTCAAGGTGCTGTCCGCTCTTATGAAGGACAAGCGCGTCACCGAGCTGGTCTGCGCAACCGATGCAGGACGCGAGGGTGAGTTGATCTTCCGGCTGGTCTACAACAAAGCCGGATGCACCAAGCCCTTCAAGCGTCTGTGGATCAGCTCATTGGAGGACTCCGCCATCCGCGAAGGCTTCAACCATCTCCGGGACGGCAAGGAATATGACCGCCTCTATGAAGCGGCACTCAGCCGCTCGAAGGCAGACTGGATTGTCGGCATCAACGGCACTCGCCTTTTCACCACGCTCTATCATAAGAAGCTGGTGGTCGGGCGCGTCCAGACGCCGACCCTTGCAATGCTGGTGGAGCGTGACGGGAAAATCTCAACCTTCCAGAAGGAGAAGTATTTCAACGTCCACGTCGGCAAGGGCGATCTGACCGCCGATCTGGAAAAGGTCAAAACCGAAGAGGAAGCAAAAAGAATTGCGGCGGCTTGCGAGAAAAAGCAAGCCGTCGTTTCTTCTCTCAAGCGGGAGACGAAAACCGTCAATCCTCCGAAGCTCTATGATCTGACCACCTTGCAGCGCGAGGCAAACCGATACTACGGTTTCACTGCCCAGCAGACGCTCGATCTCGTCCAGACGCTCTACGAAAAAAAGCTCCTGACCTATCCGCGCACGGACAGTCAGTTCATCACGGATGATATGGAGGACACTGCCCGTCAGGTCATTTCTATCGTCTGCCGCCAGCTTCCGCTTTTCTCCGGCGTTTCGATTACGCCGGACATTGCCCGCGTAACCGACAACAGCAAGGTCACAGATCACCATGCCATTCTCCCGACCGTCCAGCTCGAAAAGCAGGATGTTTCGGCGCTTCCTCAGTCGGAGCAGAAAATCCTCAATCTTGTCGGGATGCGCCTTCTGTGTGCGACCGGCGAGAAGCACACCTACGCAGAAACGCAGATCTCGCTCTCCTGCGAGGGCTACGAGTTCAAAACCAAGGGGAAGACCGTCGTTCAAAACGGATGGAAAGCCATCGAAGAGCTGTTCAAGTCCTCCCTCAAGACGAAGGAAAAGGATGATCCCATGAAGTCCCTGCCCGAAGTCCATGAGGGCGATGTTCTGGATGGTGTGTCCGCCAGCGTCACCGAACACTTCACGACGCCCCCAAAGCAGTACACGGAAGACACGCTTCTGTCTGCGATGGAGACCGCCGGAAACGATCAGTTCGACGATGACACCGAGAAGAAAGGTCTCGGAACACCCGCGACCCGTGCCGGTATCATTGAAAAGCTGGTGAAATCCGGCTTTGCAGAGCGTAAAGGCAAATCCCTCATTCCCACGAAGGACGGCTGCAACCTTGTCTGTGTTCTGCCGGAACAGATCACCTCTCCCGCAATGACGGCGGAATGGGAAAACACGCTCATGGAGATTGAGCGCGGCAATGCGGATGCAGACGCATTCCTCAGCGGAATTGTTCGGATGACCGGTGATCTCGTGAAAGCCTACCCGTTTCTCTCCGATGCCGAAGCCCAGCGTTTCGGCACGGGCAAGGAGGAAATCGGCAAGTGTCCCCGCTGCGGTTCTCCGGTCTATGTCGGCAAGGGCAACTTCTACTGCTCGAACAAAGAATGCTCCTTCTGCCTGTGGGAAGACAACAAGTTCTTTTCCAGCAAGAAAAAGAAGCTGACCAAGAGGATTGCAAAGGAGCTGCTGGACAAGGGCTGGTGCCGAGTGACCGGGCTTTACACGCCGAAGAAGCCTCAGCTCTACGATGCGGTGATCCGGCTGGATGACAGCGGCGGCAAATACGTCAGCTTCAAGATGGAGTTTGACCGATGAGTCGCCCGAAGTATGTTGCCTCTTGCAGCGGAGGCAAAGACAGCGTAGCGACGCTCCTGCTGGCTGCACAGCACAATGAGCCGCTGGACGAAGCGGTTTTCAGTGAGGTCATGTTCGACAAAAACACAAGCGGCGAAGTCCCGGAACACCGGGACTTCATTTATGACCGGCTCAAGCCCTTCTGCGAAAAGGAGCTGGGCATCAAGTTCACCATTCTCCATGCGGACAAGACATACGATGAGGTGTTCCATCATGTCATCACCCGCGGACCGCACAAGGGCGAGGTTCGCGGTTTTGCGTGGGCCGGGATGTGCGCGGTCAATCGGGACTGCAAAATCCCGCGCTTTCTCCGGACACCGTGAGCTATGTCGGCATAGCAGAAGATGAACCCAAACGCCTTGCGCGTCTGGACGGCGTGAAGAAGGTCAGTCTGCTTGCCAAGTACGGCATGACCGAGGTTGACGCCTACAAGCTCTGTCAGGAACACGGGCTGCTTTCCCCAATCTACGCTCACTGCCGAAGAAACGGCTGCTGGTTCTGTCCCAACGCAAGCGACGAAGAGCTGTTGCACATGATTACAAAACACCCGGAGCTGTTTGACCGGCTGATTGAATGGGAGAAGGAGGATAACATCTTTCATCGTCGGCTGACACGCAGAGAAACCCCGTCTGAGGTAAAGGCTCGTTTATTGAGCAAATCCCAGACGGGGTTTTCTTCTGCCCGGAACAAATAAGAAATGGAGGTTTGAGATGGCTGAAAACAAAAATGCACAGCAAGTCCGCGAAATCACGGACAAGCTGGAACAGGGCATCAAGGAGCTGTTTGAATCCGAGCGGTTCAAGGAATACCTCCGCACGATGTCCAAGTTCTACAACTATTCCTTCAACAACACGCTGCTCATTGCGATGCAGAAGCCGGAGGCAACCTATGTTGCCGGTTATACCTCGTGGCAGCGCAACTTTGACCGTCAGGTCATGAAGGGCGAAAAGGGCATCAAGATTCTTGCACCCGCGCCGTACAAGGCGCAGGAAGAGCGTGAGAAGATTGATCCTTTGACGCAGAAGCCGGTGATCGGCGCAGATGGGAAGGCTGTCACAGAAACAGTTGAGGTTCTGCGTCCTGCCTTCAAGGTGGTGAGTGTCTTTGATGTTTCCCAGACGGACGGCAAGGAGCTTCCGGACATTATCGTCGATGAGCTGAAAGGCACGGTTGAAAACTACGAGGCGTTCTTCGATGCGCTCAAGCAGGAGTCTCCCGTCCCCATTTCCTTTGAGGATATTCCGGGTGGCGCGAAGGGATTCTTCTCTCCGGTTGAAAGCCGCATTGCCATTCAGGAGGGCATGAGCGAAATCCAGACGGTCAAAACCGCCATTCACGAGATCGCCCACGCAAAGCTCCACGCCGTCAAGCCGGATGAGAAAGCCGCGCCAGAAGATAAGAAGGATCGGCACACCAAGGAGGTTGAAGCGGAAAGCGTAGCCTACACCGTCTGCCAGCGATACGGCATTGAAACCTCGGACTATTCCTTCGGCTACATCGCCGGTTGGTCTTCCGGCAAGGAAACCAAGGAACTGAAAAGCTCTCTGGACACCATCCGCAAGACGGCGGCTGAGATGATCGAAGGCATTGACGCCAAGCTCAAGGTGCTGCTGGCAGAGAAAGCACAGTCCGCAGAGAAGGAAAACGAAATGCCCGCAGAGCCGATGTCGGAAGTCCCCATTTACCGTGAGACGGCAAATTACGCCTATGAAGCCGGTGAGCTGGAGTCATATCGTGCTTCTCTCGCTGCAAACGTGGAATGCCGCCGTGCGATTGAGGCGGCAATCAGTTCTAACTACGGAGACAACCGGCTGAATGCGGATGCCGCCGTGAAAAGTGTCCTTGAGCAGTTCTCTCCGGAGCGCGTCCGGTATGTCCTTGCAAACACCATTCAGCAGAAAGACTTTGACGGGCGCATTCCGCAGCCCCTAAAGGAGTGGGCGAAGAGCGTTGAGGTCTGCCCGGAGAATGCCTCTCGCTTCCTTGTGGATAAACCCAATCCCGGACTGACGGCACTTTTCGTCGATGCGTTCCGCCAGCAGACCGAACCTGAGAAGAAAGCTGTTTCTGAGAAAACGGAGGAAAGAGACCCTGAGGTTGTTGCGTGGGAGAACGATGAGATTACCTCTATTGAGGTAAAAACCGTGGAGGTCAAGTCTCCCTTTGCGCCCTTGCCGGAGGAAGCAGCAAAAGCACCGAAGGCACACCGCCTGACTGCCGAAGAGAAGGAAATCAAAGCCGCCGTCATGGACACGCTCAAGGGGCAGATTGCCTATAACAACGACGGAATGCGGGCGTCCTATCGCACCTCCAACCACTCCTTCAATCTGCTGGCACGGAACGGCGTCAGGATTGAGGGCAACACGGTCACGCAGAACGGTGAGCCGCTGTTCAAAATCCATCGCCGTCATGCGGCGCGGAAAACACAGGGCTGTTACCGTGAGCTGATGCCGACGCTGGAATACATCAAGCAGGAGCAGAAGCAGGAAAAGCCCTCTATCCGCGATCAGCTCAGGACTGCTGCAAAACAGCAGCCGGAGAAGAAGTCCCCGGTCAAATCCAAAACACACGACATGGAGTTGTGAGAAAGGAGAAGCATGAAGAAATACACAGACGTTGACATCGTTGCGGAGCTGCAGAAGCTCGTGGACAGTCATGTAGACAGCTACAAGGAAGACTTCGACATCGACAAGCGCATCATCCGCCGCGCCGCCGAAAGCCAGAATCCCGAAGACAAGACGCTGATGTGGTTCTGCCGTCCGCATGGAACGCACTGCCTCAATGAAAATCAGGTCTTTATTCAGGGAACGCGGGATCACAACACCTTCCGTTTCTATGCGGAGCAGACCTACGACGAGTGCGTCGCCCGCGTCATTATCCCGAAAGCCGTTAAGCGCGGCAAGGTGTTCGGAGATGTCTTTGAGATCAATTACCGGGAACAGGCGGCAAACGTAGCGCAGAACTCGGCTGTGCCGGATCATGATCGGCTGACCTTCGCAGATGGCTTTGTACTGGAAGCCCCCTGCCGCAGCAGCTTCGATGCAGCAATGGCTCTGGTCGGTGAGCATGGCGGCGTCAAAACCCACCAGACGCTCCCGAAGGACGCGGATGCTCTGGTGGAAGTGCTGTCTAAGCAGAAAAGCCGCCGTGACAGACTGCCGGAGGCAGAGAGGACAGAGGTGCTTTCGCCGCTCCCCGTCGCAGAACTCCGCAAATATGAGGCAGTCAAAAAGGCGCATCCGGACGCGCTGGTTTGCTTTGCTCAGAACGGCTATTTTGAGCTTTACGGCAAGGACGCGGAGAAAGCCGCGCCGCTTCTCGGCACAAAGCTCCTTGAGAAGAAGGTACGCGGCAAGCCCTCCATGCCGGTGACCGGCTTCCGTGAAGCCGCATGGGTAGCCGGTTCTCACAAGCTCTGGAAGTCCGGCGCAGATGTCTTTCTCAGCAAGGACGGCGAGACCTTCAAGGAACTCAAAGCCGCAGATTACATTCCTGTCGGCGCGACGCTGAATGTGGATGGGATCAAGTGCAGAATTGACGCGGTTGATTTTGCCGCTGATGAAGTCCGGCTGACCAACATCGAGGACAAGAACCGCCCCATTCGCTTTTCTGAGAGCATCCAGTATGTCCGCTCCTATGTGGAGGATGCCGGGACTGCCATCTACGACACCATCCCGAAGAAGCCCGCTGCCCGTGAATCCATCCGCGACAAGCTGAAATCCGCGCAGAAAGCACAGCCGCCCCAGACACCGAAGCCGCAAAAAAACAAAGGAAAGGATATGGAACTCTGATATGAAAAACTTTACCGTGGAAGAAATCAACCTGATGTGCTGCTTCAACACGTCCAGCCGGAAGCGGCTGATCGACGATATGAAGAGCGTCACCCTGAACGACATGGACGGCGAGATCGCAGAGCTGATGTATAAGACCATCCGGAAGCTCGAAGCCATGACGGACACGGAGTTTGAGGAACTGTATATCATGCCGGACGGCATGGTGGATGACTGAAAGGAGGATGCCTATGCCCGTATTAGACGGTGATTTTGAAGCCTTCGTCACGAACCTTGGCAAGTACAACGAGGGTATGCTGGTCGGTGAGTGGGTGAAGCTGCCCACCACCGAAGAAGAGATGCAGAAGGTCTTTGAGCGCATCGGGATCGGCAAGCAGGATGAGTTCGGTCAGCCCTACGAAGAGTGGTTTATCACCGACTACGAATGCCCGATCTATGGCGTTCAGAAGATGCTTGGCGAGTACGAGAGCCTTGATAAGCTCAACTACCTTGCCGCTTTGATTGACGAGCTTTCCCTGAGCGATCAGGAAAAGCTCGTTGCCATTATGGAGGCTGGCTGCGATGAGGTCAGCGACATCGACGATCTCATCAACCTGACGTTCAATCTGGACTGCTACGACATCATGCCCGGTATCAACGACGAATCCGATCTCGGCTATTATTACGCACACGAAGCTGGTATCTACTCTGAAAAGGATCTCGGTTCTCTGGCAAATTACATCGACTATGAACGCTATGGGCGCGACATTGCGATGGATGAGCAGGGACGCTTCACCGATGAAGGCTATGTCCGCGTCGCAAGCGAGAGGTGGGACAGACAGTTCAACGGCGATCTTGATGATATTCCCGACGAATACCGGATTACCGGCTCAGGGGAAGCCGCCGAGCGTGACAGCACCATCGCCGTTCTCGTCGTTGAGCCGGGAAAGGAGCCTTATGTGAAGGAGATTGACTCCGGTCTGGAGTCCTTGCAACATGAGGTCGGCGGCTGCATCGAGGCGATTTACCCCTACGAAGACCCGGTTGCCTTAGTCTGTAATGAGGAAGGCAAGCTGGAAGGTCTGCCCCTGAACCGCGCTCTGCGTGATGAGGACGGTGACATCTACGACGTTGTTGCCGGAACATTCATGGTAGTTGGCTTGACGGATGACAGCTTCGGCTCTCTGACCGTAGAGCAAATGCAGAAGTTCTCTGACCACTTCAAAGTGCCGGAGCAGTTTGTCAAGCTGGGCGATAAGATTGTTGCAATCCCTATGATCTCGAAGGAGCAGCAGAAGCAGGAAGCTACCGAGCAGAAGGACTTTGAGATGAATGCCGACACCTCCGGTCTGACGGTTGCCGGTCACATCGGGACGTGGCACACCATTGACCAGCATGAGGTCGGCGGTCACAGCTTTTACCTGATGGAGCATGACACCTACGGCGATGAGGCAGCTTGTATCATCGTCGATGAGCGCGGCAAGCTCGTCCTTGATGGTGTTTACAACGGCTTCGACGATGACACGCTCCGCCTTCTCGACCTTGAGGTCAAGGAAGTGCCGGAAATGCCCGATCCCACGCTCTCCGTTCAGGATATGAAGGACTACGGCTACGCATGGGCTGGCGTTCTTCCCGCCGGTCAGGAGGCGGCTGAGAAGGCTTTGGAGAAGGGCTGCGAGGTTTACCGTCTTTATTCCGATAACACAGAGGGCTTGTGCGTAGATGCCAAGGAGATTGCCGTTCATGCAGCAAAGGGCGGAATGCTCGGTATCAGCAAGGAAAGCTGGATGGCAGCTCTTGAGAAGGAAAACTACCTCAAGGCGGCGGAGATGTCGATGGAGGATGACTACGGCATGATTGATGGGATCATCAACAACGGTCCGAAGGAGGACAAGACCGCAGAGGTCAAAGCCCCCGAAAGGGGCGAAAAGTCCTCCATCATGGACAGGCTCAAGTCTGCAAAGGCTGAAAAGCAGAAGGAATGCTGCCCTCCCAAAAAGCACAAAGGAGAGATTGAACTGTGAGCAGAAGTCAGAAATGGCGGAAGGAGTGGTCATTCTTCATCGGGGACAGCGGACGCCGGAAGTATAACCGCTTCTGCGTCCGCTGCGTCCATAGCTGCAAGCAGAGCTTCCGTGCGGATCTCATCGCCTGTCCGCACTTCTCCCGCAAGGCATCGAGGTGTAGACAGTTAGGGGGCGAAAAAGCCTGTGATTGCAAGCCTCAGAGCGGCGCAAATTGACCAACCTAAGTGATTGTATTCCCTGCGCAGTTTCTTCTTTAGCGCGGAAATAAGTGTCGATTTCGGCACTTGTTTGAATGCCCGGAAAACGAACCAAGAGCCTCTGTCGATGCCCGGTTTGGGTATCGGCAGAGACTCTTTTTTTACGACATATTCAAAATAGCGGACAGCAGCTCTTGAACCTGTTGCCGGTATTCCGGCTTTATATCCGAAATACGTCTGGCAAGCGCAAGGGCTTCCGCTTCTGGCTCGTCAGTCCCAAAGATAATTCGGTCCGCACTGACGCCCAGCAAACGGCAAAGACGCTGCAAGGCTTCAAGAGAAATACCGGAAGCACCACGCTCAATAGCGCTCAGGTGATTCGGCGTCATGCCAAGCATTTCTGAGAGCGTGTCCTGCGTATAGCCCGCCTGTTCTCTTGCCACTTGAATATTGCCGCCGATTTCAATATTGATGTCCTTCTTCTCTCGCATAGCCTCACCACCTTTGCATTTAGTGTACCTAACGGCGGTGTCATTATCCACGGTATGCCGTCGTTGATTTTACTAACGACAATGCGTTGACTGTCCGTGATGAGGGTGATAAAATGGAGTTACCTACCAAAAGAGTGAAAGAAGGGGTGTCATGTCGCGCATTATTGAGTTTAGAAAGTCTGCTCAAAAAGCTGAAAGGCAATCCGCTCAAGGTAAGACTTGTGCGTTTACCGGTCATAGACCGCAGAGTCTTCCGTTCGGCTTTGATGAATCCGATAAGCGTTGTACTTCTTTGAAATCTGTTATGCGGGATCAGATTGTAGCACTCATCGAGAACGAGGGCGTCACGCATTTTATTACCGGCATGGCTCTTGGCGTCGATATGTACGCTGCGGAAATTGTACTCGATTTGAAATCAAAATACCCTCACATTACTCTGGAAAGTGCAATCCCTTGTGAGACACAAGCGATCAAATGGTCTGTGGCTTCACGGGAACGGTATTATAATATCGCGGCAAAGTGTGACAAGGAGACCATGCTGCAACGGGAGTACACGTCGGACTGCATGGACAAGAGAAATCGGTACATGGTCGATCACGCCGATTATATTCTCGCAGTATGGAATGGATGCCCCAGCGGTACCGGGAATACCGTGAGATATGCCCACAAAAAGGGCAAATCTATCATCGTTATCAATCCGGTTTCCCTTGATGTCACGCGGGAATAAGGCAAAAAAATCCCTTCTGAATCAAGCGTTGTGAAAACCGTGAAGTATTTCCCGATAGCGAATACCCATTGCACTGCTCAGTGATTATTGGAAACGTGTACGGCGTATGCTGCCCAGTGAACATCTCCATGGAACACATCGAATTTTCGCGGCATCGCAAAACGGAAAGTGTCACCTTATGGACAGTCCATTGCCGAGGGAAAAATAAATCGCTGGAAACGGGAACGCCCCCGGCACTGTGCGTCTGGCACAGTGTCGGGGGCGTTTTTCCGTGTCTTAGTTATGAGCCAGTTCATTTAGGAGCAGCTTTCGATAGTCCACATCCAAGATGCAGCGATGGAAGTCCATCAAACGGTGTTCGTCGAACAGCTTTTCACAGAGCTTGGTCAGCGGATGATTCATTAGCTTTGCAGAAATGCCAGTCTCGTTGAAAAACCTTGCCCATGTGAAGACCTCTTCTAAATCCTCCTGCCCAAGCGTGGCAGGAATGATAGCGTTGCAGAGACGGACAATGGGGCTGTCCGCAAATCGCTCTGCGACTTCCTCCGGTGTGCATTCATAGCGGTCACAGTCAAAGGAAAGCGCATCCTCAATTTTAAGATAATTTTCGGTTTCATCCCGCGTCAAGGTTATGGTGTAGTCTCCCATACCGGACGGCACATCAATATTCTCCATGACATCAAGCTCGAAACGGGAGCCGCCGATGATCGCTTCAAAGGAGAAGGACTGACAGATTACTGCTGGGTTTTTGTCTATCTTGTCCTCATTCAGAAATGACAGCGGATTGTACTCTGTTAGTTCCCAGTCGATTTTTCCTCTCTCTGTTTGCTCGGCAATCTGCTGGATCAGATGTTGTTCTTCTTCGTGCAGATTTTCATTGTACAACATGATACACCTCCGTTTTCTGATTGTCGTTTTTTGGGGGGCTGCTCTATGTTTCCGAAGAGACTGCCGTTTGTATCATCATTCCTTGGCGAGGGCAGACCTTCGTAAAACTTCCTAAGTTCGTCCAAACTGCTTGTCCGATTTTTGATAGGCAGGGAGTCCCATGTAATGTCATGATAGCGTTCCGGCGGCTCATCCCGCAGTCTTCGGTCGATAATGCAGACAATGCCGGTGTCTGTGAAATTGCGGATCAATCGCCCGATGCCCTGCTTGAGCTTGATAATCATTTCGGGAACGCGGACATCCATCAGGGCATCCTTTGCGACGGAACACTTATACTCGATAATTGGATCGGGGACAGGGAACGGAAGCCGGAAAATGATCACATTGGAAAGGCTTTTTCCTTCAATGCTGATACCTTCCCAGTATGCGCCCGTCCCCAGAAGCACGGAGTTCGTATCTTCCTTAAACTCAAGCAGCACCTTGTCCTGCGACGATCCCGGCTGCTGCATCAGGATTTTGTACGGAAGATTTTTCTTACTGAGAATGGAGTAGACCTCTTCCATGTCGGTCTTTGCCGTAAACAGCACGAGTGCCTTTCCATTGGAAATGTTCAGGATCTCAAGCAGCCGCTCCACGCCATTTTCAATGAAGGCTTCATGTTCTCTGGTCGGGTGCGGGAGATCGTCGCAATAGTAGATCATGGCGTGTTCATCGTATGGATATGGGGAAGGCTTTGGCTCGGATAAGCAGCCGCGATCACCAGCGGGAAAGCCGGTATTGCTGATAAAGTAAGAATACTGTTCTTCCAGAGACCCGCTCGTGGCGTTCGTCAGCGTGGCAGAGGTCAAGATGGTTCTTTCATCACCATTGAAGTATAGGCGGCTCACAATTTCTTTTGTGTTTTTAGGGCAATAGACGAGTTCCGTGTTGCTGCCGTGCTGCTCAATCCAGATCAGCATATCGTCTATCTGGTCAAGAAGCTCTGAAAGGGACTCGCTGACGGCATCCAGATCATCAGAGGCAGCAAAGGAACGGTTGTTTCTGAAATCCATGCTGGAATAAATCTGAATGCTGGACGAAAGGTTGTGTATGGCGGCGTTCATCTCGGTAAGCAGTTCAATCGCACTGCCATTGTTGTCGAAGAAAAAGCGGTCAGCGTAGCGCATATCCTGTTCTGCCTCGTTGATCTGCTTTTGGACTTGTGCTTTCAGGCAGTTATAGAAGGCGATGATTGCGCTCTCTGCCTCTCGCTTTTCACCGGACACACTGCTTTGGTCAGAGGGTCGCAGTTCATAGAATGCGCTTTTAATCATTCCAAAGAGCATACCTTGCCCGAAACGCTCCGTTGTGGCACTCCGCACCTTATCATCCAAGTTGTGTGCTTCATCCACGACAAGCAG